>Ga0209017_10001411_pt1 | contig 18431 bp, 14 predicted proteins | sample YNPBryunderm2012_FD_185812 | JGI IMG/M metagenome (GOLD analysis project Ga0209017, IMG submission 185812) | Anoxygenic and chlorotrophic microbial mat microbial communities from Yellowstone National Park, USA - YNP Bryant MS undermat 2012... ... | reverse complement strand
GCCTTCCAGGCCATACCCGGAGCCCAATCGGCAATGATGGATGCGCCGGGTGATCCGGCAAGGCTGGTGAGGTGGCTGGCCAACGCGTACCACCGTGTGCCCATCGCGCTCGCGGAGGCGGAGGCCGACAAGGTGCGCGAGGAGCAGTTCACGCCGCCGGTCGCGCCGTAATGAGCTTCGTCACTCTGGCGTGTGGTACAACGGCATTCAGGAGTCATGATGGTGCAGGACGATCTGTTCTCCCTGAAAGAGCGGGTTGCCGTCGTCATCGGAGGCGGCGGCGTGCTGGCCGGCGCGATGTCCACGGGCTTCGCGCGCGCCGGCGCCGCTGTTGTGGTGGCGGATTATAACGGAGAGGCAGCCGAGGCTCGCGCCTGTTCGATCCGCGAAGAGGGCGGACGGGCCATCGCGGTGACGTGCGACGCCACCCAACGCGCGGATCTGGAGAAGACGCTGGCCGCGACGCTGGAGAGTTTCGGCCGCGTGGATGTTTTGGTCAACGCGGCGGGGATCAATTCGCCGACTCCGTTTTTCGAGATCACGGAAGAAGAGTGGTACCGCATTCTGGACGTGAACCTGAAGAGCGTCTTTCTCGCCTGCCAGGTGTTCGGCAAAGCGATGATCGAGGCCGGACGCGGCGGCTCGATCATCAACATCAGCTCGGTTTCGGCGGGCCCGCCGCTTTCCCGCGTGTTCACCTACAGCATCACGAAGGCGGGCGTCAACCAGATCACGCAATTCCTGGCGCGCGAGTGGGCGCCGCACAAGGTGCGCGTCAACGCCATCCAGCCCGGCTTTTTCCCCGCCGAGCAGAACCGGCGCGTGCTCACCCCGGACCGGGTGGAAAAAATCATGGCGCACACGCCCGTGGGCCGCTTCGGCGAGCCTGAGGAATTGATCGGCGCTGCGATTTATCTGGCCTCGGAGAAAGCCTCGTCCTTCGTGACCGGTTCCATCCTGCGGGTGGACGGGGGCTTCCTGGCCATGACCATTTAGCGGTACTGCTCGGCGTTGGCGGGCATCGAGAACAGAACGGGCCGGTCGGGCAGGCGCTGGCGGAGCAGGGCGATTTCGTCCGCGCCCTCGGTGAGCGGAAGCGCGATCTGACCGCCCAGCGCGGCCGAGCGGCACAGCGCCATCAGGATCTCGTGGCCCTCGTACGCGCTCTCGAAGCGGCAGGGATGGGGTTTGGCTTCATCGTCCAGCCAGTCCGCCATGTCCTGGATGTAAGGCGGCATGTCCAGGTCGTAGTTCATGCTCCCCGGCCCTGACTCCGCTCCGTTGCGGGTCACGGCGCGCCAGCCGCCGCCGGTAAGCACTTCGGCGAAGCCATCGGTGCCCTGCGCGCCGATGCGGGCCTTGCGCCACCAGTAGTCCACCTCGGGGACGTCGGGGGCTCCCGCGCCGCACTCCATCCAGCCGCGCACGCCGTTGGCGAAGTGGATGACGCCCGCCAGGTAATCGGGCGAGGGATGATTGTCGGCCAGCTTGCCGCGGCCGGCGGCTTGCGCCATGACCCAGAGCGCTTCCGCGTCGTCATTGTACCAACGCATGTAGTCAATCAGGTGGCTGGCCATGTGCAGGAGCCAGCCGGTGGCCGTTCCATAGACGGTGTGGATGCGGCCCAGCACGCCCGAAGCGATCACCTCCCGCACTTTGCGGTAATGGGCGCCGTAGCGGTGCTGGTGGCTGACGACGGCCTTGACGCCGGACGTCTCCAGCAGGCGGCGGATTTCCATGGCCTCCGCGCTGGTCAGCGCGATGGGCTTCTCGAATGCAATGAGGCGCGCGCCTCCGGCGATGCCCGCCCGGATCATGGGCAGCCGCAGATCGGGCAGGGTGCAGAAGCAAAACACGTCAGGACGAAGGCGACGGGCCATTTCGGCCGCGTCCGTGCCTGCTTCTTGGACGCCGAAGCGGGCGGCGGCGGCCTCGGCGCGCGCCGGGTCTATGTCGCAAACGCCGACGAGCTGGAAACGCGGATTGGCTTGAAACGCCGCGGCATGGTGCATGCCGCGCTTGCCCATGCCCGCGACCAGGACCCGATAAGGCATGGCGATTCTCCTAACCCTGCGTGCGATCCCACTCGAGGACCTTCTCGATCACGTAGTCCACTTCCTCCTCGGTAAGCTCCGGGTACATGGGCAGGGAGATGCAGCAGGCGGCGTTGCGCTCCGAGTTGGTCAGCGGCCCCACGATTCGTGCCGGCTTGCCCCACGGGTACCCTTCCTGCTGATGGATGGCGATAGGATAGTGGCACTTGGCGTCCACGCCGTTGTCGTTGAGGTACTTCAGCAGCGGATCGCGCTGCTCCGGTCGGCTGGTCTCGATGACATAGAGGTGGTAGACGTGCCGGTAGCCGGGCTTTTCGTAGGGCAGCGTGATGTGGCGCGCCTGGGCCAAACCCGCCGAGTAACGTGCGGCCCACTTGCGGCGGAGGTCGTTCCAAGCGTCAATGTGCTTGAGTTTGGCGCTGAGCACGCCGGCGTGGATATCGTCCAGGCGGCTGTTGAAGCCGAAGCTGTGATAGGACCGCTTTTCCGAGCCGTGGTTGCGGAGCTTGCGCACCAGGCGGGCGACGTCGTCGCGGTTGGTGATCACGGCCCCGCCGTCGCCGAAGGTGCCCAGATTCTTCTGGATGATGAAGCTGGTGGCTACGGCGTCGCTGAGTTCACCGATGCGGAAGCCGTCGCCGTGGGCGCCGATGGCCTGGGCGTTGTCCTCCACGATGAATAGTCTGTAGCGATCGGCGATCTTGCGGATGGCTCTCATATCGGCGCACTGCCCGTACAGATGCACGGGGACAATGGCCTTGGTGCGCTCGGTGATCGCGGCCTCAATTTTGTCAGGATCGATGCAGTTGGTGCGCGGGTCGGTGTCCACGAAGACGGCGGTGGCGCCCGCGATCCAGATCGCCTCCGCCGTGGCGAAGAACGTGTTGACGGTGGTGATGCACTCATCGCCCGGTCCGACGCCCAACGCCATCAGCGCCAGCCATATGGCGTCGGTGCCGGAGTTCACGCCGATGGCGTGCTTCATGCCGGAGTACGCAGCCAGCTCGCCTTCGAATCGCTTGAGCATGGGACCCATCACGTACTCGCCGCTTTCCAACACCTGGCGGATGTTGGCGTCAATTTCGGACTGGATGTTGCGATACTGCCGAACGTGACCGTAGAAAGATACAAACATGCCTGCCGCTCCTCAGAAGTAACCGGGATCGGGCTTGCGTCCGATGCGGCGGTTACCGGCCGGACGCAGGCGCAAGCGCGGGTCGCGTAAGCCTCCTATTAAAGCACACCGCCCGGCTCACGTGCGCGATGACGCGGCCCGCCGCCACCATTGGCGAAGCAGGCGCTCCAGCGACTCGGCGCGAAGGGGCTTGGGCAAATAATCATCCAGCTCCGCGCTCTGAAAGCGAGCCGGGTCCTCGGCGGGCGACGACGCGGTGAGGGCAATGATGGGGGTCCGAGTTTGTCGCCCGGCTTCGCGAGCACGCATTTCCCGCGCCGTGGAAAAGCCGTCGCGCACGGGCATTTCGCAATCGAGCAGAACCAGATCGTAGCGGCCCGGCTCGAAAAGCGCCAAGGCCTGTTCGCCGTCGGCGGCAATGTCCACGGCGCAACCCAGGCGCTCCAGCATGCGGCGCGCCACGAGCTGATTCACCGGATTGTCCTCGGCCAGGAGGACCCGCAAGCCGGCAGCGGCGGGGGGATGCGCCGCGTTCTCGGCGGGCGAGAGAGGTTCCGGCGCCGGCTCCGGGGCCAGGGGCAAGCGGAGCTCGAACCAGAAGGTGGATCCTGATCCTGGTCGGCTGTCAAAGCCGATTTCGCCGCCCATCCATTCCACGATACGCTTGCTGATCAGCAGACCCAGACCGGCGCCCGGCAACTGCGGCTGGCCGGCCGGTTCGAGGCGCGAGAAAGACTGGAACAACTCGCCGCGTTTTTGTTCCGGTATGCCGGGGCCGGTGTCCTCCACGGCGATGCGCAGCAGAGCATGGGCGGCGCTCCGCTGCGGACATTGCACCACGATCCGGACGTAACCCGAGGGCGTGAATTTGATCGCGTTGCCCGCCAGGTTGAGCAGAACCTGGCCGATGCGGTCGGGATCGCCCGCAAAGCGGCGCGGCGCTTCCTCGGGATACTCGACGCGCAGGGAAAGGCACTTTTTCTCGGCCAGGGGTCGGAGGAGCGTGACGAGCTGGCGGATCAGTTCCGGCAGGTCGAAAGTACGCAGGCGAACGGGCAGCTTGCCCGCCTCCAGTCGCGCCAGATCGAGCAGGTCGTTGATCACGCGCAACAGGGTTTCCGCCGAGCTGCGGATTGTGCGGACCAGTTCGCGTTGCTGCGGAGTGAGCGGGGTTTCGAGGAGCAGTTCCGTGATTCCGAGGACGCCGTTCATGGGCGTGCGGATTTCGTGGCTGGCCAGGGCCAGAAAATGGCTCTTGGCGTGCGCCGCCGCTTCCGCGGCTTCTTTGGCGCGCAGGAGTTCCTCGTGCTGGCGGCGCAGCTCCGCTTCGGCCTGCTTGAGGGCCGTGATATCCGTGACCATGCCCAGGGTGCCGATGTAGCGTCCGTCGGAATTGAGCAGAGGGGTGGTAGACACTTGGGTGTGGACTACCGTGCCGTCCGGGCGGCGAAACCGGTACTCGAAACGGTCTATGTCCCGGTGGCCCTGTCGGCGGCGTTCCACGCGCTCGACGAATTCCCGCCAACCTTCCTCGTCCGTGAGCTCCCGAAGCGAGATGCCAATGAGCCTCTCCACGCCGAGCCCGAGCATGTCGGCCAGGGCCTGATTGGCGAAGAGGATCCTGCCGCCGGGCGAAATCAGGCCGATGCCTTCGGCGGCCGTTTCGACGATCTGACGGTAGCGGGCTTCGCTTTGCCGGAGGGCTTGCTCGGCACGATCACGGGCCAACTCAGCTTGGCGTCGCTTTTCCTCTTGCGTGAAACGATCCAGCGCGAAGGATATGTTCGCGGCCACCCGCTCGAGCAGCTCCGCCTCCCGGGCATCGAATGCCTCGGGGTCGGAAGAGTAAACGGCCAGAGCGCCGACCACGGCGCCATCGGCCGTGAGCGGGAAAGCGCCTACGGACTGCGCGCCCAAGCTGCGCAGAAGCTCGTGCCAGGGAGACAGGTCGGGGTTTTCCAGGGCGCGCTGGATGAAGACCGGGCGGCGCTGCCGGATGGCGGTTCCTACAGCGCCGCGGCCCTCGGGTTCGTCGCGTGCGGTGATGCGAACGCGGGCAGCGGTCGGGGCGGCGACGCCCGCGTAGGCGCGCGGTCTGAGTTCCAAGGTCAGAGGGTCGAGCGAGGCGATGAAAGCCAGCCGGTAAATTCCGCCTTCGACGACGATGCGGCAAATTTCCTCGAACAGGGACTGCGGGTCACGGGCGCGGACGATGGCGTCATTGACGCGGCTCAGAGTGGCGTAGATGCGGTTCAGGCGCACGAGATCGGATTGAGGGTCCGTGCGTGGGGCGGGATCAGAGCCGCACTCGTCAGGCGGAAGGGCGCCTGGCGCACCGTCGCTGTCCGACAGGGTCATCCAGAGAGGCTTATCGGACGACCGCTGGCGAGTTTCTTGTCCCTGCTGGCATAATGGCGCCGATGGCATGGGAACGAGAGTTGGAAGTAGCGAGGCGACTGGCCCGACGGGCCGGCGAGCGGGCTTTGCAGATGCGCAGGGATGGGGTCTCGGCGGAGACCAAAGCGGATCGAACCTTGGTGACGGCGGCCGACCGGGAGTGCGAGCGTTTGATCGCCGGAGGCCTGTCGGAGAAATTTCCTGACGACGGCTTACTGGGTGAAGAAGGCGCTCTGCGCGAGTCCCGGTCCGGCCGGAAGTGGATCGTGGATCCGGTGGACGGGACCGTGGATTACGTCCGAGGGATTCCGGCGTGGTCCGTCCTGATCGCTTTGGAAGATCCCTCGGGCGTGGCGGCGGGTGTCTGTTACCTGGCGGAAATGGGCGAAATGTATTGGGCCGGGCGCGGCATGGGCTCCTACCGCGACGACACACTCCTGAGAGTTTCTGAGGTGGGCCGGCCGGCCGAGGCTGTCTTGTCCGTCAACGGCCTCCAGAAATTGAGCGGAGCGGACTGGGGAGTGAAGGTGCTGGAATTGATGAGCCGGTTCCGGGCGGTCAGGTGCTTCGGCGGCTGCTACGACGCCATGCTGGTGGCCTCGGGGCGCGCCGAAGTCTGGATCGAGCCGCAAGCCAGCGAGTGGGATCTGGCGCCCCTGAAAATCATCGCTGAAGAAGCGGGGGCAGTGTTCTTCAACTTCGACGGGGCCGCAAGCATTTACGGCGGAAATTGTGCGATCGTGGCGCCCGCGTTGGCGCCGGTGGTGCGCGAGGCTCTGGGTATCCCGTAACCGGCCATGTGGCGGGGCCGCCCAGGTGCGTCTGCGATAATAAAGAGCGTGGCCAAGGCGAAGGACCTGCTGGCGACCCTGGAGCGCACCGAGCAGCAACTGCGGCTGTTTCAGAAAATCAGCCGCTTCATGGTCAAGGAGATGAGCCTGCAAGAGGTCTTGCAGGGCATCGTCTCGCTGGTCGTCGAGTTCATGAATTGCGATTCCTGCCTGGTCTATCTGCTCGACAACGACGATCTGGTTTTGTGCGCGTCCAATACGCCGCATCCGGATCAGATTGGCCGGATTCGCCTCAAGCTGACCGAGGGCCTGACGGGCTGGGTTGCGCGCGAGCGGCGCGTGCTGGCGATTTCGCGCGAAGCGTACAAGGATCCGCGCTTCAAGGCGTTTCGCGACTTGCCGGAAGACAGTTACGAGGCGTTCCTGTCGGCCCCGGTGATCGCCCGCAACCGCGTGGTCGGCGTCATCAACGTCCAGCACCGCAATCCGCACCAGCACACGGGAGCGGAGATCGAGCTGCTCGCGACGGTAGGTGAACTGGTCGGGTGCGCTCTGGTGCTGGCGAGAATGGATCCGGCAGCCGTCGAGCGCGCCAATCACGTCGAGCTGGTGCTGGCCTCGGGGCCTCCCAAGCCCTGAGGAGTCCGCACGATGAGATTCGCGGCCTTGTGCTCGCTGTGGCTGGCCGCGACGGTGCTTTGCCAGGAGCGCTGGGAACTCAGGTATTCCTACGAAGGGGACGACAGCGAGCTCCTCTTGAACGATCTGGCTTTTGCCTCGGCGCTGCGAGGCGTGGGCTGCGGAGCGCTGCGCGAGGGCAGGCGCGAGCGCCCGGTCTTCTTGCTCACCGTGGACGGGGGCCGGAACTGGACCCTTCGCGACGCACCCGACGTCTGCCTGTCCTTGGTCTTTCCGGATGAGAAGACGGGATGGATGGTGGGACGAAGGGGTCTGTACCGCGGCCTTGAGGCCGGCTCGAGCTGGCGCACGATCCCCGCTCCGCCCGATCTTTTGCGGGTGTTCTTTCTCGACGAGCTGCGAGGCTGGGCGGTGGGGATGCGCAAGGCTGTCTACGCTACAACGGACGGAGGGACCAGCTGGCAGCGTCTGCCGGTTGCGGACGAGCCGAAGGCGAATCCTGAGCACACCGCGTACGTTTGGATTGCGTTTGCCGACGCGCAACGAGGCATGATCGTCGGCAACAGCCGTCCGCCGCGCAGGGACGAGCCAAGGCGGCTCCCGGAGTGGCTCGATCCCGAACAAGCCCGGCGCCGGCGCGAGTGGCCCTCGCTGGGCATTGTCCTGGAAACGCGGGATGGGGGGCGGAGCTGGACCTCGTCAGTGACCACCATGTTCGGCCAGATCACACGGGTGCGGCTGGCGCCGGACGGGCGGGGCTTGGCCTTGGTGGAATTCGCGCTTGCCTTCGAGTGGCCATCGGAGGTGTTCTCGCTGAATTGGAGGAGCGGACGGAGTGAGCGGGCGTTCCGGCGCGCTGACCGTGTCGTGACGGACGTGGCGTTGACGGCGGGTGGGTGGGGATACCTGGCCGCTGTGGAGCCGGTCGGTCAGACGATTCGTTTGCCTGTGCCCGGCAAGATTCATATCCTGCGCAGCCTCGATCTGGCGCAATGGGAAGAGGTCGAGGTGGATTACCGGGCTTTCGGGCGCCGTGCGATGTTGGCGCAGGCCCCGGGAGGGGGTTTATGGCTGGCCACAGACGCCGGCGTGGTGCTCGAGAGGGTTGTGCGCTGAGCCGGCGGGAACACCGGATTGCAAAATTGTTTTATGCAGAGAATTTCAACAGGAACACGTCTGTAACCATTTGAAAAAACAAATGATATATTTCCGAAAAAACTTCGCGCTTTTTGGCCGCAGGGGACTTGACAACGTGGGGTCAACCGTTGCAAGATTGTATTGGTTCCGAGAGGTCCGCGGAACAGCGAGCTCGAGGCAGCATGGGAACCTCGGAGCGATGAGCCGGAGAGGCCCTCCGCAAGGCAGGCCGATCCGGGGAGCGATGAGGGGTACCAGGGCTGCACGGGTGAGCTTCCCGAGGCTGAATCGAGCCGAGCGGCGAGCCTGAGGGATCGAGAGATCCCGAGGGGGAGCAAGGGTCGAGGAGGCAACGGGATTACAGCCTGCGGGTTCGGACAACGGGTTTTGGGCGCTGATCTTCCCCGCGCCGCGCAAGCGCCGCGAGGAGGGGAGCCCAAGACCGAACGGGTCCGAGCAGCAAGCTGTAAGGCGGCGAAGGGGCAGGCCAGGAACGATGACCCCGGAGAGGAGGCCCCGAAAAGGGCACCCGCTGCGGGCGAGGGAAAGGCCGCTCCGAGACGCCGGCTCCTTCGGGATCGCAGCGCGGTGCGCCTTCCGGAGCGCTGATCCGCCGCGGCCAAAAGCCACGGCGGGGAGCAACGGAAGAAACGTACGGGCGGCCCGAAGCCACGCTCAGGCCGAGCATGCCGGCTGGGGAGCAAGCTGCGAGGTGGGTCACTCGGAACCGCTTTTGTTTTTAGGTGTCCTCCCTCTTGCGCCAAGCCGCGGCTTGCCCGACTTTGCGCCTCGACTTGTGTCCCTGATAAGACTCGCGGGCAGGCCGGAAGCTGACGAAATTGAGCCGGCAATACTCGCACCGCAAAGGGTGGGCGCCCAGCATGAGCCATATTCGCTGAAGCGGGCCGGCGCGGTAATGATTCAGGGACCAGGCGGCGAGGTCAGTCCGCCAGCACCTCGGGCAGCGCCCCCACCGGATGTTACTTAGCCGCCACGTGCGTGCAACGAATCTGGCGCGACAATCGCGACAACGCAGCGGGCGGATGCCGAGCAGGCTGAGCAGGCGCTCGCGGCGATTGCGGCGGTGCGAGTACCGGAGGTTCCGGCTTCCGCAAAGTGGGCATTCGAGCATGGCGGCAGATCAAAACCGGCCATTGTAGCGCAGCGCGCCGGCATCTGTGTGCTAGAATACCGAGAAGAAATATGTTCGCCGGGCTCGTAGCTCAGTTGGTTAGAGCGCTACCTTGACACGGTAGAGGTCTGGCGTTCGAGTCGCCACGAGCCCACCATGAGGGTTTGCCCGCCCGAGGAATACGGTGGCCGTAGTTCACATTGTTCGCAGCCGCACCAGTGGCTGTGTTACATCGGGTCCACGACGCATTTGAGCCGGCGTTTGGCTGAGCACGCCCGAGGGCACACTCCGGCGACGCGGGGGTGTGGGCCGTGGGATTTGTTGTGGGTGGAGGTGTACGGGTAGCTGGCTGGGGCGAGACGGCGGGAGAGGGGGCTGAAGGGCTGCAAGTCGCGGCGGACCCCGGCCACCTGCGCGCCGCCGGCGGCCGAGCACTGAGTCATTCGAGCGACTGTGGCCGACCGTCTCTACCGCCGGGCATCCCGCTCCCGGGCGCGGCTCGGAACCGATGCATCCCGCAGACCGTGGACCGTTGGAACGGGACGTGGGTACCGCACCAGTGGCGATAGCCGGTGCTGCCAGACGACAGCGCCGGACCGTAACGCTTGCGCGGGCCTTTGCGCCGGAAGCATAGTAGGCTGGACAGGGAGGCATTATGAGCTGTCTTGGCGCGCATGACTCCAGCAAAGGACCCGCATCAGTGCTCGCTCGGCTGACGTGGCTGGGGCCGCTGGCGGGCTTGGCTGCACTGCTTTGGTTTCTGATTCGCGTGATCCCGAAGCCGGCGCGGGCGGCGTATCCCTGCCAGAGGGCCGCAGCGCCCCTGGCCGGAGGGTTCCTCGTGTGGGTGGCCGGAGTGGCCGGCACGCGCCTGCTCCGGCGCAAGCTGCTAGTCTTGGGCTGGCGGGGCGGCTCCGTAGCGGCCCTACTTTTGACCGCCGTGTACTTGGTTTGGTTACCGCTTGGCATCACGTCGGAGGCCGGCGCCCAGGAGGCCTTCACGCCGGCGGAGGCTCCGAATCAGCCCTTGGGCGTGGGCAAGGGCATCCATCCCGGGCGCGTGGTCTGGGTCTACGAACCCGACGCCACCCGCTGGGATGGCAAGACGGGCAACTGGTGGGATGACGCCAACACCGACCCGAAGACTGTGTCGGCCATGCTTTCCCAGGCATTGCGCGGCCTGACCGGCGAGAAGACGGACAAGCGTGCCTGGGAGGCCCTGTTCCGTTACTTCAATCGCACGCACGGCTATGGCGATACCGGTTATCGCCGCGGGGAGAAAATCGCCATCAAGATCAACGCCAACCAGGACCGGGGCGGCGAATGGAAGCCGGGCGCCGGCATGCACTGCCCGCAGTTGATCGTGGCGCTGCTCGAGCAACTGGTCAAAACCGCGGGCGTGGCCGCCTCGGACATCACGATTTACGACGCCTCGCGCGGGATCGGTGATCCCATTTATCAGAAAGTCAAATCGCGACCAGAGTTTCACCAGGTACGTTTTGTAGTTACTCCCAAGGCCGCGGGAAACGGCCGCCGTGCTGCGGAGCCGGACCTGGAGAATCCGGTTCATTTCTCCGAAGGCGCTTCGCCGGCCTATCTGCCGCGTGTGGTAACGGAGGCGAAATACCTGATCAATCTCGGCCTGTTGCGAGCCCATACCCTGTTCGGGATCACTTTGTCCGCAAAAAATCACTTCGGCTCGACTTACTTTGCGGACAAAGGAGTGTGGACCCCGGCGCCGCTGCACGCCACCGGCTCGCGCTCCCGCCCGACGGGAAGCTATAACTGCCTGGTAGACCTGAACGGGCACCGCCATATCGGGGGCAAGACGATGCTCTACCTGCTGGAGGGACTGTACGTGGCGGAGCATCAGCAGGGTAGTGTCATGCGGTTCGCCTCGTTTGGAGATCGCTGGACAGCCAGCCTGCTGGCCTCCCAGGATCCCGTGGCGATCGATTCAGTCGGCCTGGACATTCTCCGGGCGGAGCCCAGGGCCACGCAGGTGCGGGGAAACGCCGACAATTACCTGCACGAAGCGGCGCTGGCCGATCGGCCGCCCTCCGGCGCCGTGTACGATCCGGAGCGCGATGGCGTGAGGCTCACCAGCCTCGGCGTCCACGAGCACTGGAACAACCCGAGGGATCGCAAGTACTCCCGAAATCTGGGCAAGAAGGAAGGCATTGAACTGCTGGTGATCGGCAAGCCTCTCCCGTTCCCGGCGAGCCCTCCCGCAACTAGCTCGGACTGACGGACTGGGCCGGCGCGCGAAAAAGTATTTGCTCGAGAATCTCCCGTCGGGCTTCGACGATGGGTTTCTCGAAGTCCTCGCCCGTCTCGATTACGTGCTTGAGATAGCTGGCGGCCAGCCGCGCGCACCATGGGTCAGTGACTGCCCGTCCCATTTTGCGGCTCAATTCGAGCAGAAGGGGGTGGGGCAGAGCAATGACCATCGTCCGCCTCTCGTTCTCTGAGGTCAGGGCGAACTTGACGTCCACCGTGTCGCTGCGCCGGATGGCGATCGCGTTTTGCAGCCAGAGAAACTCGACGCGCCAGGTGCGCCCCAGCAGATCCGGCCCCGCTTCAAAATTGCGAAAGCGCTCGACCATCGCGCCTATGCTAACACGGGCGCCGCGCTAGGCGCGCGGCGGCTATAATGGTGCGCTTGCCAGGGAGGTCGAATGCAGGATTTGTTCTCGGTCCGTGACAAGGTGGTTCATGTTTGCGGCGGCTCGCGCGGCATCGGGCGCGCCATCGCCATGGCGTTTCATGAGGCGGGCGCGCGGGTGATCGTCAGCGCGCGCCACCGCGAGGCTCTGGCGGCAACGGGCCTCGAATTCGAGGTCTGCGATCTGGCTGACAGCCACCAGATCCGGCGCTGCGTGGATACCATCGTGGCCCGCCACGGCCGGCTGGACGTGTTGTTCAACGTGGCGGGCATCAATTACCGGCACGCGGCGGAAACTTATCCGGAGCAGCGTCTGGACGAAGTGCTGGGGATCAATCTGCGCGGAAACTATCTGATGGCGCAGGCCTGCGGTCGCGTCATGATCGGGCAGGGAGGCGGCAAGATCGTGAATGTGGCGAGCTTTCACAGCCATTTCAGCCTGGCAGGTATGGCGCCGTACGGGGCCAGCAAGGGCGCCATCACGGCGATGACGCGCGCTCTGGCCGTGGAGTGGGCGCGCTATAACATTCAGGTCAATGCCATCGCGCCCGGCTTCATCCAGACCGACATGAACAAGGCGCTCTGGGAGCAGGAAGAAATCCGGCGCTGGGCGCTGGAGCGCACGCCGGCTGGGCGGCTGGGCGTGCCGGAAGATCTTGTGGGCGTGGCCATCTTTTTGGCCAGCGCCGCCAGCGATTACATGACGGGCCAGGTTGTTTACGTGGACGGCGGGCTTACGGCCGGACAGACCTGGCCTCTGACGGTGCCCCGATGAAGATCCCACGGATCGCGGTGCTTACCTCGGGCGGTGACGCGCCCGGTATGAACGCGGCCATCCGCGCCGTCGTGCGTACCGGCGTGGCCAAGGGTTACGAAGTGTACGGTGTGCGGCACGGCTACCGCGGCCTGATCGCAGGGGATTTCTGCCCGCTCACACCGCGCGACGTGGGCGGGATCATGCAGCGCGGCGGCACCATTCTGGGCAGCGCGCGCAGCGAAGAGTTTCGCAGCGAGAGCGGGCGCAGCCAGGCCTTGCGGCGGCTCGACGATAGCGGCATCGAAGCGGTGGTCGTGATCGGCGGAAACGGTTCTCAGACGGGCGCCCATGCCTTGGGGAAGGCGGGTTTCCCCGTAGTCGGTGTGGCCTCCACCATTGATAACGATCTGTATGGCTCCGATATCACGCTGGGAGTGGACACGGCTTTGAACATCGCGCTGGAAGCGATTGACCGTCTGAAGGTCACGGCTTCCAGTCACCAGCGCGCCTTCGTCGTCGAAGTTATGGGCCGCGACTGCGGCTATCTGGCTCTGATGACCGGGATTGCAGGCGGCGCCGAAGCCATCACGCTCCCCGAGGTGGAAACCGATCCGGAAGAGATCGGCGCCGAGATCCGGTCGGCTTATGAGCGAGGTAAGCCGCACGCCTTGATCGTCGCCGCCGAAGGGGCACGGTGGAACGCGCAGGCCCTCGCGGAGTATTTCCGGGGCCGCAAGGAGTGGTTGGGATTCGAGCTGCGCGCCACAGTGCTGGGCCACGTGCAGCGCGGCGGCGCGCCGACCTTCGCGGATCGGATGCTGGGCACGCGGCTGGGCGCCGAAGCCGTGGAATGTCTGGCCCGCAAGGAGTACGGCGTGCTGGTAGGCGTGCAGCGGGGGGAGCTGGTGACGACGCCGCTCGAGGAGGTCGTCGGGCGCAAGAAACCTCTGGACTTGGGTCTGCTGCGCCTGGCGGGTGTGCTTGCGCGTTGATCCGGCCGATATGTTAGATTGACTCTTTTGGGGATGGGCATTGGCTTGGATCAAATGACTAACGCGCAGTCATTCCCTCTAAGGAAGCACCGAGAGGAGGGGTATCGTGAAATCTGTCGAGAGATTAACAACCACGGGTTTATTGCTTTGTCTGCTGGTTGGGCCGCTGGCGCTCTTGGGTCAGCAGGGGCCGGACAGCGAGCGAGTCCCGGTGATCATCGGATTCAATCGTCCGCCTGGACCTGCCGAGCAGGCGCTGGTGCGTGGCGCCGGAGGCCTGGTCAAGCACACTTACCGCCTTATTCCGGCCATCGCCGCGGAACTGCCCGCGCAAGCCGTCCGGGCGCTGGAGAATCACCCGCTCGTGAGCGTGATCGAGCCGGATGTGAAGGTGTATGCCATCAACGAGTACAACACGTCATGGGGCGTCGCGAAAATCGGCGCCCAAACCGTCCACACCAACGGTAATAAGGGTGGCGCGGTCAAGGTTTGCGTGATTGACTCGGGTATTGACGTAGACCACCCGGACCTGTCTGCGAATTACCGTGGCGGCTGGGATTTCGTGAACGGCGACTCGGATCCTTCCGACGACAACGGCCACGGCACGCATGTGGCGGGCATCATTGCGGCCACCTTGAATAACTCGGGCGTGGTGGGCGTGGCGCCGGAAGCCTGAATTTACGCATACAAAATTCTGGATCGAAACGGATCCGGCAGCTTCAGCAACGCGATCGCCGCCATCGAGCGGTGCATCGCCGACGCCGGCTCCGGGGCGATCACCAACAACAGTTACGGCTCGGGTACAGACCCAGGCACGCTGGTAAAAGCCGCCTTTGACAACGCGTATAACAACCATGGCGTGCTTCACGTCGGCGCGGCAGGCAACGCCACGGCGATCAGTTGCAACCAGGTTTCGTACCCGGCCCGATATGATTCGGTGATCGCCGTCGGCGCTACCAACTCGAGCGACCAGATTGCGAGCTGGTCGTGCCGCGGCCCCGAAGTTGAGCTTTCGGCGCCCGGAGTGAGCATCACATCCACTTATCCGAATGACACATATGCCTCGGCCAGCGGCACATCTATGGCTGCGCCTCATGTGGCGGGCGCCGCGGCCTTGGTCATCAAGGGTGTGCCGGTGGACCAGAACGGCGACGGCCGGGTCAATCAGGTGGACGTGCGGCTGTGCTTGCAAAGAACAGCCCTGGATCTGGGCTCTGCCGGACGGGATACGGCGTACGGTTACGGGCGCGTGCGTGCGGATGCCGCAGTGACGGTTTGCCAGAGCGTACCCTCCCCGGACACGCCTCCCGCTGCTCCCTCCGATTTGGTGGTTACGGCCACCGGACGCAACTACGTCAGCCTGGCGTGGCAGGATAACTCCGCCAACGAGACGGGCTTCGAGCTGGAGCGCTGCACAGGATCGGGCTGCACCAATTTCGCGCTGATTGCTACTCTGGGCGCCAACACGACGAGTTATACCGACAGCGGCCTGGCGCGCAGGACCACTTATCGTTACCGGGTCAGAGCGCGCAACAACGCCGGGGCTTCAGCTTATTCCAACACGGTGACCGCGACAACGAGGTGACGGCGAATGGCCGGCGCGCTCGACTTGGCGGCGCGTCGGCAGCAGTGAGGAGTGCTGCGCCTGGCTTTCAATTCCGCGCAGGGTGACTGGTCCCCGTTCCGGGTCGTCTTCTGTTACTGCGCCACGGCGCAGGCCTGGGGGCTCGGCGCGCCCTCGAGATCCAAGCCGGCGTCGAATGCCCGGTTCCCGTTGCAGTCGTTCCAGGCCCTGACTACATAACAATACTGCGTACCCTTGGACAGGCCGCTGTCGACATACGAGAGCGTCGAGGCGCTCACTCCGGCGCGGAATTGCAGTTTGCCCGCCTGCGCGTAATAAATCCGGTAGCCCCCGTTGGGCGCTGGGCTGGCGGCGGTCCAACTCAGTCTGACGGCGCGCCGGTCGCCGGCCGCCGTTAGACTCGCCGGTGCCCCTGGGGCAGAACAAGCGGGCGCCGGCAGTGTTCCCCAAGTCGCCGAGGCCATCACGTACGGCTCGGCCATGCCGGTGTTCAGCCAAGTTTGCAGCAGTTTTTCGCCCTCGCCGGCCAGGAAGGGATTCCGGCGCGTGTTGGCAAGATAGAGGAACTGGATGTATTCCCAGCTTGTGGGCTGATAGAGGAGGCGAATTTCAGCGTACACGGCGCCTGTCGGCGGGTTGAGCGGCACCTCATCCCAGTGCCGGTACGTACCATTCGTATCCAGGTACAAGTTCGCCGGCACCGGAAGGGCGTTGCGCTTGCGCGCCTCTTCGTATTGCATCCCATAGGGCGGAATGCGGTTGTCCTTGGAAATGTAATTGTTCAGCGCGAAGTGGAACGTGTCGGCATATTCAACCGAGCCGTTGGCGAGATCCCCAAGTGTCAGCTTGACCATCCCGGTAATGCGATCGAAAGCCAGAGGAAGCCAATCCGGGTAACCAAGGCTGCGGAGCTGCTGGGCCCAGGTCTTCGTCATGGCGTAGTGAGCTTCGTAGACGCGTGTGTTGGGATCGTTGAGGTCCACGAGGCTCTTCACCCTCAAGTTACCCAAGCCGGGCAGGTTTACATCGATCCAGTCGTACTTTCCGTCCTCGCGCAGCAGTGTGCCTACACTGTCGTACCAGCGGATGTTGAGCCACATCCGGCGGCCCTCGGGGTAGCCGGTGATGAGTTTGTGCCCGGTGAGGTTGACGATTTTCACTTTATTGTCGGGCAGCACCTGGAGGGCTGCGGCCCAACTCAACTGCTGGCGCGCCCGAGCCTGGCCAGCCCGGATGGCCTCCACCTGGACCGCCGTTAGACCACCGCCCAGCCGGAGCAAGCCGCGGGCATTTTGCCAAAGGATCGCTTCCGCAGCCCAGTAATTGCCACCGGTCATGTCATGCAGAGGCAGATCGGTCCGCACAGGCGCGCCCGCCTTGTTGCAACCTTGCCCTGTGACCGCGCGCATGTGACAGGTCTGGCAAGTGAAATAACGGGGCGTGCCGTCGGCGTAATTGCCGCGCGCCGCCTCGTAGGCCGCGCGGATCGCGCCTGCTTGAAGTTCGGCAGGCAGCTTGCCGTAGTCGCTCACCAAAGTCGAGCCCAGCCGACCCGACTTGAACTCGCTGAAGGTTCGCTCCACAATCCCGTACTGGTAGGGGAAGTTGTTGAACGCCGCCTTCGCAGTGATCGGCGCGCCCAGAGTCCCGCTGGCCGTGACTGCATCGGCGGTAGGCTGTTTGCCGTGGTTGTGAGCCAGGTCCCCTACGGCGGGATTGGAAACGTCATGGCAAGACCCGCAGAACTCGGCCATGCGGTGGAAGCGGCTGGGCAGCGACCGGTGCCGGGCCGAGGCGTCAAAATAAGGACCGAGCTTCTCGTTGCCGCCCCAAAGCGAGAGCATTCCGCTCCCGTAATATCCCGTCGGGGGAGTTTTGCGGTCATTGGCGATGAACGGCGCAATCATCACGCCGCGATGCTCGGAATTATCCGGATTCGTCATTTTGTGGCAAGTGTCGCACTCCACCCCGTCGGCATCGGAGGCGGTCAGCGCCGAGCCGTCGGTGGGCGTCGAGCGACCTGCATACCAGCCCCCAGTGCTATGACAACGGATGCACAAATCGCCGGCGCCGTCGAAATCCTGCTCGACCACGGCCAGAGTCGCCCAGAACAGCGGATCGCGCGACGCGTTGGCCATCATGCTGCCACGCCAGTTGAAGGCCGGCTCGACAGCGGAGTTGTATCCCCCGTGACAGTTATCGCACTTGTCGGGAGTTTCTAAATTCCGGACCTCGTTCTGCTGAGTGCCCGGCTGCTGAATTTCGTTGGGAACCACCGTCGCTGCGATGCACAGAACAGCGACGGCGACAATCGCGGCGAGCTTGCTTCGGGCGAAAGACATGTGAGCCCCCCTTTGCGATAGGCCAGTCCCAGGCGAATGACATTCTGGTTGGCAGCAGCGGAGCGAGCGCGCAAGCCCGAAAGAGGCATCGCTATAGCGAAATTTTACGGCCAGCAAACCCCGATGTCAACACAAAAAGCTCTGAGTACCTTTAAGTCTTTTTATCTCTGTGGGTTAGCGCTCGAGTGGTCCCCACGAAGGGATCGAAACCCCCCCGACACAGCAGTAAGGAATGACACCGGACCGACCGCCTTGCACCCGTCCGCTCCCTCGTTCTGTGGACTCACGGACGACGGTTTGGTCCGCGGCGTCCTCGGGGCTTTTGGCGCTCGTTTTCGCGAAGGTAGTTGGCCGCTCGCGCCGGCCGCGATGCCTCCTGGTCCTTGGCGCTCATCTTCGCGAGGGCGTTTGGCCATAGGCTGCTTGCCCAAGCCTTCATGCGAGGAGCTGAGAAACCGTTGACCACCCGGTTGAGACACTGACACCTGTGATCAGGCGGTCACCCGCGTGCCCGCCACGTTGATCGAGCTTTGTGAAGGGGTGCTCGAAAAAAGCGAAGAGACCTAACAGCTCGTTGGCTGCTGCTGCCGCGGTGCATTGATGCTGGGCGCTCGGGGTCTGACTGGGTCGCCCAGCCCTTGCTGACGATAAGATTCTCCAATTACGACGCCCGGTCATGGGGCGAGATGTTGGGGGCCTGCCCGGTATGGAGCCACCCGCCGGGATCGAACCGGCGACCTGCTGATTACGAATCAGCCGCTCTACCAGCTGAGCTAGGGTGGCTTTGCAAACGCTATTATACACT
>Ga0209017_10001409_pt1 | contig 18433 bp, 11 predicted proteins | sample YNPBryunderm2012_FD_185812 | JGI IMG/M metagenome (GOLD analysis project Ga0209017, IMG submission 185812) | Anoxygenic and chlorotrophic microbial mat microbial communities from Yellowstone National Park, USA - YNP Bryant MS undermat 2012... ... | reverse complement strand
CGGAGACTTCCTATGCCAACTCCTAACAACCCCTCGGTCAGATCCCCAATGGCAAGACATGACCCCCTTCGGTCAGATTCTCACTTGACGCGACAGGTGGCCGAGGGGTGGGAGGCCGCACTGGGGCGGCTGGAACGATGGCCTGGTTGCTGACGGGGTTGAAAGTTTACTAGAAGTCGCTCATATTTTGTTACGGCGGCAGCCGCCGCGTGAGGTCTGTATGAAGGACTTGTATGGAGTTCTCGGGGTCGCCAAGGGTGCATCCCAGGAGGAGATCAAAAAGGCGTACCGCAAACTGGCGCGCCGGTACCACCCCGACGTCAACCCCGGTAACCCGGCCGCGGAGAAACGCTTTAAAGAGATACAAGACGCCTATGCAGTGCTTTCGGATCCGGAGAAGCGGGCGCAGTACGACCAGTACGGTACCGTGGACGAAGCCGCGAGGGCGGCACAGCAGGAGCGCGCCCGTTGGCAGCGATCCGCCCAGGGTTTCCGCATTCACGTCGATGGCACCCCCTTTGGAGGGTTCCCTAACGTGGAGGAACTGTTCGGCGATGTCTTTCGCGGTTTCTCCACCGCCACCCGGCGGCGCAGCCGGCCACCGGCGCAGGAGGCAGTGGCCGAGCTGGAGCTGGCCCAGGCGGTGGCAGGCGCGACGGTGGTGGTTCCCGTGCGCTCGGAGGTGGAGTGCCCCCAGTGCCAGGGAGCGGGCGTCGGGGAGGGTGGCGTATGCCCGCGCTGCCGCGGGGCAGGGGTGCTCATACACACCGATCGCTTGCGGGTGCGCCTGCCGGCCGGGGTTGGGGACGGCGACCGGGTGCGGGTCAAGGATGGGGCGGGCCGGGAGGTGACGGTGGCGGTACGGGTCAAGCCCGATCCCCACTTCCAGCGGAAGGGCGACGACATTTACACCGAAGTGCCAGTGACCTTCAGCGAGGCGTATCTGGGGGGAGAGATCGAGATCGGCACCATCCATGGGCCTGTGCGTGCCCGCATCCCCCCAGGCACACAATCGGGACAACGCTTTCGTCTGCGCGGCAAGGGCGTACGCAACGTCCGTACCGGCGTCAACGGGGACCACTACTACACTGTGCGGGTGGTGGTTCCCAAGGTGGTTTCGCCGGCCGGGCGAGAGGCCGCCCGCAAGGTGGCCGAGCTGTACAGCCAAGACCCGCGCAGTGATTTACCGCGGGGCCTCGGATGAGGCACCATGCGCCCTCGGGAGGGGGCAGGGCCGGGGGTTCCCTCGCTCCCTTCGAGGGCGCCCAGCTCCCAGGGGGGAGGTGGGCGGGGTGGGGGCCACTGTGGTGGCTTCCTGGGTTGGTGTTGTTTCCGTGCCTGACGGTGGGCCTCCTCAACGATGATTTCGTAGCTTTTGAAAAGTTCAGCTCGATCCCATTGAGCCAGCCTCATCGGTACATCCACCTGGAGGAGTTTCAATTTTTCCGCCCTGTGGGGTTAGTGGTGTTTCGCTGGTTGCTGGCCACCTCCGGGGGCTTGCCCGTACTGCTCCATCTCTTCACCCTGCTCCTGTTTTTTGCCGCGGCGTACCTGGCTGGGGCGGTGGCGGCGCGCTTGCTGGGCGAGAGGGCGCGGCCGTGGGGCGCCGCTTTGGCTCTGGTGTACCCCGGGCGGGTGGAGACGGCGGCGTGGCTGGCGGCCGCCTTCGACCTCCTGGCATTACTGGGAGTGGTCGCAGTGGTGGCTTATTTGAGCGCTCCCGAGCCGCGGGGGAGTTGGTGGGCGGTGGCCGGCTTGGCCGCGGCCGCCGTACTGGCCAAGGAATCGGCCTTGGTGCTGCCCTTGCTGGCGGCAGCGGGGGCCATGTTGGGGGTGTTCCCCGGCCGCGGCGGCGCCAGCCGATGGGTCCCCCTGTGGGCGACCAGCGCCGGCGTGAGCGTGGCCTTTGCCTTGCGCTTTCCCTTCCTGGCGGGGGTGGGGGGATATGCCGAGTTAGGTCTCCCCCAAGCAGCCGCCAATTTGGCCAGATTGCCAGAGCTGTTGGGGCGGTGCCTCCTGTGGCCGGTCCATCCCCACTACGGGGTGTGGAGCACGGTGGCCAACCTGCTCGTAGCCTTGGCCGGGGTGGCGTGGCTGGCCGGGTTGGGGACGTTGTCTAGGCGGGAGAGGCGGGTGCTGTGGTGGGCTGGGGTGGTGTGGTTGGTGGGGTTGCTGCCGCCGCTGGCGTACCTCGACCCCGCTACCGCGACCTTCTGTCAATCCCGGTATTTGACCATCAGCGGCGCAGGTGTGGCGTTGGCGGCGGCCGCGGTGTGCGCCCGCGCTCCGCGGTGGGTAGGGGGGTTGGTGTTGGGGGCGTGGACGTTGGCCACGGCCACCAACCTGGGGCCGTGGCGGGAGGCGGCGCAGGTGCGGGAGGAGTTCCTGGCGGCTGTGGAGGTGGCGAGCCGGGAGGGGGGGCGGCACGTGGTATGGCTGGGAGGGCAGAGCGACCTGTGGCGGGGGGCGCAACTGTTGGGGGGGCGCCTGGAGTTGGCGGTCAGGCGAGCGCTGCCGGGCCGGCAGGTGCGGGTGACGTCGGAGTATATGCAGCGTTGGCGTGGAGAGACGCCCTGCCCTCCGACCGCCGCGGAGGGTGAGAGGGTGCACATCTTCACCCTTTCCAACACTCGCCCGTGGGTCCGCAAGACGCTCGATCCGTGCCGTGCCGCGCCCGAGAGGGGAGCGGGGGCCCCGTCGGGGTCAGTGGACGAGGGACTCGAGGATGGGCAAGAGCGCTTCCGGCGACACATGACCGCCCAGAGGCACGAACCGTGGAGCGGTCCACCGGCCGCCGTGGAGCAGGGAGAACTCAGTCCTCGCTTTCTCCCGATCCACCCCGTAGAGGAGCAACGTGCCGCCGCTGCCCACGCGAGCCGACATGCCCTCCAGGGACAGGGGTGCAGGCGGCAACTCGATGCGGGAACCGAAGATGGGTCGCGCCCGGCGGCGCTGCGCGGAGCCGATGAGCCCCCCTTCTGGACCGAACGGAGGCGGGGTGACCACCTGGGAACCGATGTCGGTGCGGGTCAACCGGCAGGCGCCGCTGGCGGCAATGAGGGAAAAGCTGTCGGGCGTCGGGTGGGAGGCGAACAAGGGGTGCTCGCGCACGTCCGCGGACAACGGCGATTCGCACTCATCCACCGGGGCTTCGCCGGCCACTTGATCGAGGACTAACACCACCGGTTGTCGCTGCTCCTGGGCGGGGGTGTCAAGGCTCAACCACACGTAGCGAGCCCCGCTGCCCCACTGACTGTCCTCCCACCACACCACGTGCACCAAGGTTTCTTCCCGCGGGAGGGGTTGCTCGTTCTCATCGGTGTCGGTCCAGCTCACCCGCTGGACCTTCAAAGTGGGGTTGCGGGCGGCGTTGGCCAGCGCCCCTGACAGGCGCATCACTGCGCCCTCTCCTTGGGCGGACCAGCGGGCCAGCAAGATTTCCGACAACGCTTCGCCCCAGCTGCGCTGCCAGACCACTACCACCTCGCTGCCGCTGGGGTTGACGGCCACCTCCACGTGGGAGTCGACGATGCGCACCCCCCCGAAAGGCGCGGTGGGGACAAACCCCCGCACCACCAAATCACCGTCCCGATGGCCTTCGATCAGCAACCCGGAGGCCGACGGCGAGGCCTGCCAGAGAACCCCCGTGCGGTCCAACGCAAAGGGTTGCCGCGCCACCGCCGGAACGGCCGCGAGCAGGGCAGCAAGCGTCACAACGATTCGTCGCATCGTTCCACCTCAGGCCTTCAAGTTGATCACGTCGCGTACGTTGAACGCTTGAAAGAAGGTTCGCATGCCGGCCGCGTCGGGGTAGTGCTTGGTCAACAACTGCAGGAACTCCTCCACCAGACTCTCCTCGCCCGCATCGACGGCGGCGTCTACCAGCAGCATGAGGGTGTTGCGCTCCACCTGGGGGTGCTGGTACTCGGCGGCCAACTGGAGAGCCCGGCGTCCCCAGCCGAGAGCTTTGGTGAGGGAGTTGGTGCACAAAAACCCGTAGCAAATGTCTTGGTACACCTCGGGTAGGTATTGACGCGCCCCTAAACCTTCCAGGGTGGCAGCGGCTTCCAGACAGAGCGCTAGACCGGCCTCCGCCTCCCCCCGGCACATGAGGCAATAGCCCAAGTTGTCCTTGGTGATGGCCGAGCCGAGAGGATCGCCTTCGCCGGCCTGGTCGAGCTGGAGGGCGGTACGGAAAGACTCTGCGGCCTCGTCAAATTCGGATTGTTTCAGGGCGAGGGCGCCGTGCCAGTTGGCAGCCACCGCCTGGGCCTTGGGCTGCCCGGTGGACTGGGCCAGTTCGGTGGCGCGGCGGGCGTAGGCGAGGGCGCGCGGCAGGTTGTCCTCCGCGGCGTACGCTTGCGAGGTGTAGTACGCCGCCATCCAACCGGTGAACGGATCCCGGGACCGCATGAGGATGTGGCGCAACTCACCGGCGACCAGCGACAGGCGATCCAGCTCGGCCAACACCACGCAGCGGTTACAGAAGGCGCGATCCTGCAACTCTCGGTCGCCAGTCCGCTTGGATTCCTCCTCTGCGGCTTCGAACAAACGCAAGGACCGGTGCAGCTGCCCTCGGGAGAAGGCCCGCTGCGCCAGGGCGGTCAGTCGCATGTACCGTTCACTGGCCGGCATGACCATCCTCGCCCTCGTCACCGTCCACGGTCTGGCGGTGCCACTGAAAGCGCAAAAATTCGTCCACCGCGTGCTGGCGGGCCGGCGTGAGGGCCCGGTAAATGTGGAGCATATCCTCTTCTGCGGGGGTGAGGGCAGCCGTCTGACGCTCGCCAAAGAACTCCGTTATGGAAACCTGCAGCGCAGCCAGGAGACGGAAAAGCACGTCCAGGGGAACCCGATACTCCCCCTTCTCCATGCGCGACAGATCCGACTGCTGGATGCCAATTCGGCGTGCCAGCTCGGTTTGGGTAAGGCGTTGACGCAGGCGCAGCTCGCGGATCTGCCGCCCCACGGGGGTGGTGTCTCCTTCGGGTCGACCCCCGCCCCTGAACGCCGACACCGCCATCAGCCGATGCATCCTCCTGCCGGTCATGCTATAGAATCATAGGCGTGGAGTCAAGGGGTGGGGTGTTCCAGTGGGTGGCCAATGTTTGGCGCTGGCGGCGGCTGGTCGCCACCTTGGCGGTGCGTGAGGTGCGCCTCCGCTACGCCGGTTCGTTGTTCGGCATTGCGTGGACCGTTCTCGAACCGCTGGTGCAATTTGGGCTGTACCTCTGGGTCTTTGGGGTGATTCTTGGCATTAGATTTGCTGACCAGGGGATCGGGAGCTATGGCGTCTACGTGTTGAGCGGCTTGATCCCGTTCCTTTTTTTTCAGGAGACCTTGACCCGCGCCCTGGGGCTGGCTCGTCATCAGGTGGCATTGCTGCGCAGTTCGGCGGTGCCCCTGGAGGTCCTGCTCGCCGGTTCCTACCTGGCGATAGGAGCCAAGTATGTCACCGGCTTCTTGTTGCTGACCGGAGGAGGGCTGGCGGCGGGGACCCTGGCCTACTGGCAGCTGGGCTGGCTCGCTGTGGCGCTGCTGGTTTTGGGGTTGGGAACTTTTGGGGTCGGATTGGTGGCGGTGACCTTGGGGGCATTCGTACCCGATGCCTCCCATTTCGCCGGCCTGGCCACCATGGCGATCCTGTTTGCCAGCCCGATTCTCTACCCCCTGGCGGCGGTGCCCCACCCCCTGCGCCCCTTGCTGGGTGTCAACCCTTTGGTGGGGGTTCTGGAGGGTTTTCGCGGATTTTTTTTGGGCGCGCCGGTGGCCGTGGGCCCGGTGATGGTTGCCGTGGGAGCGGGCCTTGCCAGTGTGGTTGTAGGAAGTTGGGTACACCGGCGCCGCGGTCGTTTCGTGCGGGAAGTGGTGTGAGGACTCCCTTCGGTGGCGGGGTGGAGAGGAGCAAGCACCGCAACCGGCCTGCTGAAGAAAAATGCGACGAATGGAGGACGTAGAGGTGAAGAAGACAGCCTTAGTGTGGGTGCTGGGAACGATGGTCGGGGGGGCGGTGCTGCTGGCCCAAGCGCCCCAACCCAAAGGGGGCCCGGCGACTGGGCAGGCCACCTCGGCGGCGGAGCCGTCGGCCACCGAGCCGGAGTACTTTATCCCCAGCAAGACACCCCAAGAGGTGTTGGATTCCCCCGAGGCGCGGGCGCGCCTGGAAGAATTCTTGCGCGACTTTTACCGCGAGTACAAGCTCCCCAAATCCCAGGAACGCCTCCTGGTGCGCAACGCCGACGGAACGGTGCGGTTGATCTTCGGCGGCGACACCATGGAAATTGCCCGGGAGGACGCGGAGAACTATTACTTGCGCCATCTCAGTGTGGAGGATGAGCGTTCCAGCGGCCACAAGCTGTTCAACGCTTTGATCGCCCAGCTGTTGGCCGAGTACGCTTGGACCGAGTACCTCAAGGATAAGTACTTCTTCAAGCCTGAAGAGGCGGTTCCCCCGCCGTTCGTTGATATCCTCGAGTTCCGCGACGCCTCCCGGGGTCTGCCGGCCGGAGCCCTGTGGCAGATGAACGTGGAGGTGGGGGACTTCGACGGCGACGGCAAGCCCGACATTGTTCTCCCTCCGCCCCGCAAGGGGGACGGCAAGCCGCACATCTTCGTGCAGCGAGCAGGTGGCTGGGAGGAGTGGCCCACCCGTTGGCCGGCGGGAGCGGATTTGGATTACGGTGGGGTGGCGGTCGCCGACTTCGATGGTGACGGCCACCTGGATGTGGCCCTGGCCTGTCACTTCAAACGCAGCTACGTCTTTTACGGCGATGGCAGGGGAAACTTCCAGCGCTTCGACGTGCTTCCCCAGTTCCCCACCACCTCCCGGGCGGCAGCGGTGGGGGACTTCAACGGCGATGGCCGACCCGACCTGGCGCTCTTGGCGGAGCTGGACATTAACCTGGAAACCACGGCTCCCCTGCACTCGTTCCTGCTGGTGGCGTGCTTGAACCGCCCGGATCGCCAGCCGCGCTGGGAGTGTGTGGACGCCACCGGGGGAGCCAAGGATTTCTTCGGTGACCAGTTGGCGGTGCAGGATATCGACCGCGACGGGCGGGACGATGTGGTCATCGGCACCGGCAAGGTGGGGATGACACTGATGTTTCTCAACCGCGACGGAGGCACGCGTTGGCAGCCAGTGATCAGCAACGCGTTTCCCTATGCTCCCTTGGTGCCGGCGGTGGCCGCCTTGCCCCGGTCCGATGGCGGGGTGGTGATGGGGGTGTGGCAGCGGGAGAGTCCGGTTCCTGGAGCGCCCAAACGGGACGCCCAGGGGCTGGTGGTGCTGCGCGCCACCCCTCAGCTGGCCAGCGATCCCAAGTCCTCCCAGGCTTTCAAGGTCCAGGAGCTGCACGTTTTCGAGCGCCTCTGGGACTCCTACACCGCCATTGGGGTGGGCGATGTGGACGGCGACGGCGTGGCGGATGTGGTGGCCGGCCGGGAAACCGGGGTGTTGGAGGTGTTCTTGCGCCGCGGGGCGGAGTGGTGGCACGAACGCCCGGCCTTCACCGTCGTTGAAAGTTCGTCGGCCGGGCGGATTTTCTCCCTCAAGGTGGTGGATCTGAACGGCGATGGCCTGGGCGACATCGTCGGCATCGCCAAGCAAGGCGACGACACCATGCGCGTTTTCGCCTTGGCAACCAGCCCTCGCCCTTCGCCGGGAGCTTGACGGGGGAAGAGAGGGTCTGTACACTCCCTGCCGCTGCGGCGTGCAAGGGGCTTGACAAGGTCGCCAGCGCGGTATTAGACTTTATGCCGTGACAGCATGACTACTCAGGAGGCTTGAGTGCCGACGAGGAAGTTGAGGATCAAGAAGAAAATACGGGCGAGGGAGGTGATGGGCTCATAGAGGGAAACGCTGCATCGACGCGAACGGGAACGGCATACAAGTTTCGCGCAGCTAAGACGAGAAGAAGGAGGAAAGGAGAAGCATGATGAGAAAACTCGTGACAGTGGTCGTCGCGGTGGCTTTGACCGTGGCGGCGGGTTCCGTCGCGTACGCCAACTTCTGCGCCCGGGACGTCGTCCCGTCGGCGGCTCTGTTGGTGCCCTACGCCGCGGTGTCCGCCAACCTGGACCCCAACGGCCAGACCACCATCTTCACCATCACCAACGTTTCCAAAGACGCCCAGATCGTTCACATCACCATCTGGAACATGTTCTCGGAGCACGTCCTCGACTTCGATGTGATCCTCACCGGGTACGACGTGATCTGGATGAACTTCCGGGATATCCTGCAGGGCAAGTTCAACCTGTTGGGTACCCGGCCGGTGAGCGCCACCAAGTCGGATAACTTCATCGCCAAGCTGCAGCTGCCGTCCTTCGGTTATGTGCCTTACGAACTGGGCCCCGACGGTCGCGGCTCCCAGACTGGCCAGACCTTGCCGACGCCCCAGGACCGCAACGTCTTCGCTTCGAGCCAGGCGTGCCAGAAGTTCCCCTACGACGATTACTCGGTGCTGGCGCCGGACATCTTCCAGTGCTTCCGGGACAAGATCATCCGTCCCCTGCAGCTGCACAAGAGCGCTGACCGCCATACCTCCCCCAACGCTGTCAACACCTGGTTGAAGCCCGCCAACGTCACCTTGGATATGCTGCAGTTCTACGTCACCGCAGAAGTGGTGCGCGACTGCAACACCCTCTTCCCGGCGGAGGCCCTGTACTGGTCGCCCCAGCAGTACCCGACCTACAGCAACGTGCTCATCGGCGACGTGATTTGGCTCAACTCGGGGGCGAATTTCTCCGAGGCCATGCCGGCGGTGCACATCGAGCGTGACGCGCAGTACCTCGGGTGGGGTTACTACGATCGCTACACCAGCCAGGTGCCCTTTGCCTCTGGGTACGAGCCCCTGGCCACCGCCTTCGCGGTGCGCTACGCCAACCTCACCGACGTCAAGAGCTGGCTGCTCTTCTGGAAGTCTCGCATCGACTTCGTGGGCATGACCGCGGCGACGGGACGCTGCGACGGCTTCACTTGGATCAACCTCGGTTCTATCAACGAGAACGACGGCTACGCCTACTACTCCTGGGATATGGATGAGCTGCCCGGCTCTGAAATCCCCCAGGGGTGCGTGATCTCGCCGTGCCCGGCGCCTCCGGGACCCTTCAACGTTCTCCCCTTCGAGACCCAGCGGGTGCCCATCACCAGCGCCAACTTCAACCTGCCGGGGGCCATGGGGTGGATGCTCTTCGTCCTGCCCGCCAGCTACCCCACCGGGGGCGCCTACGGCGTGCAAACGCGGCCCGACTCCAACGGTCGCATGGATAACCTGCGCTCGGCTCAGGGTTGGGCGGCCTATCAGTTCGTGTACACCCCGCCGTCGGGGGCCAACTACTCCGCCGCCATCGAGGCAGCGACCATGGCCAACCAGCACTGCTTCTCGGATCAGGTGCTGCCGTGGCTGGGGATCAACTACGACTACGTGCGGTAGCACAGCTTTACGGGTAGCGGGTCCCTCCAGAGGGGCCCGCTACCCAAGGTTTCGCGGGACGGGGCAGGCAGCAGTTCCTGCCCCGTCCTGCTTTTTGTGGCCAAAATCACGGCCTGAGCGCGGCTTACTGTGCTACCATGCTGGTGCAAGTGGCGGTGCCAAAAAACCGCCGCGGGAGGTTGCAGTGCCACTTCGGGAACGGTTCACCTTGGCCGTGGCGGCTGTTGCCATGGCCGGTATGCTTCTCGCGTCGTCAGCCGGCTATGCCCAACCGAGCTGCGCTGCCAGCTCCGTGGTGTACGATTTGACCGGCCCCACCTGCCCCAACGGCGACGAAAGGTGCAACTTTTCCACCGGTTTCCACTTCTACAAGCCCGCCGGGGGTCCGGGCACACCCCTGCTACTCATGACCACCGGCTACGACCTCAACACCTACCAGGTGACCCAGCTGAGCGCCACCACCCAGGCCTGGCAGCCGGTGCAAACCACGGTGTTCCGCTTCGCCACCCAGTATCGCTCTTTGAACCGCATCCTGCTGGAGGTGGACGTGGATCCCGCCACGGGTCTGGGGATCGCCCCCTACCAAGACAAGCCGGTGCGGATTTTCCAGATCACCGCGCAAAACTCCGTTGAGGAATTGTGGCGCAATCCCTACGACGGCACCTTCCCCAATACTGGCCTCACCGGTGCCATCTTCTCCCTGCCAGGTGCCTCTGGTCCGCGGCACTTTGCCGCTTGGGTCAACAACGCCAGCCTGGAGATCTTCGAGGTGCTGCTCGGTTCGCCGGTGCAGGTGATCAGCCGACACAACACCGGGGTGGAGTTCATCAAAGTGGTGGCCAAACGGGGCAACCCCACCTACCTCTACGGCTTGGAGGCGGCCAACCGCGGCATTCGGGTGTACCGCGTCCAGTTGGATGCTGCTGGCAACCTGCAGGTGACGCAAACCGCCACCTTGACGCCCTACTCCGAAACTACCGATGGCCTGGAGGCCTTTGCGGGCCTGGCCTTAGACCCCGACACCGGACGCCTGTACAGCTCCGCCCACAAGATCGTAAGCTCCCCCAAAACCTACGTGGAGTGCTGGGAGACCGCCAGCAACCCGGCGCAGCCCACCTTCCGGTCGCGCCTTTTGATCCCCTCCGCCAAGCTGTCACGCACCTTGGCCGCCCGGGGCGGTTGGGTGATCGCCACCTCCACGGACCCCAGCGTATTTTTCAACCACCCCCTGTCCTTTCACAACCCCGACGCCCCGATGGTGGTCAACACTTGGGCCAACTTTCCCCAACCCGTGGGTGACTCGCGTAACCGCATCGGTCCCAACGGCGCCGCCCTCATTTCCGATCCCAACAACAACGTGGGGGTGGCCTTCGCCGACGTGGAGTGGGCGGCGCTGGTTTGGCTGAACCCCGCCTGCGCCAACGCCACGCCCATGGCCGGGGTGGGGGTGACCCGTCAGGGCAACTCCGGTACACCCACGTGCACCCCGGGAACCGTGGCCGCCCACGGTTTCCCCGGCGACAGCTTCGCCGTCAAGGATGAATCCACCGGCAGCAACTACACCGTCAGCGAAGTGAAAGTGATCGGCGTGGACCCTCACAACGCCAGCTATCAGTGGCTGGGGACACCCCCCCAGCCCGGTGGGACGGTCATCTGGCCTGGCAGTGAAACCCTGCCCCGGTGGGGTCGCTTCCAGGTGAGCTTGAAAATCCTCCGGCAAGATCAAACCACCGACACCGCCACCAAGGAGGTGTACCTGTGCGATCAGCCCCAGGCGCGGGCGGCGGTGGTGGCCACGCGGCCCCGCGGGGGTACGTGGACTTCCTGTACCACGTGCACCTGGCTGCGGGGGGACTCCCTCAAGCTGTCCGCGGCAGCCTCCGACGGCTACCCCAACCTCCCCGAAACCAGCTGGCAGGTGGAGCACGGGGAGAGCAGCCAGGGGCCTTTCCAGCCGGTGCCCGCCCAGGATGGCCAGGTGGTCCACTGGGAGGTGACCAACGGCGAGCTAGCACTCCACTTGCTCCGCCAGGGGTTTTATCGCGCCCGCGCCAGCGTGGTGTACGCCTTTGCCAGCCAGCCCTTGGAGGCCCTCTCGCCGGTCTTGCCTTCGGCGGCGGTGGCGGCGTCGATACGGGTGGAGCAGCCCCAGGGGACGGTGGTCCCGGTGGGGGGTACGGTTCGTTCCAGCTCCCCAGTCCACCTCGTGGCGGTCACCCAGCTGGCCTCGGGGTGGCAGGTGACCTCGTACGCCTGGACCGTGGTGGAGCAGGGGAGTGGGAGTACCGTGGCCTCCGGTTCCACGCCGGAGTTGATCGTTACCAGCGGGCTAGAGAACGGGAAAAGCTACCGCGCTCACCTCACCGTGGTGGCCAGCGACGGCTCCCAGCAGGAGACTGTGGTGACGAGTCGCGACTTCGCCGTCCAGGACGTGGCGGGGGATTTCACCTGGTCCCCCGAAAACCCCGCCGTTGGCCAGGACGTCACCTTCACCCCCGCCGGGTTGTCGGCCGGCATCACCCAGTTGCGGTGGAACCTGGGGGACCCCCTGTGCGATAACAGCGGGCCTCAGGTGGTAAGGGCGTGCATCCTTGGTGTCTGTACCTCCCTCACCGTAAAGCTCGCCAATTCAGGCTCCCGCACCGTGACCTTGGAGGCCTTGGTGGGGAGCACCTGGTACCAGGTGGCCTCCAAGACCGTGACCGCAACCCCTGGCGCCTGCCAGAGCTGCACGCCGGCCTCGGCGCCCACCCTGCTAGGCCCGAACGAGGGGGCCACCGTCAACGCCGGCCAGCCGGTGAGCTTCTCGTGGAGTGCTGCCAACGGCACCTCCCCCATCACCTACACCCTCACCGCGTCCTCGGGTCTGGATTCGGGCAGTTGCACCACCACCGACACGACGAGCTGCGCCATCATCTTCACCATGCCCGGCAGCTACACCTGGTCCGTCAAGGCCACCAACAGCTGCAACCAGAACGGGGCTACCTCTACGCTGCGGACCTTCACGGTGCAAGGCTCCAGCTGCAACCCCCCCGCCGCGCCCACCCCCCTCTCCCCCGATGCCGGCGCGCAGCTGTCACCCGGCAACGTGACCTTCTCCTGGCAGACGGTGGCGGGGGCCACCTCCTACGCGGTGCGACTGTGGTTGGGTGCCTTAGATTTGCGCTGCTCTCCCGACTCGCCCACCAGCACCTCGTGCACCCGGGAGTTGAACACGCCTGGCAGCTACACCTGGACGGTGAGCGCTACTAACTCCTGCGGCAGCACCACCTCGGCGGAGCGGGCGTTTACCATCACCTCCCCGTGCGGATCTTTGGGAGCGCCTTCGCTGGTCTCCCCCGCTGACGGCGCCACGGTGAGCGGCGCTGAGGTGACCCTGCGCTGGAGTGCCCCCACCCAGGGCCAAAGCCCCTTCACCTACAACGTGTGGGTGGATAACACCCTCCGGGCGGAAAACCTCTCGGCCCTGGAAACCACGGTGAGTGGCGTGGCCGCTGGGCTCCACTCCTGGTACGTGGTGGCCAAGGACAGCTGTGGCCAGACCAGCCGGTCGGCCCCCCGCACCTTCGTGATGAGCAGCTGCGCGGTGGCCGCTCCGGAACCCGATTTCACCTGGCAACCCAGCGGCCGTGATCCCGATTTCCCCAACCAGATGCAGCCCTTTGCCGGGCAGGAGGTAACCCTCACCTACATCGGCGCCGGTGGCCCCCCCGAGCACTACCACTGGTACGATTTTCAGCAGAGCCCGCCCAAGTCTGTGCAGGGACCCAATGTGACCGAGGTGAAGCACACCTGGACCGAGGTCAGCGGCAGCGAGTACCAGGATATGAACGTGCGCCTGAAAGTGCGCAACTGCGCTGGCTCGCCCCCCGAACTGCTCAAGCCGGTGCGGGTGTACAAGGATATCCGGCCGGTTCTGGCCCGCTTCACCACCCAGGGCCCCGCTGTGGCTGGCCAGCCGGTGCAGTTCCTCGCCCTGGCCGGCCGCAGCGAGGGTAACCCCACCCGCTTCGAGTGGGATTTCGGGGATGGTTCGCCCAAGCAAACCCTAGAGACACCCCAGGTGGAGCACACCTACAGCTGCGGGCGTACGTATCAGGTGACGCTGACGGCGTGGCGGGGCAGCGTCAAGTCTGTCCCCATCACCAAAGCGGTGGCGGTGGGGGGCAAACCCTGCGCGCCCCTGGCCCTGGTGGTGCCCGACGTGGCCATCGAGGTGGACTCTCCCTTCGCTCCCTGGCGCTCCGAGCTGGTGCTCTTCAACCCCGAGGACCGCGACCTCACCGCGCAGGTGCGGGCCCGCACCCGGGATCACCGTGAGTTCACTGGGCAGCTCACCATCCCCCTCCGAGCCGCTGCCAACCTGAACGACTTGCGAGGGGTTTTGCGGGACAGCCAGGGCGGATCCCTGCCCGACGACCTCACCGTGACCTTGTGGGTGGAAGCCCCTCAGGGGAACCGCTTGCCCCTGGTGGGGGCGCGCACCTACACGGAGCCCGGCGGCGGCGGCTCCTACGGCCAGGCGGTGCCGGTCTACCCCCTCTACCCGGCAGAAACCACGGCAACCACCCTGTGGGTGGTGGGCGCCCAGCACAACGGCACGGTCAACGGGTTCCGCACCAACCTGACCATCGTCAACCCTGCCAGCGTGCGTTGGGGGCGGGACAAAGGGATCACCTTGACGCTGTACGACCAAAGCGGGCAGCGTTACGAAAAGAGGCTGACCGCCTTCGGCGCGCGCCAATACGACCGCCACAACCCCATCACCGCCTTCTTCGGCCTCAACGAGGAAACTGACCTAGGGAAGTTCTCCCTCAAGGTGGAGGTGGACCCGGGCGTGCAGGCGCTGGTGGTGTGCTCGGTGAACGACAACTTTACCAACGACTCCTTTGCCCTGCTGGCGCAGCCCGACGTGGATTAGGGGATCGTCCCTGCCCCCTCCCCCGGTACCCCTGGGGGGAGGGGGCGGGGGAAGGCAAGCCCCTGGCGCCGCCCCGGCCCTGGGCCTGAACTCCGGGGGGGAGAAGCCCTCACCACCGCCCGGAACGCGGGTGGGGCCGTCCCTGTAGCCTCCCGGCAGCGCCCCTCCCAACGCCGGTTGCAGTTCCTGTGGTACCCTCTGGCGGTGACTGCCCAGCCGCCGGCTGTGCACGTTGAGAAGGTGGTCAAGCGCTTCCCGGTGTTTCGCCGGCGCCGCGATCGCCTGCGCTTTTTTTTGGGGCTCGCAAGGGGTCTGGAGTTCCACGCCGCCGTGGACGGGGTTTCGTTTACCGCCGCCCGCGGGGAGGCGGTGGGCCTGATCGGGGAAAACGGCTCAGGAAAGACCACCCTGCTGCGGCTGCTCATGGGTGTGACGGAGCCGGACGAGGGGGTGATCCAGCGGGAGGGTCCGGTGGCGGGGATCTTGGAGCTGGGGGCCGGGTTTCACACCGACCTGACCGCTCGGGAGAATTTGCTCCTCTATGGGGCCGCCCTGGGGCGCCCGACCGCGGAGGTACGGCAGCTCATTCCGGAGATCCTGGCCTTTGCCGAGTTGGAGGCGTTTGCGGACCAACCCCTCTACAGCTTCTCGTCGGGGATGACGGCGCGGTTAGCTTTCGCCGCCGCCACCTGCGTGTCGCCGGCGGTGCTGGTGGTGGACGAGGCGTTGGCGGTGGGGGACGGGGCCTTCCAGCGCAAGTGTATTCAGCGCATGGTGAGTTTTCGCGACAGCGGCAAGACGGTGGTGTTCTGCTCCCACGCCATGTACCAGGTGGCGGAGTTTTGCGCCCGAGCGGTGTGGTTACGCCACGGCCGGGTGGCAGCCGACGGCCCCGCCGCTGAGGTGATCCGCGCTTACGAAAGGTACCTGCGGCGGCGCCGATCTTCCCCTCCTCAGCAGGGCGCCCCTTCCCTGTCGCCGCCGGTGGTCCCTGAAGCGTGGGTGGTGGATCTGCAGGTGGATCCCCCCGACCCCTGCAGACCGGGTCAGCCACTGTCGGTGCGCCTCACCGTTGGTCGCAGCGCCGCTGGTCTGCCCGTGCACGTGGCCCTTTCCTTTGAAACTGCTGAGGGGGTGGTCCTGGCGCTGGTGGGGACCCACTGGGACGGTGTCGCCCCCTTGACGGGCGGCTGCGAGGAGTCGGTGCGGTTGGTGGCCGAGAGTTTTCCCGCCGCCCAAGGCCCCCTGGACGTGACGGCGTACGTGGCCGATGAGCGGGCCCTGCGTCTGTATGATCAGCGCCGTTTCAGCCAGGCGGTGCAGATCCGGGCCGACGGCTGGGCCCCCGCTCTGGTGGTCTTTCCCCACCGCTGGGAGCTGGGGTGATATGGGCCACCCCCCCGTCCTGCTGCGACCCTTTGCGGCTGGCGACGAGGCGAGCCTCAACCAGGCCTTCAACCGGGCCTTCGGCGCCCAGCGCTCCTTACCTGCGTGGCGGGCCAAGTTCTTCGACCCCACCTTCATCATGCTGGCCGTGGCCGGGGAGCACACTGTGGTGGCCCAATACGCCGCCCTGCCGGTGCGCCTGCGCGTCCCCGGGGGGACGGTGCGTGCCGGCCAGATCGTGGATGTCTTTGCCCTCCCCGAAGCCCGCCGCGGCTTGGGCGCCGCGCGGTTGTTTCTGGCCACCGCAGAGGCGTTTTTTGATCGCTTCGGCGGACCCCAGGCGCTGTCGGTGTTGTTTGGCTTCCCCGGCCGGCGCCACTTTCGCCTGGGGCTCACCCGGCTGGGTTACGACGCCATGCCACCGGAAAAGGTGCCGGTGTGGACAGCGCCGCCGTCGCCGCGGCGGCGGTTCAGCGTGGCCACCCAGGTGTGGGACGACCCCGACCCCCAGGTGTGGGACTCCCTGTGGTCGGTGGTGGCGCCCCGCTACCCGGTGGCGGTGGTGCGGGACACGCAGTGGTTCCAGCACCGCTTTCCCGCCACCCACGACTACCGGGGTCTGCTGGTGACTCGCCGGGGCCGCCCGGCGCTGGCAGCGGTGACGGCGCGCCAGGGCCGTCGCCAGCTGGTGGTGGATCTCCTGTGGGACGGCGAGCCCCCCGCTCTGCTGCGCCTGCTGGAAGAGGTCCGCGCCGAAGCGTGGGAGCGCCGCCTGGAGGTGGTGGAGTTGTGGCTAGCGGGGGACCCCCAGGCGGAGTCGGTGCTAAGGCGCTGCGGCTGGCGCTGCCAGGTCCATCCTGACCTGCACCGAGTGGCCCGGTCGTTCGACTCCGCCGTGGAGGTGGGGGATTTTCCTGGGCGTTTTCTCCTCACCCTGGCCGATACCGATTTGGTGTGACGGTGGATACCGCAACCTTGGTGTGGGCGCTGCTGCCGGTGGGGGCCATGCACTTGCTGCTGCGCCGGCGGCGGGAGTTGCTGCTCACCTTGCTGGTGGTGGATGTGGGCGTGGCGGTGCTGCTGGGTCGGTTGGTGGTGGCAGGCGCGCAGCTGGGGGCGGGAGTGCCAGGGGCCGAAGGGTGGGGGATGCCAGCCACTGCCCTAGGTTCTCCGGAGCAAACCGACCTGCCGCTGCAGTTTCACATCTGGTGGGAGGAGGTGCGCCGATTGGTCAAAGCCGGCGTGCCCCCCTGGGTGAGCGAGCGCATTGGCGGCGGCATCGGCCTGTTCGCCCACGGGCAAAGCGGGCTGCCGTTCCCCTTGCACCTGCCAGTGTGGGTGCTGGGGGCGGAGCTGGGCACCGTGGTCATGGCGGTGTGGAAGCTGGTCCTGGCGGGTCTCGGCGTCGCCCTTTTCATGGGCCGCCTGGGCGCCCATCCCGCGGCCGTGGTCACGGCCGCGGCCACCTGGGCGTTCCACCTCTACCTTTTGTCGTGGTTGGTGGTGCCCCTGGCTTGGGTGGTGGCGGCGGCTGGCTGGGTGGCGTGGGCGCTGCTGGGCACGCTGCGCGGCCAGCCGGGAGCGGCGGCGCTGACCGCGCTGCTGCTGGGGGTGCTGTGCGGCTGGTCGGTGCACCCGGAAAGCGCCGTCTTTCTCATGGGGGCCGTCGCCCTGTGGGGGGCGGTGGGCGCCTGGGGCCGGGCGCGCCGGTACGGCCGAGTGCTGGTGCCGCTGTTTTTGGCGGTGGCCGTTGCCGGGGTGGGTGCACTTCCCGCCTGGATCGCCATCACCGATTCCGCGAAGCGGGAGGCCATGACTGGCGTGGCTCGCTTTCCCCTACCGGGGGTGACGGTGGCGTTGCGCCTGCGGGTGGCCGGGCAGCTGTTCGTGCCTTGGCGAGATGGCCATCCCGCCGACGGCAGCTGGAGCCTGCCCTTCCCCGCAGCGCCCTGCGCCGTTGCCACGGGGACGGCGCCCCTGGTGCTGCTCTTGGCGGGGGGGGTGCGGCGGCGCCACCGGCGGGTGGCCTTGGGGTTGGCAGCAATGATGGTGTTGGCCGCCCTCTTGTACTTTCAGATCCCCGGCGCTGCTCACCTGCTGACTCGCCTGCCAGTGCTGGGCATGATGACCTGGGTCCGGGTGGCGTTTCTTATTCCCTTTGGGGTCTGCATCTTGGGGGCACTGGGGCTGGATGCCTGGCTGCGGCGGCCGCGCCCGGCCCGGTTGGCGCTGGCCGCCGGCGCGGTGCAACTGGCGGTGCTGGCGGCGGTGGTGGTGCCGCCCTCCCGCTCCCTTCATCGGGCGGCCGTGCCCACGGCCTTCATCCCTGGGGTGATGGCCGCCTTGGCACCCCTGTTGCCCGTGGCGGGGGGCGCGGCGGTGCCGCTGCTGGCGGCCGCCGAGGCGGTGGCGCAGGGGTGGGAGGTGCTGCCGGGGGTTCCGCGCAGCGCCCCCACGGGGGAACCGCTGCAAATTTTGGTACGCCTCGCAGAGGGACAAAAGTCGCGGGTGCTGGGCCTGGGGACGGCGTTGCCGGCCAACGCCGCAGCGCGTTGGGGGCTGTCTGACCTGCGCGCCCACGACCCAGTGCGGCCCCGCTCCCTGGCTCGCCTGCACGCCGCCCTGGGCGCGGCGGGGGCGGACCTGGCGGGGGAGGTGACGCGGCCGTGGGCGGGGCTAAGCGGGGCGTGGGGGG
>Ga0209017_10001404_pt1 | contig 18485 bp, 14 predicted proteins | sample YNPBryunderm2012_FD_185812 | JGI IMG/M metagenome (GOLD analysis project Ga0209017, IMG submission 185812) | Anoxygenic and chlorotrophic microbial mat microbial communities from Yellowstone National Park, USA - YNP Bryant MS undermat 2012... ... | reverse complement strand
CCATGGAACGAGATCGAAGGTTCGGAGTGACCCCGAAAGTCACGAGTATTCATGGTTTTTTGTGAGAAAGGAATGTGTTCAGTGTTAGTGGATGAATAAAAATTCTTTACTGTTAAGCAAGACCCACAACAAATCCTGGAGACCTTCCTTTTGACTCGGGGCTGAGGAAATCCAGCCGATCGCTTTGGCGGCTTCGTCGGGGCTGGGGGGGCGGGAGATTGTCACCAGGTAAAGTTCCTCGACGATGTCTTTGACGGATTTACTTTGCTTCAGGAGTTGTTCAATCCGTCCCTGCGGGTGCGCGATTTTTTTGTTCAAGAAATCGCCGTTGAGCAAGTGCAGGGCCTGGGCAATGTTCGGTTTGCTCGTCCGTTCGCATTCGCAGACCACCTGCCTGGCAGGTCTTCCGAATGTATCCATTAGGTAGGAGTTGTAGCTGGTGTCCGGTAGCTGGATGGCACGGGTGCCGAGCGGGACCCCGTCATATTTTTCTTGGGTGCCGGTCGCGAAGTCGATGGCATCGGCAAGTTGCTCGGCAGTAAGCCGCTTGACGGTGTAGCGGGCAAAATGCGTGTTGGCACCGTCGGCTTCGTTCCCCGGTGTGATGACCGAGGAGAGTTGATAGGCACGGCTGCGGAAGATTTGCCGCAACAGGTGTTTCAGATCAAATTTATGGGCGACAAAATCGGCAGCAAGCGCATCCAGCAAGTCTGGGTTGCTGGCGGGATTTGTGGCTCGAAGATCATCTAGAGGTTCCACCAGACCGCGGCCCATCAAATATCCCCAGAAACGGTTGACGATGTTGCGAGCAAAGTAGGGATTGTCTGGGGCGGTGATCCACTCGGCCAATTTTTGCCGGCGATCGAATTCATCATCCATTTCCGGACCGTCGAACGGTCGCGGCTTGACCGTAGCACCCGTGCGGGGGTGGCGAGCTTCCCCCGTGGGTCGAAGATAGACGACGGATTCTTGGCCAAAAAGACCGAATTCGGAACTGCTTTTTTTTCCGAGCCGAACGAAAAAGGCGGACATGCCGTAATAATCGGCTTGCGTCCATTTTTCAAAGGGGTGACTGTGACACTTCGCACACTGCACCCGAATCCCCAGGAACACTTGGCTGGCGGTCTCGGCATAATCGTCCGCGTTACGGCCTATGTTGTAGAAGTTCGCCGGACCGTCGGTAAATGTGCTGCCTTCCGCGGTGACAATCCGACGGACAAACTCGTCCACGGGAATTTGATCACGGATCTGACTGCGGACCCAGTTGTGGAAGCTCCACATTCCCTTGTCCTGCAGGGCTGTCTTGGAAATTCGCAGCAGGTCGCCCCATTTCAGCGTCCACCAGTCGACAAACTCGGGCCGGGAAAGAACCGCGTCGATCGCCTTGTCCCGCTTATTCGGATCGGTGTCAGCAAGGAAGGTGCGGATGTCATAAGGCGTCGGCAAGACACCGATGGCGTCGAGATGGAGTCGACGGAAAAACTCTTCGTCGCGACAGAGAGGCGACGGCAAAATTCCGAGATCCTTCCACTTCGCGATCAGTTTTTCATCAATGAAATTCTTGGCGGGTATCGACGGATATTCCGCAATCCGGGCATATGGGAGCGTGAATTGAGCGACAACGGCCTGGCCACTGAATCGGGCCATGACGTGGGTTTCTCCGGCCGATTTCGCTGTTACAAGACCCGTAGCGCTGACGGAGGCGACAGAATCGTTCAAGGCATCGAACTGCGTGAGCAGGGTCACATCTTCTCGGCGGCCATCGGACCAGAAGGCAGTGACAGCCAGTTGCTGCTGCTCGCCCGGGGTCATGACACGGGATGGCGGGTAGACTTCGATTTTCAACACCCGGGGATCTGAGGGAGACGGCGGCGGTGCCCCATCTTCCAGCCAGCGGAGGACCCGAAGATATTCACGGCTATTCACTTTCAGTTTTTCTCCGCCGCCATGCTCCATGATCAATGCCGGTTTGGCCAGAAGGATACTCCGCTCGGGATCGGAAACCACGACCCGGCGGCCTTCGTTGCTGCGGACAATTTGCTCGTAGTCGAAGGCTGGATCAAAAGCATAAAGGGAGAGACGAAAACCGCCGCGGCCGAGGGCAGCACCGTGACAACCGCCGCCATTGCAGCCAAAGCGAGTCAGAATCGGTTCGATCTCGGTGGTGAAATTCACCAGAAAGTCAGCAGCCGCTTGTTGCACGATGACGGGTATTTTGGCCGACAGACCCGATGCCGTCACGATCACGGCCGTGATACCATCGCGTTTCGGTTGCAATCGACCTTGCGGGGAAACCGTGAGAATCTCGGTCGATTCAGTGGCATACTGTGCTGTGCGTGTGAAATCCCAGCGACTGCCATCGGCCCAGATTCCGGTGACGAGTAATTGTTGTTCGTCGCGTGGCCCGGTCAGAGTGACCTCCGGCGGGTAGATTTCCAGTCGAACCGGTTTTCCGCTGGGCGGCTTTGCCACGGGCAGCGGTTTCTCGTGAACTCCGTCCGAGGCTTTGCCGTAGTCAGCAGCGTCTGAAAAGGATCTGCCGGTAACGATGACTCCAATCAGCGTCAGCAGGAGAATCGCTTGCCGCCACGTCCTGATCATGACTGGAACCCTTGCACAAAAGATGAGTGATGCGAGGTCAGGCTGGGCCGTATACAGGTGGGATTAAATCAATCACGGCTAAAGTTATCGTCGCTGATCGTTGCCGGGCTGTCAAGGGACGCTCGCTGGGAAATTGCTGCAACCCCGGCAACAACAAGACGACGGATACCGCTGGCAGCAGCATCGGCCGTTCCTAGAGTAAAGCATGAATCGTAATCGCCCCAGGAACTGTGAACTATGCTCGTGCCGTTGTCGTGGCTTGCGGATTATGTGACCTTGCCGGAAAATCTCGCGGAATTGCTGGAACGGCTGACTCTTGCCGGGCTGGAGGCAACAGGGGTCCAGTTTTACGGTTTGCCGAAACCACCGAATCTGCGGGTAAAATCCGAGTCTGATGGTCTAGTCTGGGATCGAGATCGGGTCGTCGTGGCCCGTGTCCTGGAAATCACAAAACACCCGAACGCGGATAAGCTCAAGCTCGTCCGGCTTGATTACGGGGCTGGAGAAAAGACTGTTGTGACGGGAGCCCCGAACATCGCGGTCGGCCAAAGCGGTATGAAAGTCGTGCTCGGCAATGCGGGCACAACATATTACATGCAGGGGAAAGATGGCAGCCGGACCACGGCTACCCTGGTTGCAAAGGAGCTTCGTGGCATCCTGAACGATGCCATGGTGATGTCCGATTATGAACTCGGGATTTCCGAAGATCACGAAGGGATTATTTTGCTCGATGACACCGACGGTGAGCCGGGCACGCCGGTTCAGGACGTGCTCGGTGAAATTGTCGTCGAGTTGGACATTTTGCCGAGTATGGCTCGCTGCTTGGCATTGCTGGGAATAGCCCGGGAAGTTGCCGCCCTGACCGGGAACCAGGTCCGGGAACCGAGCATCGAGGTGCGGCCGCTGGCAGAGCCGGTCACGCCGCTGGTCACGGTGTCGATTGCGGATCCGAAACTTTGCCCGAGATATGCCGCGGCTGTGATTCGAAACGTGACCATCGGCCCAGCGCCACGGCAGATGCGCTCGCGATTGCGTTATGCAGGCATGCGACCGATTAATTCGGTGGTCGATATTACGAATTTCGTCATGCTGGAGTACGGCCAGCCCCTGCATGCCTTTGATTACGATGTCCTTGTCCGGCGAGCCGGAGGAAAACCCCCGGCCATCACGGTGCGACCCGCCAGGGAGGGTGAACGCCTGGTCACACTCGATGGAATTGAACGACAATTGACTCCTGAAACTCTCATCATCGCTGACACGGCTGGCCCCATTGCCTTGGCAGGCGTGATGGGGGGCCGGGATACGGAAGTCACCGCAACCACACGAACCATTTTGTTGGAAGCGGCCAATTTCGATTTCGTTTCCATTCGAAAAACGGCCCGGCAATTTCATCTTTTCAGCGAGGCCAGCACCCGATTCAGCCGGGGCATCCACCCGGAAGTGGTCCGCCCGGCAGCACTCCGTGCCCTGCACCTGCTCCAGCATTACGCCGGTGGCGAAGTGTATTCCGGCCTGGTCGATCAGTATCCGGAACCGTTGCCAGAGCGACCGATTCAGCTGAATCGTACGGAGATCAGCCGCCTGCTGGGAGTTGACTTCCCGGATGTGGAAGTCGAGCGGATTCTCACCGCCTTGCAATTCCGCTGGGAAGCGACGTTGTGGGGCTGGCAAGTGACCCCACCACCCACCCGACTTGACCTGCAGGCCGGGGCGGCCGACTTGGTTGAAGAACTCGCGCGAATTTCCGGTTATGATCGCTTGCCGACCACCCGGCTAGCCGTGGAATTACCGGAATATCGAGGAGATCCGACGCTTGTCCAGGAAGACCGTGTCCGCGACCTCCTCGCCGATTCCGGATTACAAGAAGTCATCACATACTCGCTCATCGGAGCCGACGCAGAAAGCCGGCTGGCGTTCCAACCTGGCAATTTCACCCAGGAGACCGAGCAGGAACCAGAGCCGGTGAAGATCATCAATGCTGTCAGCCCGGAACGCTCACAGATGCGGCGAACACTGTTGCCGGGTCTGCTGGACGTGGCCGCGGAGAATCTGAAAAATGCCGCATCGATTGCTCTGTTTGAAATCGGACCGGTTTATTTGCCGAAACCGGGGCAGACACTGCCGGCAGAACCTCGCCGGCTCGGGATCATCCTTTCAGGGCCACGCCACCCCGGACACTGGCAAGATCCACTCGATGTCAAACCGGGCAATTTTGACTTTTTCGACCTGAAGGGGATCATCGACGGACTGATCCACGATCTTCATCTCCCCCAGGGCGACTTCGAACCGCTTCGCGATCGGCCCTATTTGCATCCCGCACGATCGGCACGATGGACGATCGGAACGACCGTGCTCGGCGTCTTCGGTGAACTTCACCCCCGAGTAGCACCCGCATTCCGACTTGCCGAGCGAACGGTGTTGATTGCGGAGATTGATCTAGAATCGCTGCTGCGACAAATCCCGGATCGCTTTGTCTACCGCCCGATCAGCCCGTATCCGCCAGTCCTGAGAGATATTGCCGTGGTCGTGGCGGAATCGTTGCCGGTCCAGCGGGTTTACAGCGAGATCCTTGCCGCTGGCGGCGAATTGCTGGAAGCGGCGACGCTCTTTGATCTCTACCGTGGAGAAAGTATTCCCACGGGAACAAAAAGCCTTGCCTTTGCATTGACCTACCGGGTCGCAGATCGGCAATTAAGCGACAAAGAAGTGGACAAGACGCATCAGAAAATCGAAAGTCGGTTAAAACAGATGCTGCAAGCACAGATCCGCGGGAAATCCGGATGAATAAGATCAATTTCCGTCGATACTTGAATATCACTGCCAGACCCACCCGGACAATGAGGCCAAGCCGAAGGTACCGGTCGAAACAGATTCGCTGGTTTCTTGCCACGGAGACACCCTGGGATGGACTACCGGGCATTCACAGCCATGATCACCGGGCTCTTGATCGCCACGCTGGTGGTGATACCCGGCCTGCACTGGAGAGAGCAATCGAACCGGTTCCGGAATTTTCATGTGGTGGAGGCCGGTAAACTGTATCGCAGTGGGCAAATGAGCCCGGATGGTTTTGCCAGGGTTGTCCGAGACTACGGAATCCGCACCGTCATTTCTCTCCGCGATACCATTGATGAGCGAGGAACCTTTGCCGACCAGTTTGAAGCCGACCTCTGCCAAAAGCAAGGATTAACACATCACCGTGTCGGACCGAGCACGGCCTGGCTGCCGCCAGAAAAGATGGCCTTCCCATTCCACGGTCAAGTCGTCGAGTTTTTGCGAATTGTCGAAAATCCCGCAACGGAATGGCCTATCCTCGTTCATTGTTTCGCGGGAGTTCATCGAACTGGAGCCTGCACCGCGGTCTATCGGATGCACCATCAAGATTGGACAGCGGAAGAGGCCATCCGAGAAATGCGAACAATGGGAAACGCTCGCACCAGCTTCGGTGATGACCTTCTCCAGTTTTTGCGATCGTACTCACCGCCGCCGCAGAAGCCCCGAACTCTTTCGCACCGCCCCGGCGGTGACCGCTGAGCCACCGCTGGTGATGGAAGCTATTCCGCGGGGAAGCATCAGGGTTTATTCACCAGGCCAGAAGAACCCGGCAGCGACCGGTAGGGTTTGCCGCTTTCGTACAAAGCCACCCGTTGCAGGTACTCGGATTGTGCTTCGTTGGGAGCAAGCTCGGCAGCTTTTTTCTGCCAGCGAACGGCCTCAGTGAAGTCACCGCACTCGGCACATGCCGCGGCCAGGGTGTCCAAGTAGCTTGGCTCTTGCCATTCTGTGAGTTCACATGCTCGGGTCGCACACTCCTTCGCCTGGCGACCGTTGCGAATGTCCGGGTCCGGGGTGGTTGACCAGATCCAGCCAAGCTGGTTGAAGGTGCCGGCGTTTTTCGGATCGCGCTTCAACGCTTCGAGGTGATCCTGAATTGCTGCTCGATATTCTCGCCGCAAGTAGTGAACTCCCGCCCGCAGATTGAAGCCAATCGGCGACTGAGGAGCCAGCCGGATCGCTTCGGAATAATCGCGGAGCGCGCCATCGTAATCGCGGAGGTGCAAGCGGCAAGTGCCTCGGACTTCGAAGGCTTTGACGAGTTGCGGAGCCCGGTTTAACGCAGCATCGCAATCAGCCGCGGCCTCGGCATACTGTCGTGCCGCCAGTCGTACGGTGGCTCGCGCCAGCCAGGCCACGGCCAGATTCGGATTGTAGCGAATCGCCGCGCTGAAATCTGTTTCAGCCGCATCGCGTTGTTGCAATTCCCGATACGCCAGCCCTCGGGTCTGGTAAGCCAGCGCATTCTCAGGATCCCGTTCGAGCACCGCCGTGCAGTCGGCAATACACTGCTCGTACTGGTCGTATTCCAGGTACAAATTCGCCCGCGCGAGCAAGTAGTCTGCCGCATGTTCGGGGTCCATGGCGATCGCCTGGGCAAAATCGGCAAGTGCTCGTTCTGTATCTCCGTGCGCCGCAAAGCATTCGCCTCGCAAACCGTAAATTGGTGCCAGCCCTGCATCCAAAGCGAGCACCCGATTACAGTCGGCAATCGCCGCTTGATACGCTTTTTGCCGAAACAGCAATCGCGCCCGATCCGCCAGCACAACCGGGTCATCCGGATTTCGCCGAACCGCTTGATCCAGGTCGTTCAACGCATCGGTTCGCTGACCGAGTTCAAGATACGCCAAGGCGCGATACCGGTAGGCCGCGGCCACATCAGGCCGTAAGCGGATGGCTCGGGTGAAACACTCCACTGCTTCCCGATGATCGCCTGAAGCATAACTTTGATACCCGCGTTCGAAGAGTGCTTGTGCATCCAGGGTAATGCGATCATGAGACATGGTTGGCTCCCTCGGGGCACACGAACCTAATATTATATCAGCCGATTCGCCTGCGGGTGGTATCAAGGCGGATCCCTAAGCGATACGAAAAATGGCTGGAGGACCACCGGAATCGGCATCACGCGGAGGGTAACAGCGCCGCTTCGATTTCCGTGCGGACTTGCGACAAATGAATCCGTCGTTGGTGCAATGTGTCACGATCTCGAATCGTCACGGATTCATTTTGCAACGTTTCCCCGTCGATGGTGACGCAGAATGGCGTACCCGCCTCGTCTTGCCGGCGATAGCGGCGGCCGATCGCTCCCTTGTCATCATAAATGACATGGAAATAGCGTTTGAGTTCACGATAAAGTTTCGTCGCACGTTCCGGCATCCCGTCTTTATTCACCAGGGGAAAAATCGCACACTTAATCGGCGCTAAGCGTGGGTGAAACCGCATCACTGTGCGGGACTCCAGTTTCCCCTTCGCATCGGGAACTTCTTCCACGGTGTGCGCTTCGCATAGCACCGCTAAGGTGAAACGATCAACGCCGGCGCTGGGTTCGATGACATGCGGGGTGAACAAATAGTTTTCGATCGCTTCGGGAGGGGGGCCGGACTTAATCCATTCCTTAAACGAATTGGTCGACCGGCCAGAAGAATCGGCATTCCAGCGATCTTCGTCAAAATACATCAACTTTTCCCCCGCGCCACTATGTTGTGCGTGGGCTTTCAAATCGAAGTCGCCACGGTGGGCCACCCCCTCCAATTCCTGGGGTTCCTCGCTGAAAGGGAAAAGATATTCGATATCGGTCGTACCGACGGAGTAGTGAGCGAGTTCTTCAGGGCTTTGTTCCCGCGGACGGAGTTTATCCGACTTGATACCCAGCGTGGTATACCAGCGTTTCCGCAAATCCCGCCAATATTCATACCACTTCCGCGATTCGCTGGGATGACAGAAAAACTCGATCTCCATCTGCTCGAATTCACGGGAGCGGAACGTAAAGTTTCGGGGGTTGATTTCGTTGCGGAAGGCCTTGCCAATTTGGGCGATCCCGAACGGCAATTTGATCCGCGAAGAATCCAGAACGTTCCGATAGTTGACAAAGATCCCCTGTGCTGTCTCGGGACGCAGGTAACAAAGATTGTCCTCTGACGGGATCGCCCCGGCATGAGTTTCAAACATCAAATTGAAGGCACGGGGTTCCGTCAGTTCACATTCTTCCCCTTGCCCAGGACATTTGCTCGGTTTTTTCGGGCAGGCCAGAGTCGGCAATTGATCGGCACGAAATAAGCCTTTGCAGCCTTCCGTCTTACATGCCACCATCGGATCGGAAAAACCACCAACGTGGCCGCTGGCAATCCATACCTTCCGATTCATGATAATGCTGCAATCCAGCCCGACCATCCGGATTTCCTGGCCGTCCGGGCCCGGTGGTGGGTTGTGGACCATGTCGTGCCACCAAGCGTCCTTGATATTTTTTTTCAATTCGACACCGAGCGGGCCGTAGTCCCAGAAGCCGTTGATGCCGCCATAAATTTCCGACGATTGATAAATGAACCCCATGTCTTTGCAGAAGGCCGCGAACTTGGCCATATCGAGTTTCGCCACTACTGAGCTCCGCTGCGACGATGAGTTTGGCCTACCCACCATCAAGAACAGTGCCGCCCGAGCGAACCCGTTCGCGATGAACCAGTCCTCCAGCGGCATTGTCATCATAACGAGTTTTATTGCGAGTGGCTGGCGAAACTCGAAGGAACTGGCGGGTCGAGCCAGCCGAGAAACTGTTCTCCTGTTGCTGACCAGATCGCGGCCTGGCCTGAACTTACCCAGGCGATAAACACGGTACCGTGTTGCGGATGATCGATGACAGACCAGCCGTCGCGGCGGTGAGCCAGCCGCGTCAGCCATTCCCGGGCCAGCGTCGCGATCCAGGAGTGATTCCCCTCCGCCTCGGGCTGGAGTTGTCGTAGCTGGCGGGAAGGTAACGTAGCGGCGGCGACCGTCCAGCTTGGCTCGGCCCCCTGCACTGCGGGGCGTAATCCAGCGGCCAGAAGTTCCTGCGATGTCGGTGGTATTCCCCGAGGATCCGTCAAACTTCGCTCAAGCCGCACCTGACCCAGCAACTGGAGCAGCCCGGGACAGCCAGCATCCAGGATAGCTGTTCGCAAATCCTCCCTCAATTGCCGCAATTGCTCCGGGCGGGACGGCTGATTTTGCCATTGTTGCTGAATCACCCGGAAAGCTTCCGGCAAACTTGTCAGGGATGCGGTCAGAATTTGTTCAGCCATCCGCTGCTGGTGTTCGGGATGCCACAGCCGAATATGCTGGTAATAAAAGGCTGGCGGCAAGTCAATGATCGCCGAACGAAACAGTTCCGGTAACTCGATCATTCGCAGGGTCTCCTTCTGGGGGTTTACCCCCCACAGTGCCGCCGGAGATGCAAATTGTGACAACCCTGCGGGTGAATTTTCGGATGCCTCATAGAAACACGGCCGAGAAGCGGTTGCTACCAGCCAAAGAGTCGCTAGGATACTGGGCGTTCCTCGAAATTCTCGTGGATTTCGTCGGGTAGCGCAGCGGATTGATTCTCCTGTCTGTCGGCTATTTCCGGCGGGATTCTGGCCATTTGATTCCGACGGGTGAAAGGCTGAGCTATGGAGAAAGGGCTGTGTTACGGGGCGATGGGTGTCGCGGCCGTCATGGCCCTGATTTTTGTTCTGGATATGGCGGCCGGATTCCCCTTCGGCGGCAGCCCGTTCTTTCTCGGCGATTTACTCGGCTTGCTCGCCAGCCTGATCGTTTTGTATCTCGGGTTCAACGCCAGCAGGGACTTGTGACCGAGGCCAAGCACCTCCTTGGCGGGCCCGAACACGCCTGATGATTGACTGGATCATTCCCTCGGTGGTGTAAGGTTCCGCCACGGCAGTGACGGGATAACCCAGGTCCTGGATCACGCGGGCGGTTTCCGGGCTGATCGCCACCAGTTCGATTTCGCCTCGTTCAACCCGCCCACGAAGGACATCATCAAAAAGAGCCAGGAACGCTCGGGCTGTATTCGAACTGCTCAGGGTCACAAATCCAATTTCTCCCCGCCGAAGTGCCACGATCGCGGGCGAGTTTCCATCGATCGCATCCGCTTGTTCGTAACAGATCACCTGCGCCACCTCGGCGATTGCACTCAGCCGCGTCGGCAACAGATCACGACCACGATTCCCTCGGGCTAATAACACCCGCTGTCCCGTCACAAGTGGCATCAGTTCCTGGAGTAAACCCTCGGCAATCGCTTGCTGTGGCACCAGATCAGGCTTCAAATGATAGCTTTGAACCGCGGCGGCCGTTTTCGGGCCAACAGCCGCAATACGAACCCCACCGAGTATCCGCAAGTCTTTGCCTCGGGCCAGGATTCGACCGATCAAGCTATGCACGCCGTTTGCGCTGGTCCAGACGAGCCAATTCCACCGACCCGACTCGAGTTCATCAATTGCCTGATCGACTGCCGTGAAATCGGACAGTTCCCGGATCTCCAGTGTCGGCAACAAGTAAGGCACGGCCCCCAAGGACTCTAGCTGCCGGAGCATCGGCTCGGCCTGCGGCCGGGGTCGGGTTACCAGAATCCGCTGACCGAATAACGGCAATCGTTCAAACCAGGAATGTTCCGGGCGGTGCGCCACCACGGTTCCGATGAGAATCAATCCCGGGGCTTCGAGCCCGGCTTGCCGTCGTGCCGACTCCAACTCAACAAGCGGAGCAAAAACAGATCGCATGGCCCCGGTGCTTGCCCGCTCGACAATGGCGCTCGGGGTCTGCGGATCTTTGCCATGTTTCAGCAGTTCTGCAATTAATATTGGCAATCGAGCAATGCCCATGTAAATGGCCAAAGTTCCCGGGAATCGCGCCAGGGCTTCCCAGTCCAGGCGATGACCGGGTTTATTCGGCAACTCATGGCCGGTGATGAGGGCGACCGCACTGCTATAATGACGATGTGTCAGCGGAATATCCAGATAGGCGGCAGCGGCCAGGGCCGCGGTGACTCCCGGCACAATCTCATACGGAACATTCGCACTTCGCAACGCCGCCGCTTCCTCGCCGCCCCGACCGAAAATGAGTGGATCGCCTCCTTTTAAGCGGACGACCACTTTCCCCGCCTGGGCCGCCTTGATTAAAGTCGCATGAATGTGGGGATATTTGTCCGGGTGCTGACCAGGTAAATCACGCACACAAATCCGTTCTGCCTCGGGGCGAGCCAAGTCGAGAATCCGTGTCGGAATCAGTTGATCGTAGAGGATCAGATCCGCACGCTGCAGCAATTCAAGCCCGCGAACCGTCAGCAACCCAGGATCACCTGGTCCGGCTCCCACCAGATAGACACATCCTGCTGCTGCCGCCCCATCGGCCATGATTGCCTTGCCATTACCGTCAGTGCTTCCGGGACAAGTCCCTGGCCCGCCTGATTCGCGGTACCCTGACCTCCGAACGCAATCGTCCACAATGAACACCGTTTGCCATTATCATACGGCAACCTGATCCTCCTCGTCGTCCCACAATGCATCGTGACTGGCCGGGAAGAAATAGCAAATCAGAACGCCAAGCATATATAACCCGAACATCGGTAGGAACAGATAACTCATCGTCACGGCATCGGGCGTCGGCGTGATGATTGCCGAGAAAACTGCAAGAACAAAAACTGCATACCGCCACTTTGAAAGATAATCCGCTGCTGTAAATAACCCGATCCGATTCAGAAACATCATCACCAGTGGCGTCTGGAACGAGACACCGAAGACGAGCGGCAACAGGATCGCAAACCCGAGCCACTCGTTCAACCGCAAATCGGGGTCAAGCTCGATCCAGCGATTGAACGCTAACAGCGCCCGAACCGCGCCCGGCAAGACCACGAACTGACACAAGAGCACGCCACCCAGAAACAAGCCGACACTGAAGGGCAAGTACACATGAACGTAGCGGCGCTCGTGCGGATACAGTCCCGCCGCCACGAAGGCCCAGATCTGGTAAAAAATCCAGGGGCTGCTCAGCACTACACCGCACAACAGCGAAACTTTGAAGTAAACGACAAAGGCTTCTTGAACGCTCAGCGTCGTCAAATACTGCCGATTGCCAAGCACGGCTTCGCCGATTTTGCTCTGATAATCCATCTGCACCGGATATACCAGGATATCCAGGGGGATTTCCGTCGTTGCCGGGTCTTTCGGTTCGCCGAAGACCCTCGCCAGCGGAGCAACGGGAAGGTAAATCGGCATCTTCACCGGAGCCGATTTCAATTCTTCCAGTTCCTGCGCGTTTAACGCGCCGAGCCCCTGTGTTTCGATGATCGCGTAAAGTTCCGCTGCCCGTTCCGGGCTGGTTCGCCGTTGATTTAGCGACTCCACGGTTTCCCGGACCTCGATCGTGCGGCGAAGATAAAAGGCACGAACTTGTGATTCCACGGGCTGCACAATCACTTGCATCATCGGTCGGCCGATGCCGAAGGAATCCCAGCCGACCGCCTGGCCGATCCCATCCAGAATAAACCCGAGCACCAGAAACACGCCGAGGCCGCTCAGGGCACGGATCAAACGGGTCCGTAATTCTTCAATGTGCTCGCCGAACGACATCCGGGTATCTTCGAAAATGTCGTCGGGATAGGGTTCATGACGAGACGAAAACAACATCACTGACCCCCGCTCGGGTAAGGCAATGGCCCAGCCCTGCGGCGAAGGTGCCCTGCAGGTTGGATAAATCAATATCGGCTATGACTTAAGCATCCTAGTCATTTCCCTAGCGACCCTCAAGCGCAAGGATCAAAGTCTACCACTGCAGCCGAATCAACTCAGAGGACTCACGAAACCCTTAGAAAAACAGATGGAGATGGCGTTGCCATGCTATCGAATCCTACGGAAACACCCCTTCCAACCACTTCCACCGAAAAACTGGAGAATGCTGCTTCCAACAATTCACCCGCGTGAATCCAGTTTGCCACTTTTGCGGCTTCTCGCATTTACAGTCAACCCAAATTGCCAACGCATCCACTCGATCATCGTCCTGAATTGACTTCAACGGCATAATGCTTGTGAGCCAAGAAATGACACGGCTGGGATCAGGTCGAACGAAGAATCAAGGTCACGGAGGATTCCCCGACATGCGTTTCTTCACTTCCCTGCTGGCACTCTCCGCGGCGCTCGGTAGCGGTTGCCGTCTCGTCGATTCCTTGCGGGCTCCTCGATTCATCGGCCGCCCCGATCTTCCGGGCTACACCATCGAAGAACAAGAGCGAATCGGTCGCTCGGTCTACGGCATCCCCGACGACGATTTCCGGGTCGGCCCCCGAACCGGCATCAGTCGCCCCGACCCGATCGGGGTCGGTTATTGAACCCGATCAGTCTCGGAACTGATTTTTCCCTGAGACGGACTCGCAGGCGGAGCGATTTTCCCCGGCATCGGAATGCCGAGTACCTCGATTCGCCGACTCAGCCGTGCCCGGCTGATGCCCAGCCGCGCTGCTGCCTCGGACTGTGAACCCCCGGCATCTGCCAAGGCTGCCGTGATCACCCGGCGTTCCACCGCTTCAAGAATCTGCTCCAGCGTCCAGTTCGGACCAGCTACCGGTCGCGGATCGCCAGCGATTAACGCCTTTTCTTGAAGGAAACGGGGCAAGTCCGATTTTTCGATCCGCTGCGAACCCCGCGCTGTCACCTGTGCACTCGCTTCGACAATCCGCTCGGCAAGTTCCCGGAGATTGCTTGGCCACTGATAAGCAGCAAGCACTGCCAGTGCCTCCGGGCTGATGTCAAACACTCGCTTCCCCTCAGCCACGGCGGAACACCGGCGAAGCATCCGTGCAACAATGCTCGGCAATTCCCCCAGCCGCGATCGCAACGGCGGAATCTGGATTTCCAGAACCGCGAGTCCGTCAAGAAACAGTGGCGTTATCTGCTGTGCTTGGGCCAGCAGTTCCGCGGCCTGGTCACTACCGATGATCAGTCGGGGCAGACGCGGTCCCCCCTGCCGCAACCGCTCGGCAAGCCGTTCTTGCAATTCTCGCGGCCAATGTGGCAAATGGCTGAGATACAGTGTGCCGATCAGCCCGGTCTTAAGGATTCCCCCGTGGCCAAACAGCAGGCTCTCGATCAAATAACCGGGCAGTGCCCGGCCATCGAGGGCGACAAACGATAAATTTCGCCGGGGGCCGGTGCCATGCAACATCCGCGCAACGGTGCGTTTTCCAGTCCCAGCTTCTCCCAGAAGCCACAACGGTGCCGACGACTTTGCTGCATGACGTAGCTGAGATTCGAGTTTGCGGCCGGCCGGGCTGTCACAGCAGAGCGATTCCCAGGAAAATTGTTGCCGCTGCTTCAGTTGAAATTCACCGACGATGGCGGGCAGGGACGCCGGGCTCGGGCCGGGAGTTCCTGCCACTCGGATCGTTGCGAGAACCGTGGATACTCGGCTCTGGCCGCGAATTGGGAAGAAGGAAATGTCCCACCAAGGCGGGCCGCTCGCCGAACCCAGGGCTGGCCGCCGCACCGCGACCGCTTCACCGTCCCAGACTTCCGGGGGCGGAGCCAGAGTCTGCCAAATGGTTGATGCCGACCGCCGACGGGCAGCGACTCGTGTCCCCCTCAACCGGGAAAACTGCTGGCCCGTCAATCTCTCCCAAGCCGGATTGGCATAGCGGAGCCGCTGCCCGGGGCCGAGAACAAACAGAGCCTCCGGGCTCTCGAGGAACGCCGATTTCAAGGAAAATCTCGATCCACCCACGCTGGGAGCCTGAGTCGGTGGTGGATCGGGTGGAAGTTCGTTATTCATGACGCTGTTGTCTCAGATACCCAGACTCCCTTCACTATCCTGCGTCCGCAGGGTGGCTGTGTCAGCACCGCGATCTGTCCCTATAATGGCCGGGTTGCATGATGATGGCCACGATGCGCCGTTTTCCTGGGAATTGCTGAGTCATGGCTGAAAAAATCACGCCCCGTCATACCAATTATCCGCAATGGTATCTCGATGTTGTCAAGGAGGCTGGGCTCGCCGACAACTCCGATGTCCGCGGCTGCATGGTCATCAAACCGACCGGCTATGCTCTCTGGGAAAAAATGCAACGAGCCCTGGATGGCATGTTCAAAGCCACCGGACACGTCAACGCCTATTTCCCACTTTTCATTCCGAAACGCTATCTCGAAAAAGAAGCAGAACATGTCGAAGGCTTTGCCAAAGAGTGTGCAGTCGTAACTCACCACCGGCTCGTGGCCAAACCTGACGGCAAAGGCTTGATGCCCGATCCGAAAGCCGCACTGGGCGATGAGGAAATGCTCGTCATCCGCCCGACCTCGGAAACGATCATCTGGCGGACCTACAAAGAGTGGATTCAAAGCTATCGTGATCTGCCACTGCTCATTAATCAGTGGGCAAATGTTGTCCGCTGGGAGATGCGAACCCGCTTATTCTTGCGAACCGCCGAGTTCCTCTGGCAGGAAGGCCACACTGCCCATGCCACGCAACAGGAAGCCGAGGAAGAAGCGCACCGGATGGTTGAAATTTACCGCAAATTTGCCGAAGAGTGGATGGCCATGCCCGTGCTCGTCGGTCCAAAAACCGAAGGGCAAAAGTTCCCCGGTGCCGTCTATACCCTCTGTATTGAGGCAATGATGCAAGACGGTAAAGCCCTGCAAGCCGGGACTTCCCACTTTCTCGGTCAGAACTTCGCTAAAGCGTTCGATGTGACCTTCACCAACGAACACAACAAACTCGAATATGCCTGGGCCACCAGCTGGGGTGTCAGCACCCGGCTGATCGGCGGGCTGGTCATGACCCACTCGGATGATAACGGCCTTGTCATCCCGCCCCGGCTGGCCCCGACCCACGTCGTCATTTGCCCGCTCGGAAAGAACGATGCCGAACGACAGCCGTCAATTGCTGCGGCCCAGCGACTCGCCAGCGAACTTCGCCATCTGCCCCGCGACGAATTCTTCGGCTACGAACCAATCTCGGTGACGATCGACACCATGTTCGACAAACAACCCGGGTTCCGCTATGCCGAGCATGAACTCCGGGGCGTCCCGGTTCGCGTTGAAATTGGACCGAAAGATCTCGAAAAAGGCTCCTGCGCCATCGCGCGCCGAGACATGCCCGGTAAAGAGGGTAAAGAGTTCGGTATCCCCCTGGCAACGGCCGCCACTCACATTGACCATCTGCTCCGCACGATCCAGCACAACCTCTTTCACCGAGCAAAAGCCTACCGCGACGCGGCCACTGTCACCGCAACCACCCTGGCTGAGTTTGAAGCACTCTTCCCCACCGAAAAAGAGGATGAGACCAGCAGTCAGCCACTCAAATTTGTTTACGCCCACTGGGATGGAACCCGGGAAACCGAAGAACTGGTTCAACAACAATACAAAGCAACGATCCGTTGCCTGCCGGTGAACGGACCTCAGGAACCGGGAACATGCCTTTTCACCGGAAAACCGTCGGCGCGGCCAGTCCTTTTTGCCCGGGCGTATTGATCATCCGAGTCAAGAGCCAGTGAACGTTTCCTCAAAAGCCGCGAACGTCCCGGCAGCGGATCACACACACTTCATCGCCCAACTGAGACAACCCTGCCGGCTATTCTTCGCTCGCAACCCTGGGAATTCACCGGCTTCCACTCCCGGGTCATGTCCGATTCCCCCCGCCGGTGGTATATTTCCTCTTTAGTGGAAAATCATCCTGGGAAATCATCCCGGGTTTCATTCATTTCTCGATCATCCAAGGCGAATGGCGAAGCACATTTTTGTCACCGGTGGCGTTGTCAGTTCCCTCGGTAAAGGGCTCACCTCAGCCTCGATCGGCATGCTCTTGGAACGCCGGGGGCTTACTGTCCGCATGCAGAAATTCGATCCATATCTGAATGTCGATCCGGGAACGATGAGCCCGTACCAGCACGGTGAAGTTTATGTGCTCGATGACGGCTCCGAAACCGATCTCGATCTCGGGCATTACGAACGATTCACAAACGCTCCGCTGAATCGCGACTGTAACTACACCACCGGCAAAATCTATCAGACGATTATTGAGAAAGAACGTCGAGGAGACTATCGCGGTCAGACGGTCCAGGTGATCCCCCATGTCACCGATGAAATCAAGCACTGCATCCGCAAACTCGCCACAGCGGATGTCGATGTCGTTATTACCGAAATCGGTGGTACCGTCGGCGATATCGAGGCCATGCCCTACCTTGAAGCCATCCGCCAATTCGCACTCGACATCGGCAAAGCCAACTGCCTCTACGTTCACCTGACGCTTGTACCCTATCTCAAAGCAGCTGGTGAATTGAAAACGAAACCGACACAGGCCAGCGTCCGCGAACTGCGTCAAATCGGAATCCAGCCCGACATTCTGATTTGTCGTACTGAACGAGAAATTCCCAAGGAAGAATGCGAGAAAATCGCCCTCTTTTGCAACGTCGAACGTCAAGCCGTGATTGAAGAACGAGATAAAGAATTCAGCGTTTACGAAGTGCCCGTCAGCCTTGCCGCCAATCACCTCGATTCACTGATCATCGAAAAGCTTCGCCTCGATCACGCCGGGCCGTTAAATATCGAGGACTGGAAAAAAATGCTGGAGCGGATGCGGCACCCCGAACACGAGGTCACGATCGCCCTCGTCGGCAAATACGTCCGCCACCGGGACGCCTACAAATCGGTATACGAAGCCCTGGATCATGCCTGCATTTTTCACCACGCCCGTTTAACCGTGGTCCGCATCGAATCCGAGACCATCGAACGTGATGGTGCCGAGCGTGTCCTCGCTGGCGTCGATGGCCTGCTCGTACCTGGAGGCTTTGACAAACGAGGGATCCTCGGGAAAATCGCCGCCATCCGCTATGCTCGGGAAAAGCAACTTCCCTTTTTCGGAATCTGCCTGGGGTTGCAATGCGCTACGATCGAATTTGCTCGAACTGTTCTCGGTCTTGAAGAAGCGAATTCCACGGAATTCAACCCGGCAACTCCTCATCCCGTGGTGGCGATGATGAACGAGCAGCGCCAGGTCACCCAGATTGGCGGCACCATGCGGCTGGGAGCCTACGATTGTAAGAT
>Ga0209017_10001401_pt1 | contig 18500 bp, 7 predicted proteins | sample YNPBryunderm2012_FD_185812 | JGI IMG/M metagenome (GOLD analysis project Ga0209017, IMG submission 185812) | Anoxygenic and chlorotrophic microbial mat microbial communities from Yellowstone National Park, USA - YNP Bryant MS undermat 2012... ... | reverse complement strand
TGCCGACCGCATGGCCGGACACCCCGACCTGTCCGGCCGGTTAGCGAATCTCCCAGTTCCACCCGGGCTTGCTCGGCGTACTTCAGCAACTGCTTGACAACCGCCGGGTGCTTCGCCGCGACATTCACCCGCTCGCCGGGATCGGTATCCAGGTCGAATAAGCTCAACTCGATGCGTTCCACCTTGTAACCGTGGCGGCTCGCAATGCCCCGGATCCCGGACTGGCTCATTGCGGCGGGCTTCAGATTTTCGAAATTCGCCGGTTTGCCGTCGGTTCGGGTCGCTCCTGCGACTTCCAGATAATCGTGGGGCAGATGCAATTTCCAGCGGCCCGAACGGATCGCCTGAAGTTCCGACCCCGCATAGAACAAGTAAGCGTGATGCGGCGAAGTTGCTCCGGGTTCGCCAAACAGAATCGGCGAGATCTCCTTGCCGTCGATCGGCTTGGTCGGGCCGATGCCGCCCACCAGCTTCGTGATCGTCGGCAGCAAATCAATCGTGCAAACGGGAAGATCGCAGACGCGATTGGCTGGGACTTTTCCCGGCCAGCGGACGATGCCCGGCACCCGCACTCCGCCTTCAAAGGTGGTCAGCTTGCCGCCCCGCAATGGCTCCGCCCGTCCTGCGTGACTGCCGTACGACAGGAACGGGCCATTGTCCGAGCAAAAAATCACCAGCGTGTTTCCATCGAGCTGATGTTTTTTTAACGCAGCCAGGATCTCTCCGATCGACCAGTCTAGTTCTTCAATGACATCACCGTACAACCCGAGTTCCGAGCGTCCCCGGAACTGGTCCGACGCAAAGATCGGCACGTGCGGCATGACATGCGGCACATAGAGAAAGAACGGCCGCGACCGATTCTGTTCGATGAAACGCACAGCCAACTCGGTGAATCGCCGCGTGAATTGCGATTGATCCGGGTCGGTTTCGATCACCTTGTCATCTTCATAAAGTGGCAACGCGGGGATACCACGGACAATCGGATGCAACGGGCCGTTGTCGTTCGAATACGGAATGCCGACCCAGTGATCGAAGCCGTTATGCCTCGGGTGGAAGACGGGCAACGTGCCGAGATGCCACTTGCCGTAAATCGCCGTCGCATACCCCCGGTCCTTGAGAATTTCCGGAAGCAATCGCTCATCGGGATGAATTCCGACCCGGCTTTCGTGGTTCAAAGCCCCGTCCAAGCTGACGCGATTCGGATAACAGCCAGTCATTATCGCAGCTCGCGAGGCGGTGCAAACCGCCTGGGCCACATAAAACTGCGTGAAGCGTGTCCCCTCCGCCGCCAGCCGATCGAGATTCGGTGTGCGAAAGCCCTTCGCACCGTAGCAGCCGACATCAGAGTAGCCCTGATCGTCGGTGACAATCAAGACAATATTCGGTGGCGCCGGTTCCGCAGCTGATGCCAGGTTACCCACCCCAAGCATCCCCGCCAACACGAGCATCACGGCGTAACGGACCGTCCCTCGGCATTCGTAGTTCCCTGGAAAAATGATAAGCTCACCGAGCTTACGGAATATTTCCGCGATGACCATCAATGATTCTCCGCTATCTCAGAAGAACTGCTCGGATGTGGACGAGGACGCCGCATGTACGCCATGAACCAGTATTCTCCCAGAGCAGGTGACGATCGTCAAATTGATCCTGCCGTGGGAGCGATTGTCCGCTCGGGGTTGGCCGCACATACCACAACAGCAATTTCCATTCTTCCGACAACAATCGCAGAACGTTAATATCGCAGAACTTAAGGAAAGAAGCCGATTAAAACTGGATGTAGATGAACGCCTGAGTCACGCCTGGCCCTAAAGTCACAAGCAGCACCACGGCAGTGGCCGCGACGAAGCCGCGTAGCAGTTCCGGTACGGGGCCTGCGGCCGGGTGAAAAATCGAACCTGGTGCCGGCATCGGTAAGGGAAAGCGGTCCACCAGCGATTCCGCGGCCCCACGGAGATGCCCGAGCAGCCCCAGCAGCATCAGCAGCGGCACGGCCACAGGTACGCCGCTGACAATCGCCTCCGCCGACAGCCTGCCCGGGCTGAACGAAAGTGCCTGCTGGATCATGAACCAGCCATTCGCCCACGATTCCATCCGGATTAAGACGAGGCCAAGGAGTAATTGTGTCATTGTCGCCAGCCAGGCGACACCGACCCAGATTGGACTGGCCCGCAGATGATCGCACCAGGGTTTCCCCGCGAGACTCCGATCATAAGCTCGATGCAAGCCCATCAAGATGCCGTTGTACACCCCGTAAACGAACCATCGCCACTCTGCGCCGTGCCACAACCCGCACAGCACGAAAACCAGCATCAGATTGCAGTATGTCCGCAGAGGGCTGCCCTGACTGCCGCCGAGTGGAAAGTACAGATAATCCCGCAGCCAGGTGGACAGCGAGAGATGCCAACGCCGCCAGAAGTCGGTGATACTCGTAGCCAGATACGGCAGGCGAAAGTTCGGTGGCAGCTCAAAGCCGAAGAACTTGCCGGTGCCCAGCGCGATGTCGGTGTACCCGGAAAAATCGCAATAAATTTGCACGGCCCAGGCGAGAATGGCCCAGCGGATCAGTGCCGCGTCGACCAACTCGGGATGAGCAAACACCGGGCTCACGATCAGCAAATCCAGTTGATCCGCGATGAACAATTTCTTGAATAAACCGGCAACGAATAACCACAGCCCGTCGGAAACTTGTGCAGCCGAGACCCGTGGCGGTGTCCGCATCTGCGGTAAGAACTCGGTGGCGCGAATGATCGGTCCCGCGGCCAGTTGCGGGAAGAAGGTGACAAACAGCGCGTAATCCCAGAAACTGCGAACCGCGGCGATCTTTCGCCGATACACGTCAACGGTGTAGCTGATCCCCTGAAAGGTGTGAAAGCTGATCCCCAGGGGTAGCAAAATCCGCCAGGTCCGGTCCGGAACCTCATAGCCGCCCCATTGCAACAGGGCCAGTCCAGTGTCGTAAACGAAGACGGTGTATTTGAACCCGGCCAGGATACCGAGATTTGCCACGACACTGATCGCCACCCACCGCCGCCGTCGGCGATCCTCCGTGGCAGCTTCAATTCTCAGCCCGGCCAGGTAGTCGATCACCGTCAACCCGCCGAGAACGAGAAGATATTGCGGTCCGGCCCAGGCATAAAAAACCCAGCTCGCCACCGTCAAAAAGCGAAACTTATGCTCCCGCTGGCCGAGGCAGTGATACACCAGCAACACAAGCGGCAAAAAGACAAAGAAGGCTTTGCTCGCCAGCATCATTCCCGTCGACCCTCGGCGAGAATCCGGGGCAAGGCATGCTCGGGAACGCTGTCCAGTTGCTGTCGCAGCCACGCCGACAGTCGTCGCGCCCCATCTCGGTTCAGGTGAATCAGGTCGGCAAACTGCTCGTCCCCCAGGCCGACCTGGTTACGCTCCGCCCGCAAGATCCGCACCCCGTGCTCCCGCTCCCACTGTTGAAGCCGACGGCTGTACTCGTTCATCGCCGAGGCATACCTTGACTCCAGATCCGCGGTCACGGGCATATCCACCAGCACCAGATCGATGCCTTCCGCCTCGGTCCATGCCATCAACGCATCCAGATACTTCCAATGAGATCCAGTCCGATAATCATCCAGAAATCCAAACGGCGGCTGTTCCAGATTCTCCGCTTTAACGCGATCGTAGCGGCGGTACTCGAAACCCGCCGCCGGGGCATACCCTCGGCCACATTGCAATCGCCGGGAATATTCCGCCAGCTCCCGAGCCTGACCGCTTGCTTCCGGACAACACCCCGGCCAGATTCGATCAGCCTCGAGCGCGGCCCACATCCGGATCCCATGACGATAACGGAATGCCGCCCAGCAATCGCCTAGTCGTGATTGCAGAAAATGTCGTGCGGTCCACTCGGCCGCATCAGGGCGAATCGTCATCAACCGCAGCAAATCTCGCCAGCTCAGCAACGAGTACACACCATGCGGTTCATTGCGACGGTCGTTCAAATCGCTGGCAGTGATCCCGTAGATCAGCAACCGTGGCGGAGTCGGGCAGGCGAGCCGGGCAGCATGATAAAAATCTGTCGTGGTGCCACCTGGCAAGCCAACCGCATAACCATTCACAAGTTTCTCGCCTTGCCAGCGGAACCCCGCCATCACCTCGGGGTCTAGCCCTTCACTGACAGGAGAACCTCCGATCACCACGAATTGCCGAGCTTCCCGCGCACAACCGTCAACCCGGGCAGCATAATCATCCGGTGAGTGCCGCTGCCAGCGGTCGCACTGCAGCCGAATCAGCAGGTCGAGCAAAAGCAGTACGAGAATAAAACTCACTACCCCCCAGCATGCCACGGGCATCTGCACCTGAATGAAACGGAACTGACCCACACCAGCAATGCTCGGTCGAACACAGGACAAGTCCGGCATTCTGCGCTCCTCCAGGGAACGGCAGGAGAGCCGCGAAGATACCCCACCAGGTCAAGCTCTGGGAAGCCGAATTTCACCCCAGGACAGAGTCTCATTGACGAGGAACGCATCACCCCGTCCAACCTTCGACCCGAAGACCCAATACCGATCCGAACCATGCTCACGGTTGCCAGTCGGATCGTGAATCGGTATATCCGCCGCTGATACGTTGCGACCTGCAGGGGGATCAGGAATTCATGCCGTCTTATCAAGTCAGTCGGGGGCGACCATTGCCGCTGGGAGCGAGCTGGTCTGCCGACGGGATCAATTTTGCCGTTCTGTCTCGCCATGCCACTTCCGTGATGCTGGTGATCCTCCCGGAAGAAGGCGGCAATCAGCCGCTCGCGGAGTATGCCCTGGATCCCAGAAAAAACCGGACTGGCGATCACTGGCATATTCGAATCACCGGTCTCCCGAAAACATTTTGCTATGGCTGGAGAGTGGATGGCCCCCGCGGGCAGCGGACCCGCTTCGACCCCTCCCGCTTGCTCTTCGATCCCGCCGCAACTTTGATCTCCAACGGAGCGGTCTGGGCTGGCACCTGCGAAAGCGACCCCGAACGCACCAGCCGTCGCAGCCTGTTCCATCGCCCGTTCCGCTACGACTGGGAAGACGATGCCCACCCACTCATTGCTCCGGAAGATTCGATCATCTACGAACTGCATGTCCGTGGCTTCACCCGGCATGAATCGAGCATGGTTGCCAGCCCTGGCACCTACCAGGCATTGATCGAAAAAATCCCCTACCTGAAGTGGCTCGGTGTCACCGCCGTCGAACTGTTGCCGATCCATGAATTCGATGAGTGTGATTGCCCGTTTACTAACCCGTTCACCGGGGAAAAACTTCTGAATTACTGGGGGTACAATTCCATCGCGTTCGCGGCACCGAAAGCCGCCTACGCCGCCACGGCCAAAAACCACGGCCAAGGCATCGAATTTCGCGACATGGTCAAAGCCTTCCACGCCGCCGGCATCGAGGTCATCCTCGATGTCGTCTTCAATCACACCGGCGAAGGCAACGACCAAGGCCGCACCTACAGTTTCCGCGGCCTCGACAATGAACTCTATTATCTACTCGATGACCAAGGCAATTACCTCAACTTCAGTGGCTGCGGAAACACCGTCAATTGCAATCACCCCACCGTCCGCGAAATGATCATCAATTGCCTTCGTTACTGGGTCGGCGAACACCATGTGGATGGCTTTCGCTTCGACCTTGCCAGCATTCTCGGACGCGACCGCCGGGGGAACGTCATGATCGAGCCCCCCGTCATCGAAGCCATTGCCGAAGATGGCGTGCTCGCTGATACGAAACTGATCGCCGAACCCTGGGATGCGGGGGGCTTGTATCAAGTCGGCGGCTTTCCCTTCGGCCGACGCTGGGCCGAGTGGAACGGTAAATACCGGGATGATGTCCGACGCTTCTGGAAAGGCGACCCGGGTATGACCGGAGCACTCGCCAGCCGCATCTGCGGCAGTGCCGACCTGTATCAATGGAGCGGCCGACTCCCCCGCCACTCCATCAACTTTATCACCTGCCACGATGGCTTCACACTCTGGGATCTCGTCAGCTACAACCAGAAACATAACGAGGCAAACGGCGAAAATAATCGCGACGGCACGAATGAAAACTGGAGTTGGAACAGCGGCATCGAAGGCCCGACGGATGACCCGGGGATTCTCGAATTGCGAATTCGCCGCGCCAAAGGGATGATTGCGACGCTTCTCGTCAGTCAAGGGCTGCCCATGCTGCTCGCAGGCGATGAGTTTTTACGGACTCAGCAAGGCAATAACAATGCCTGGTGTCAAGACAATGAGATTTCCTGGATCAACTGGACCTTCCAGGAACGCCATCGCGACTTTCTCCGCTTTGTGCGAGAGATGATCTGGTTGCGACGCCGTCATCCGGTTTTTCGCCGACGCCGGTTTTTTGTCGGCGAAATCGGCCCGACCAGCAAAACCATCGCCGATCGGATCGTCTTCCCCAGCGCCGGCCCCGTTCGACCCGGCGAAGCAGGTGTCCCGACCGATCTCACTGGCCGACATCCGATTGCGACTCGGACTGAAGGTGAGCTTCCCCGCAGCGTCCCCCCCGCGGCGGCCAGTCCGATGGCCCCGAGTATTCCTCTGGCCGACATTCACTGGCACGGCACGGAACCGTACAAGCCGAATTTCGGCCCGGAGAGCCGCTCTCTTGCTTTCAGCCTCGACGGCCGATTTACCGGCCGCGATGGCGACGCCGATTACCATCCCGATCGAGATTTTTACATCGCGATGAATAACGGGCCAGGGCCCCTGATTTTCAAAGTTCCTCCGGCTCCGACCGGGCGACGCTGGCACCGTCTGGTCGATACCGCACAGCCGTCACCCGGGGATTTCCTGGGGGAGGATGCCGGGCCGATCGTACCTGCCCGATCTTCGATTGTCGTGGCCTCGTTCGGCCTGGTGATCTTAATGAGCGAAGCGTGAGCGTGTTTCCCCAGAGCTTAAGAAAACAACGCCACAATCGGCTGGCCACCGTCGGTAATCGGAACCGGCCGCGAGCCATCGAGAAGTTCTTTCGCTGGATCGATGCCAAGCGTCCAGTGAATGGTGGCATGAAAATCAGCAATCGATACCGGATCAGCGAGGATGGTTTTGCTCAGTTCGTCGGTTACACCGTATGCCCCTCGGTGTTTCAAACCGCCCCCGGCCAGCACCAGGGAAAAAGCACTTCCTTGATGCCCACGTCCCCCGCGACCGTCGAACTCCGCCGGACGGCCAAACTCGGTAGCAATGACGATCAAGGTTCGATCCAGCAGTTTTTTTGCTTCAAGGTCGAGCATGAGGGCGGAAACGGCGGTGTCGAGTTCATGAATCAACAGATGTTGATTGTCAATTCCCTCGTTGTGGACATCCCAGCCGGTACCGTTGATGAAATTCAGGTTATGCGAAACTTCGATAAAACGGACCCCTGCTTGAACCAGCCGACGGGAGAGAAGACAGCGTTGCCCGAATTCGCCACCGTAGCGGGTTCGCAACTCCGCCGGCTCGCTCGACAAATCGAAGTTCCGCATAAAGTTCGGCCCCGCCAGCCGCATCGCTTCCTGCTGGGCCGCAGCATATTCCGCGACAGCGGAGCCGGTCTCGATCCGGTTTTTGAGGGAGGCCAGTAATCGGGCGCGAGCCTGTGCCCGAGGTTCCGTGACAAAGTCGGGCCGGGTAAATCCGGCCGGTCCGCTTTCCGTGTCGGTGAGATAAACATAGCCAGCCTTGGCACCGAGGTATCCCGGCCCCCGGCTCACGTTCGGATAGCCAATCAGCATGTACGCAGGCACGGCTGGATCGACCGCCCCTCGTTCATGAGCAACGATCGAACCGATTGAAGGATACGTCACCGTGCCGCTGATCATCCGCCCGGTATGCACCAGATTCGTGGCAAACGCATGCTCGTCCACGACCCGGTGATGCACGGTCCGAACCGCTGTCATCCGGTCCATCAGTGCTGCTGTCTGTTTCAAATGTTCGCAGACGCGGACGCCAGGCACGGCCGTTTCAATCGACGGGTACAACGATCCGGCGGTTTTATCGCTGCCTTTATTTTTGCCGACGACTTTCGGATCGAACGTGTCGATCTGTCCCATGCCACCGCCAAGCCAGATGAAAATGCAATGTTCCGCCTTGCCCCGTGGAAGCCGCGGTGCAGCAACCGGGTTGGCAATGACTCCTGGCGTCGTGGCCAGGGCTGCGGAAGTGGCCAGAAAGTCTCGTCGGTTCATGGCAGCATCAACCTTGCGGATTTCAGCTTGCTGGAAAACTTAGCGGAAAAAGCAACATCTCTCATTCCGTATGAGTATATCGGATCGTCGCCGAGCTACCACCGGAAACTGCTCTCGGCACGATGTTCTGGAATCTGAATGACAGCGACACATTCAGCGCTACTGTTCCGAACTTCGAATGAATGAATCCGAGGAATCGCGACGGCTGGCTTCAATCCCCGGCTCGGCCGGAGATGATTCCCGTGCTATCGCGGGCCAGGAAAACATTGCCGACGGCCAACGTACCACGTCCGAAGTAGTACCACGGCACGAGACGCGGAGAAAATCATCCTTGTCGATAGCGTGTTCCTCAGCGACGATCATTGTCAGGGCCAAGGTTCCAGTTGTTTGCAGGTATCTTCACCCGATCGAGGTTTCTCCGATGAGAAGCAGGACGATTCTTTCCGCCGGGGTGTTTGCTTTCACCCTGACACTCGGGAGCCTGAGCATCGCCGCCGAGCCAGCGGTCATATTGTTCCGTGGCTTACAGCAGCCGACCTCGGTTTGCCTGGGAACGGATGGAAAAATGTATGTAAGTATCCAGGGGCAGCCCGGAGTAACGAACTCCGGGGCAGTGTTACTGCTCCAGGACATGAAGGTCACACCACTTCTGAGCGATTTGCAGCAACCAGGCGGAGTTGCCACCTTCCGTGAGTGGGTGTATGTGGTGGATAAGGATCGGGTCTTACGAATCGGCGGGAAAGCGATGCATCCGTTATACGCCGCCCCGAATACCTTTCCCACGCCACCGAAGAAGCTCCATGACATTGTGATCGATCCGGAAGATGGCACGGCCTATGTGAGCGATGCCGGCGGCCCGGATGGCAGCGGCGCGGCCATCTACCGCATCAGCTTGAACGGCCAGATCAGCCGAGTGACGGACGCCAGCCTGTTGCCCGGTTTGCGGCGACCGACTGGCCTGGCGCTTGACGGAAACGCACATTTGCTGGTCGCCGATTCCGCCACCGGCACGGTCTACCGCGTCAAAGTGGCGAGCGGTAGCGGGGAAATCATCGCCGATCGACTCGGAGCCGCGGAAGGCCTGGCCTGGGATGCGTTCGGCCGGTTGTATATCAGCGATCGAACCGCCGGCAAATTGTTTGTCATTCCCCGCCCCGGGGAACAACCGGTCCTCGTCGCGGACGGGCTGAAATCTCCCGCAGATCTTTGTTACGACCTCAACGGAAATCGCCTCCTGGTCCCGCAACTGGAAGCTGGTCTGATTACCGCAACCCCGGCCACGGTGCCCGGCAAGGAGGTCAATACTCAGCCCCTGGCGCTGGAAACCGTCCTGGCATTCCCGAATTTGAAGTGGACCGGCTGGGAACCAGAAACCGCCGATGGCAAAGCCAACCCGCTGCGCCCTATTGTCCTCACCCACGCGGGGGATGGCACGAACCAGATTTATGTCGCCACTCAACACGGAGTGATTCACCGATTGCCGAACGATCCGAACCCAAGCAAAACGGAATTGTTTCTCGATCTGACCGACCGAGTCCGTTACGACGATAAGTCGAATGAAGAAGGTTTTCTCGGCTTGGCATTTCACCCGAAGTTCCGAGAAAAAGGCCAGTTTTTCGTCTTCTACACTCCGAAGAAAGAACAGGGGGTCAACCTGGTCTCGCGATTCCGAGTTCGTGGAGACGATCCGACGCGGGGTGACCCGGCTTCTGAAGAAATCTTGATTCGGTTTGAAAAACCGTTCTGGAATCATGACGGTGGGACAATCGCCTTCGGACCGGATGGCAAGCTGTACATCACGCATGGGGATGGCGGGTCAGCGAATGATCCTTACGACCACGGCCAGAATCTCGGCACCCTTCTCGGCAGCATTCTTCGCATTGATGTCGATCGCCGCGACCCCGGGAAAGCGTATGCGATTCCGCTGGATAATCCCTTCCGTAACACGCCCGGAGCCCTTCCGGAAATTTACGCTTACGGCTTCCGGAATGTCTGGCGAATGGCCTTCGACCGCGGCACGGGACAACTCTGGGCCGCTGATGTCGGGCAAAATCTTTACGAGGAAATCAACCTGGTTCAGGCCGGGGGCAACTACGGCTGGAACCGCCGGGAAGGACTGCACCCCTTCGGTGCCCGCGGCACGGGGCCGCAAAAGAATCTGATCGATCCGATCTGGGAATATCATCACGATGTCGGCCGCTCGATCACCGGCGGGACAGTCTATCGGGGCAACCGGCTGCCAGAACTCCAGGGAGCGTACATCTACGGCGATTATGTCTCGGCGAAAATCTGGGCGCTCCGCTACGATCCCGACAAAGGCCGAGTCATCGAAAACCGCCCGATTGCCGACCGCAAACGGCCGATCCTTTCCTTCGGGCAAGACGAGGCAGGCGAAGTCTACCTGCTGACGACCGCAACCGATGGCCGGGGCATTTTCCGCTTCGAGCGGACAAAGTAAGTCGATCTCAACTTGTGAACATCGGCCGGCACGTGTCTGCGATGCGTGCCGGTCATTATCTGACGACGGCCACTGCAGGGCGTTCAACCATGGCAGAGACTCCGCGGACGATTTCCCTGGGAATGACTGCTCCCCCGACCGTCATCGATCCCATCTGTGGCATGAGCGTGAATCCGGCCACCGCGACCGACACCACGGAGTATCAGGGAACTCGGTACTACTTTTGTTGCTCGCATTGCCTGCGGAAATTTCAAAGCGATCCTCGGCGGTATACCAGCCAGCCCCCCGGAGCAAGCAGGGGTGGCGGCAGTGGCGATGATACGCCTGGCTCTTCAGCCACACCACTGCCTGCCGACACGGAATTCACCTGCCCGATGCATCCGGAGATCCTGCAGATCGGACCGGGAACGTGCCCGTTGTGTGGCATGGCCCTCGAACCGTTGTCGCCCCAGGCGGGGGAACCGGTGGACGACCCAGAACTCCGCCAGATGACCCGGCGATTCTGGTTCTGCCTGCCGCTGACCGTCGTCGTGCTGATCCTCTCCATGGCACCGATGCTCGGTCTCAATCGACCTGCCTGGTGGACGCTCCGCTTCAGCCACTGGCTAGAACTGCTGGTGACGACGCCGGTAGTACTCTGGGGGGGCTGGCCGTTCTTTGTCCGCGCCATTCACGCCCTTCGCCGCGGCGTGGCCAATATGTTCACGCTGATCGGGCTGGGGACATCCGCAGCATTCTGGTTCAGCGTCCTGGCAACCGTGGCTCCGGACTGGTTCCCGGCCAGTTTCCACGACCATCATGGCCATGTCGGTGTTTATTTTGAAGCGGCCGCTGTGATTATCACCCTCGTTCTTCTCGGGCAACTTCTGGAACTTCGCGCCCGCCAGGCGACCGGGGCTGCCATCCGCGGCCTCTTGAATCTCACGCCGCCGATGGCCCGGCGGATCAGCCCGGATGGTCAGGATCAGGAAATTCCTGTCGCCGAGGTGCGCCAAGGAGATCGTCTGCGAGTTCGGCCTGGAGATGCCGTGCCCGTGGATGGCCGGGTCATTGAAGGCACAACGACCGTGGATGAGTCAATGCTCACGGGAGAATCGATTCCTGTCAGCAAACACCCAGGCGATCGATTAATCGGCGGTACCCTCAATTCTGGCCAGGGCAGTTTGCTCATGGAAGCTGAGGCCGTGGGCGATGCCACGATGCTGGCACGAATCATCCGGCTGGTCAGGGAAGCTCAACGCAGCCGGGCCCCGGTGCAGCAACTCGCCGATCGCGTGGCCGGCATCTTCGTACCTCTGGTCGTCGCCGTCGCCGGGCTGACCTTCGCGACCTGGGCTATCTTCGGGCCAAGCCCGGCTCTGGCTTATGCCTTCGTGAACAGTGTCGCCGTATTGATCATCGCTTGCCCGTGTGCCCTCGGCCTGGCCACGCCAATGTCGGTGACGGTCGGTATCGGCCGAGCCGCCACGGTCGGGGTCTTATTTCGCTCAGCAGACGCCTTGCAAAAGCTCGGCAGCATCACCATCCTGATCGTGGATAAAACCGGCACATTGACCGAGGGAAAACCGCGAGTTGTCGCGGTGGAACCCGGCCAGGAGTGGACCGAGAATGAATTACTCCGGCTCGCCGCCGCCGTCGAGCGGAATAGCGAGCACCCCCTCGGTCAGGCAGTTCTGGCAGCCGCCGCCGACCGGGCCCTGTCACTGCCGGATGTCCGTCAGTTTCAGTCCGTGGTGGGTCAGGGAATCTCCGGCGAAGTCGAGGGGCATCGTGTCCGAATCGGTACCGCCGGCTTTCTCGCCGATGCCGGCACGAGGGGTCTGGAACCGCTGCTGGCACGGGCCAAGACACTTCGCAAGCAAGGTCAGACGGTAATCTTCGTCAGCATCGATGGCCAGGCTGCCGGGGTGCTCGGCATCGCGGATCCGATCAAGCCGACCACGGCCGAGGCGATTCGCTCGCTTCGGCAAGACGGTGTTGAACTGCTGATGCTGACCGGCGACAACCGGGCCAGCGCTGAGGCCGTCGCCCGGACACTAGGCATCGTCCGTTTCGAAGCCGAGGTGCTCCCCGAGCAAAAAATTGCCATCGTCCGGCAATTCCAAGCAGAGGGGCATATCGTGGCAATGGCCGGAGACGGCGTCAATGATGCTCCCGCCCTGGCCGCGGCCGATGTCGGCATCGCCATGGGCACCGGCACTGAGGTCGCCATCGAATCCGCCCCCGTCACTCTTGTCAAAGGAGATCTGCGAGGAATCGTTCGCGCTCGGCGACTCAGTCTGGCGGTGATGCGTAATATCCGGCAGAATCTCGTCTTTGCCTTTGCATACAACGTCCTGGGAGTCTTGATCGCCGCCGGAGTTCTTTATCCGTTCTTTGGTCTGCTCCTGAATCCGATGCTAGCGGCGGCAGCGATGAGTTTGAGTTCCGTTTCTGTCATCGGGAATGCTCTCCGGCTCAGGAGAGCCCGACTCGACTGACAATGGCCCGGCAAATGACAAAACCCCGGCTGAATGTCCAGGCATGGACTTAAGCCGGGGCGATGCCCGCTGATGGATCAGCGAGGAAGATTACTGCGTCGGCTGCAGTTCCGCAACGAAGGGAACGACCCCTTGGAATTTCGGATTCTTAAAATCAAAGGTGTCGCCGACAGCTTCAGGGCGGCCCGGATTTTTCAGGAAAGCATTTGAGACAGCAGACCCTGCCGGATGCGTTCGGGATGTCGCCACGGTCAGATTCACCGTGGCCAGGCCCGAATCGGTGTTATACACCACGCTGGCAACGGTCACCCACTCGCCGTCACCCAGCCCCGACGCGGCATCCCCCGTGCCGAGTCGAAGCACGGTCCCCGGTTTAATGTCGAAAGACTCACCCTCACAGTAAATTCTTGCCTCATTCGCGGCTGAACCAGGCGACGCGGGGAAGCGAATCTGAGCCGAGCCGGCGGGGACGTTGTCCACCAGATCGCGGAACCAGACCCGCTTGACTTGATGATTCGATTGATCGACGCCAAGCTGTGTCCGGTCGAGGACGGCCACATACTGCACTCGCAAATCCCCAGGAATCTCGCGGTAGACTTCGGTGCCAAGTTGGGGCGGATTCGTCAGAGAATACGGCCCAGGGTTGGTGACTTCAAACCAGCTGATCGTCAGCAGCACTAGGTAGGTGTCGCTGGTAGTAGTCAAGTTGTTAATGGCTTTGCGGAGAGCTTCCCATTGCTGGTACGGGTGGCCACGGTTCGCATCGGGCGGGAGCAAAAATGCCGGGGGCGACGCCGGATCATACGGGTTGGCCGAGCGTAGCAGCGTGTCTTGCAAGCCGCTGTAACGGCCACCACCACGATCGAAGATTGCGGCTCCGAACGATTTGAACGGCCGGTCGGGCCAGGTGGATGGATCATTCGGATCGATGGTCGCCGGGTTGATTTCGTCAAATGTAGTCTTCAGCTTTCGGCTATTATTCCACTCCGGACTGCGGCTATTGACGAGCGTTTGCCAGATCGCGTTGACCTCGGCTGGCGTGAAGTGATTGCGGCCGTTCGGATTCAAGATCGCGTTGAATACGTCACGATGCCAGATCATGTTGATGTTGACGCGACCGGGCATCCGGCCACCCATCGGCACCCCGTGCGACCAGGGTTTGACCCCAAGCAGTTCGAGGGCTCGATAGAGGGGGCTGGCCATCGTCGGGGTGGTGCCCAGTTCCAGGGCAGTGGCCAGATCGTGCTTGTGGAATGGAGTATCGGCGACCGGTTGCATGAAGCGGCGAGTCAGTTCATACGGCTTCACCGCCGAGACTTGCAGCAGTTCGAGCGGATTCACCAGTCGGCGATCAAGGTGCGTCAGCCATCGGAACGGGGTGAGGAGCGTTTCCGTGCCATTGGGGGTGGTTGGCGGCATCGGCGGGCTGGCGAACGCCTGGATCGAGTTATGCTTGAAGAAGCTGTGTTGCTGAGCGTTCGGGTCGTCGCCGTTTGTTTGTAAAAGCACAAAGGTGTCGGGGAAAGTGGCGGTGAGCGTCCCGGTACCGGCGAGCGGCGCGACCCGGCCGGCAGAACGGTTGGTGTTGATCATCGGCGGATTTTGCCGAGGCGACTCGTCGAACATGTTGGTGCCCAGATCGTCTTTTCCGACGCGGACCGCGTCATTGACTCGCACCTGGGTGAAGACATCGACGGTGATGTACGGGTTGTCGAGACCTTCCGGGAGATACGGATTGGCCAGTCGGCGGAGCAGGATGGCGTGGTTGTTCGCGTTGATCGTAGCCAGTACCGGCTGCACACCGTCCTCGCCGCCCATCGTCCGGCCGACGGGGATGTCCGCGGGAGCATTTGTTCCGTAGCGGTATTGCAGTTGATTCGGGTCGGTGTCGTTCGGAGCCGTTTTGATCCCCATGAAGGCGAAGACACTACCGGTGGTGTCGGGGGCGAAGGCTGTCGGCGTTTTTTCTGGCATCGGCGAGGGGGGAGGACCAATCACCAGGAAGCCGTTCCGGGTTCCCCCCATCAGATCGGCGGCGAACTGACCGTTGTTCGGCTCCAACGTGGAAATAGGATTACCACTCGGGTCTTTGAGGTCGTCCAGGGTACAATCGAGCTTCAACGCCGAGGAGGTTCCGTCAATGGAACCGGTGACGTTCCGGGCCGGGATCGTGGGGTCGCCCATGTTCGTGAATAATGCTGTTTCCACCACGTTCGCATTGTTGACCACTTGCACCTTGTAGCCCTTCAGCGGGACAACAGAGTCCTGGGCGGCGGCCGTGTTCGGATTGGCCATGCCAGGGTTCAGCAGTTCAATGAAGAAGCGAACTTGCAGGAGTTTCGACGCGGTATCGGCCTGCCAGTCGTCGATATGATTCGCGAGTTCGGCGTATACCTCGTTGATGAGCAACCGCGGTTGTTCGACACCGAATACGACCCGCTGCCGGATCGTGGCCTCATCGGCAAAGTTAGCGGCGGCATCATACGGATCACTCGGGTCAACCGGGTTCCAGACAAACGCGGTGCTGATATCATCTTCGTCAATGTAATCAACAATGTTGGCAGCGAGTTGTGCCAGCCAGCGGACCGCATCGTATTCCGGAGTATCGGGAGCAGGGGCACCTGCCATCGGGTCGAAATTGAGATTCCCCGTGACCGGATCGATCGGCACCGAGGCCCCGCAAGCGACAACCAGGCGTACGAGAATGTCTCGAGCCAGTTCTTGCCGATCGCGGCGGGCGTTCGCGGCATTGCCGATGTTCGTATCGCTGAGCGGTTGCGTCACGTTGTTGCGGTAATCCGCGAGCGGTCGGTTCAGATTGAGGCTGCCGAAGGCGGCACGGAGATGGCGAATCCCGGCGGCATTCGTCACCAGATCGTTGGCTGGCGAGCCTGCAGCCGCCGACGGAATAAACGGCGGCAGGCCAGTCAATCGAGGCACGGTTTCCCCGGCGGCGACATCCATGCGAAAACTCAAGCCGGGCTGACCGTAAAGATTCGGGGCCAATCCGGGCCGAACCAGACTGTTGCTGATGGTGGTGACGAGAGCACGGCGGAGATTCGCCGGGTTGCCGATACTCGATCCCGCGGTTTCACCCAGTGAATTGGGAAATTGCCGGCCGAGGTAGGGTTGGCTGTAGTTTCGAGCCAGATCGGAATATCGGCCGCGGAACTGTCGCAGATCCAGGAACGGGAAGGCCACCGGTCCGGTACTGCTGTCGCGGGCAACATCCCACTCATACGGGCTGTAGAGCGAGGGATGTCGAAGCGATTCATCGCCAGCGGGGATGGGGTGCCCGCTCATCATATCGACATCGATTGCGGCGGTATCATACGGTCCGGCGGCGGGCATGGTCGTGGTAGCGTTCGGCCAGAACGGGCTCATCGCGAACGGCCGATCCGGCGGGAAGCCAGCATCTCCCGGCAGGCTCATGAGCGCATCTGGCCCGGCGCCGTCCCAGTCCACCGGCGTGGCTGGTAATTGTTGCCCGTTGAACGCGTTGGGGTCGGGGTGAAAGTAGGCATTCGCGAGGTTGCTGCCCCGAGGGCTGGGAGTAGCCCCCGAGCCGTAACGCCGTTGAAGCAGTTGCGAGGCATCAGCGGGATTCCCCAAAAGGGAACCAAGGTCGATTTCCCAGGGCCCGAATCCTTGATTGGAGCCGTGCCCGCCGCCGTTTGCGAGATTTCCAGCAGCATTGAGATTGATGCTACCATCGAGCGGCAAAATCAGCGGCGCAACCAGGGCTTTGACGGTCTTACCCTGAAATTGCGTCGGAGCGATGCCAAAATCCAGCCAGACGCTGTCGTTCCGCTGGCGACCGTCCGCATAGCGGAGGTTCTGCACGTCACCGGTGATCGTGCCGTCGGGGTTCGGCGGCGGGAACGGGAAATTCGGGTTCTCGCTGCCCGGACCGGAACGGGGTCGGAGAATCTTGTACCGGCCCGACGGATTGTTCCAATTTGCGTTGGAGGAGTAATTCGCTGTACCACCGGAAACTGTGCCGAAGTCACCGAAGAGTGTGCTGCGGTGGAAGGAGGGTTCCACAATCAGGCCTGTCGCCGGGTCGATCACAGCCACGTAGGCATTATTTCGGTCGGGATAGGTGTACGGGGCGTTGCGGCCGATGAAAGTGCCCGTCGGGGCGGTGTTCGGGTCGGAGCGGTAGCCTGTGTGCTCGGGGTCAAACAGCGGCTGACCCGGGCGGTAGCTGTAGTTGATGACTTCAGCCCGGTCGCTGAGCCCGGCGACTCCGGCCGCGGTTATGTCTTCATGAAAGGTGCCATGGCCGTTGTAGGCGACGGCGTTCTGATCTCCCGGCCGATTGCCGTAGACCATGGTGGCCATGTCGTAGCCACGCACGGCGATCGTCGTGTCGTTGCCGGTCGCCTGGACCGGGTACAGCAATTTCCGGAGGACATCGTTGACCACCGTGACAGGGGTCTCGGGATAGCCCGCCGAGGCGAGGCCACCGCGATCGAATGTCATCGGTTCGGTCGTCGACACAGCAGACCGCCGAACCTGAGCCGAGGTCGCCTGGCTTTGCGAGTAATTGACGAACACTAGCCCGACCACCGCGAACAGCGCGAGCAGCGTCAGCACGATCAACAGAATCGCACCACGACGATGGTGACAAGAAGGATGGATAACCATCATCAACGATTGTGATCCAGGGTGATTATCCTGGTGAGTTAGGGGAAAACTGCGATAGATCATCGTACCTTCTCCGTAGGCCGTCATCAGGACGGCCGAATGTCGCTTTGAGGATTCGTTAACGGTTCGGAACGCACCGAACCGCGGGGTCGTAGTTCGCCTAGTAGCCTGGCCTCACAGGGCCTGATCGATCGTGACTTGGCGTGTCATCCGATTTTTCGGGTCGTAAATGCGTAGTTGCAGCCGGATCGCTCGGAGTCGATGGCCACCACTGATCGGGTTTGTCGCCGAGTCCCACTCGGTGCCGGGCAGATTTTCATATTCCGGCTGATTGTCGCACAGGGCTTTGATTCGCATCGAGATTACATTGTCGAGGACAATATCGCTGCCACGGTAATCGCCGCTTGGCAGTGGGTACGGCACGATCGGGGCTGGCACACCACCATTGCCAAGCCGATTGACCGGTTCAGTGATCGTTCGAGGCGTATTGACCAAGTTTGTGGTCGCGCTCAGTTCCGGATACTCGACGACGTTAAATGGCGGCACGCTAGGAATAGCGTCGTTCGCGATCACCCGCTGCCGACGGCGGAGTGTGTGAAGTTGCAAGCCAGGGCCGGTATCAGGCAGTGTGGTCGCACCACTTTGCTGGACCAGGAAGTAAGCGACTTCCGCCCAGCGGCTGGCCAGTTGCCCGGCTCCTGCCAGCCCTGCCATGTTGACTGGCG
>Ga0209017_10001400_pt1 | contig 18502 bp, 17 predicted proteins | sample YNPBryunderm2012_FD_185812 | JGI IMG/M metagenome (GOLD analysis project Ga0209017, IMG submission 185812) | Anoxygenic and chlorotrophic microbial mat microbial communities from Yellowstone National Park, USA - YNP Bryant MS undermat 2012... ... | reverse complement strand
GCAGTGGGGTTGTCGTTAAGAGCCACCAGCGTCGGGTTGAGTGGCTTGGGGGTTTTAGGGCCAGAAAGTGCCCAGATTAACCCTCCGGCCAATAACAACAGAACGGGTATGCCGATCAGAGCGGCGATTACGATCGGGGATGTTTTCTTAGTTTCGGGTTTTTTCTTCTTTTTCTTTTTGGCATCAACTGTCGAAGTGCTTGCGGCCTTGGGATCCGGGTCGGGCTTATCCTCGGCCGGTTGCGATTTTTGGGCAGGACGTGGCAAATCAGCCGTGGTTTTTGCCGCGGGTCCGGCCGTCTGTGCCGCCGGGTCGGAGGTCGTCGCTGGGGTTGCGGCGGGCAGGTGAGCTGCTGAGGCTGGAGGCACGGCACGGGATTGCGACGGCGGATTCGGTTTAACGGAACCACTGCTGGGAGTTATGGCCGCGGGGCGATTGACTCCGGAAGAAGGTGCCGCAAGACGCGTCGCAGGTGCCGGGGTCATCATGTTTGCCGACGAAGTCGGTTCGAGAAGGCTCGGCAAATTCATCGCCGGAAGCGACATGAATGACATCGACGCAGTGTAGCTGCTGTCCATACTGGGACTGTCGGTGAGAGGGAACAGTGGTCGCGGCATCTCACTTTCGGCCGGGGGTGGGATCGGCTTCGACGTCCACGGGGACAATGCCAATACCACTTCGATCGGGGTTTGAAAACGATCATCGGGGTTTTTGGCAAGCATCTTTTCGATGATCGCCCACATTTCGGCAGGCACCTCGGGGCGATACTCTTGGATTGGCTTCGGCGGTTTGATCTGGTGCCAGATCAATTTCTGGGCGGTGGTGCCTTCACCGTAGGGGGTTTTCCCAGTCAATAGGAAATAGAAGGTCATTCCCAGGCTGTAAATGTCGGCGCGGATATCGACGGCATGGCTGTCCATCGCTTGTTCCGGTGCCAGGAACTCGGCTGTTCCCAATATCGAAGAGGCATCATGCTCTTTCGTCAGATTGTCGTCGTCATCATGAAAGAGCAGGGCCAAGCCCATGTCGAGAATTTTGACCACGCCGGACCGATCGAGGAGGAGGTTCGCTGGCTTGATATCACGGTGCACCATCCCCCGTTCGTAGGCATGTTGCAGTCCCAGGGCCGCTTGGGCGATGTAATGAGCGGCACGTTCGATACTCAGTGGCCCATTAATGCGGACCATTTCATGCAGGTTGCGGCCATCGACGAATTCGGTGACGAGGAAGTGGAAGTTGCCGTCCACATCGACATCATGGGCAGCAACAATATTTTGATGTTGCAACGAGGCGGCGGCACGAGCTTCCCGGTGAAAACGCTCGACCGCGGAGGGGTTGTTGGCCATGTTCGGCGGCAGGATTTTGATCGCCACGCGGCGGCGCATCACCCGGTGTTCGCAAAGAAACACGCTGGCCATACCGCCCGCACCCAGCCGATCAAGGACCCGATATTTGCCGCTCAACACAAAGCGTTGCAACTTGCCTTTCAGCAGGGGTTCAGCCTGGTACTTGGTCAGTAGACCATTTTGGATGAGCAATTCCGCAAGATCGGCGGGATTCTCCGGCAGTGTTTCTTGCTTTTGCAAAAATTGCTCAAGCCGGCGATGATCCACCGCCCCGCTCTTGCGGATTAAGTCGAGAAACGTCTCAATGGAAATCGTTCCTGTCATTCGGCTACCGCCTTCATCTGAGTTTCAGTCAACACCACAACGATATTTTTCGCTGCATTCGAGAGATCCGTTTTAGAGAGAGGTTCGAATACAAGCTGTGCATCAACGCTAAGCTAGCGATTCCCCAACGACTTTCCGTCGAGCAATCAGATTATGACATCTTTTATCGGTGCGAAGAGAGCGTCAACACAATCTTAGTGTAACAACTTTCCCGAGGAAAGTTAATGAGGATTTTATCTTAGAAGTCCCTTTTCTTGCCAACCGAAACACCAGCCCGATCAGAGGCGGTTGAGGTGCCCCGGGGGTGGACGAAGCAAAATGCAGCAATCAATTTCATATGGATTGTTGCATCGTTCTGGAGTCTTTGCCTAGCTCAAAGTTCGCGAAACGGATCATTTTCCGGATCTATTGCAAGTGGCTTGGATTGATCTGGCTGCAGTCTGAAGCTCGGACACGGATAAGCAGTAATGACGGAGGAGGAGTTCGAGAAAGGGCTAGGTGAAGACAATTTTCTGGAAACCGGCCTTCTGAGCCAAGCTGTCGGGCAAAGAAATTCGGCACGAAAACTGGTGGTGGATGGTGCCTCGAACGAAAGTTGGCCTTGAGGTCATCGGCTCGGCGGCGTGAGTTCACAGCATCGAGTATGGATCGACATCGACTTGATATTCGACCTGAGAAGGTGGTTTGCAGGTGTGCAAGACTTCACGCAGGACGGCATGCAACAGGCCGCTCTGATCCGATTGCAGCTGGAAGTGGAAGCGGAAAAAACCTTTGAGTTTGAACACCGGGCATTCCGCAGGCCCTAGAATCCGCACCGGGGTAGAACCGGTCGTGTGTTTTGCAGCTCGGCGGGCGGCTTCGTGGAAGGCACCCGCGAGGGTTTCCGCGAACGCTTCGGCCGCATCCTGATCCTGACTGCGGATGATCAGCCGGGCCAGCCGCTGATACGGGGGATAACTGTGGGCTTTTCGCTGCGCAAGTTCTTGCTGGGCGAAGGTGGGAAAGTCGTGACGGGCAGCCAAGGCAATGCAGGGGTGATCGGGAGTGAAGGTTTGCACCATGACGACGCCGCCGCGTTCGCCTCGGCCGGCTCGGCCGGCGACCTGGGCGAGTAACTGGAAGGTTCGCTCGGCCGCCCGAAAGTCAGGCATATGCAGCCCGACATCGGCATTGATAACTCCGACCAGCGTAACGTTCGGAAAGTCCAGCCCCTTTGCAATCATCTGGGTACCGACCAGAATCTGGATTTTGCCATCCCGGAAGGCCTCTAGCACCCGGCGATGACTGCCTGGGTGTGTCATCGTGTCGGAATCCATGCGTTGCGAGATGGCGTGCGGAAACTTGGCTTCGATTTCCGTCTGCAGTTTTTCGGTGCCGAGGCCTTGATAGCGGACAGAATGTTCGCCGCATTGAGGGCATTGCACCATCGGTGCGGTTTCCCAGCCGCAGTAATGGCAGAGCAACACGGCCTTGAGCCGATGGAAGGTCAGTGCCAAGTCGCAATGAGCACAGGTGGCAACATAGCCGCAGGCCGGGCAGTGAACATGAGTGCTGTAGCCCCGCCGATTCAGTAAGAGAATGACTTGACCTTGGTCCGCCAGGGTCGTTCGGATCGCGGATTCCAGCGTCGGGCTGATGGCGGTGTGGGGCCCGGGGCGGCGTGGCTCGTTGCGGAGATCGATCAGTTTGACGGTCGGCATCGGCCGTCGTTCGACACGGGTGGGCAATTCCAGGAGGTGGTAGGCTCGCCGTTCGACGTTGTGCCAGCTTTCCAGAGATGGTGTTGCCGAGCCGAGGATGATCGGAATTCCCCCCAGATTGGCCCGCATGACCGCAACATCACGGGCATGATAGCGGGGCGTTGATTCTTGCTTGAAGCTGCTCTCGTGCTCTTCGTCGATAACGATCAATCCGAGTCGGCGGGTCGGGGCAAAAACTGCACTGCGAGCTCCGACCACGACGTTTGCGAGCCCGGCGGCGATCCGTCGCCAGTATCCTGCCCGTTCCGCGGTGGTCAGATGGCTATGAAGTACTGCCACATGTGAGGATCGACCGCGAAAGCGCTCGATCGTTTGTGGCGTCAAGGCAATTTCCGGGACGAGTACAATGGCTTGCCGGCCTTGGCGGACCACTTCCTCAATGGCCCGCAGATAAATTTCCGTTTTGCCGCTGCCGGTGACTCCATGTAAGAGAAATGCTCGGTAGCCCCCATGTTGGAGGTGAGTGTGAATCGTTTGCCAGGCCGCCTGTTGATCAGCGTTCAGTGTCACCATCGGTGCCGGTGGCGAATTCTCGGAGCTGGTCGGTTCCCGCGGAACGGGGACATTGCTTGGAAAGTCCTCGATCGGCCGTTCCACACGGTCTTGAAATTTTCGGACGAGCCCTTTACTGACAAGGCCGGCAATTTGCCCGGGGCCGCAACCTGTTCGACGGATCAGTTCTGCTTGCTCCAGGGCTTGACCCGTTTGCCGAAGCAACTCGAGAATCTGTTTCTGCTTCGATGAGACCGTCGGCAGCGGCTGCGGCAATTGCGGACGGGGAATGGCCTCAATCAAGACGGCGTTCCTTGTTCCGGCGTTGTCGCGGACTCCCGCCGGGACCACGGCGTGCAAAACCTGACCCCAGCTACACAGGTAGTAATCGGCCAGCCAGCGGGTCAGTTTCAAAAGCTCTGCATCGACAAGAGCTTCTTCATCGAGTATTTCGGTAATCGCTTTGACTTCTCGGTCCGGCCGATCTTGACTGATTCGGACGCAAAAGCCGCTGACTGCTCGATCGCCACGGCCAAACGGAGCCAGGACCCGTTTGCCGACCGCAATTCGCTCCGTCAGGGCTGGCGGCACCGAATACGTGAACGCATGATCGAGCGGGCGATCAAAGACCACGTCGGCAAACAGACTCCGAGCCGATGGCTGTGGCTGATTCGTATCCCTATTGGCTTGGTGTTGATTCCGTTCCATCGTAAATCAACCGTATCGCCAGGTTCTCAGAGAATACAAGCATGGTTGTGGAGAAATTTTCGCTGCCCTCGGAACTATGTTCGAGATAGACTCATCCGGAAGACAAATGCTGGGTGCATCGGAAAATGAGCGATTGACCGTGATGAATGCTGTCGGACTTATGGTGACGACTTTGACAGGGAAAATTGTCGGCGAAGCCGGCTGTGCGGCGATCCATATGAATCAATGAAAAATTCTCACAATTCCGGATACGGTGTCCATGGCTTATTCTCTTATATGTTTACAAAGGCAAGCTAGCGGACGTTGGCACCGTGACCGACGGTATGATTTACTGCCACAAGACTTTATCCCGTACTGCGGCTGCTCAATGGATATCCTTCGTGTGAATCACGTTTATTTTACCGACCTCGTGACTCGCCACTGCCATGCCGAACGTAAAAACCGTCGCCGGGATAGCCACCGTCTACCGAAAGTGGTCGCACGCCGAGCTGATTCTCGGCAAAATTCTTGATGGCTTTCGACACGACGGCGGTGAAGGCCCGAAGCTGAAACTTAAGTCGCTGTATATCGATCAGTATCCTGATAATGATACCGGCAAAGCGGCCGCGGCGCGTCACGGTGTCCACTTGGCAAAAAGCATCGACGAAGCGGTGACGCTCGGAGGAAATCAGCTTGCCGTGGATGCAGTCGTGATCGTTGCGGAACACGGAAATTATCCCGTCAATGACAAAGGCCAGCGATTGTACCCTCGTCGCCGCTTCTTCGCCGAGACCTTGAAGGCATTCAAACGGTGCGGGTCGGCGGTACCCGTGTTCAACGATAAGCATCTTTCGGCTACCTGGGACGATGCCCGGTGGATGGTTGACGCCGCACGCCAACAGTTCGTGCCGATGCTGGCCGGCTCGACCGTGCCGCTGACCTGGAGACGGCCAGAACTGGAGGTACCCCGCAATTGCCTGATTCGCCACGCGGTTCAAATTGGCTATGGCCCGCTCGAAGATTACGGATTTCATGCTCTGGAAGGGTTACAATGCATGGTCGAACGCCGTCAAGGCGGTGAAACGGGGGTCCGTTCCGTACAAGTTCTCAGCGGTCCAGCAATCTGGGAGGCGATGGATCGAGGCCGCTTTTCCAAACAATTACTCGAAGCTGCATTCGATCGCGTACCGCGAAAGGCCAAGGGCAACTACCGGGAACTCACCGTGCACGGCAATCGAAAGTCGTGGCTGATGCTGATCGACTATCGGGACGGTTTGAAGGCCGCCGTGGTCATCACCAACGGATATCTTTATGATCAGGACGGCGGCGGATTCGCTTTCGCGGCGCAACTTCACGGAGAGCAGCAACCGCGTTCCTGCCAGTTTTACCTGCAAGATGCTGATCCCTTCGGGCATTTCATCTACCTGGTCAAAGCCATCGAATCGATGGTCCAAACCGGCCATTCCCCGATCCCGATCGAACGAACATTACTGACGACCGGAATTCTCGATGCCGCCATGACCAGTCATCATGAGGGTGGGAAACAGATCGAGACGCCACACCTACAGCTCTCGTATCAGCCGAGTCGTTGGCCGTTTGCTCGGGATCCAATGCCGCCCACCTTCCTTCGACCGAATTAATCCACAGCAACTTGTCCTGAGGTTGACGAAATCCAATCCTTGCGGTTGCCTTCGGGAAGTACAACCTGAGGAGTAAAAGCATGACGATCAGCTCCGAGGTACGTCATCGGAGAATCGTTCCGATTAGAGAAGGTCATGCCGATGAAGCCGCGAATTGCCGTGACGATGGGTGACCCGGCCGGGGTTGGCCCCGAGTTGTGTCTCCGACTGCTGGCAGAGGAAAAGCTTCAGTCCGTGGCGACGCCGATTGTCTTCGGCGAGGCCGCGATTCTGGAAGCGGTCGCCAAGCGATGTCGCCTGCCGATGCCCGCAAAAATCATTCGCCGAGCGGATTTTTCTTCGGGATTGACTCAGGTGGTCGAACCCACCCTCGTAGACTTTCATCAAGTGCACGTCGAAGCGATTTCTCCGGGGGCCGTCAGCCCGGTGGCAGGTGCGGCTGCGTTCGCTATCATCGAAGCGGCGATTCGCTCTGCGGTAGCCGGCGAAGTGGCAGCGATTGTCACCGCCCCGATTCATAAAGAAGCCCTGGCCGCCGCCGGTGTGCCGTACCCGGGCCACACGGAAATCCTGACCTCCCTCACCGGCGCGGCTCGCTCTTGCATGATGTTGACCGCCGCCGAGATCACCTGCAGCTTGGTCACAGCCCACGTCGGCTTCCGCGACGTTCCCCAGTTGCTGCATCCCGATCGGATCTTTGATACGATCGAGCTCACGGCAGATGCGATGCGGCGACTCAGAGGCCGGGAACCTCGCCTCGCGGTTTGTGGCTTGAATCCTCATGCCGGGGAACACGGCCTCTTCGGTGCCGCGGAAGAAGAGCGGTTGATTGTCCCGGCGATCTTGAAGGCCCGTGCCGCAGGAATTGCCGTCGAAGGGCCGCTACCCGCAGACACCGCTTTTCTTCCCACACTCCGAGCCTCGACGGATGCCTACATTTGCATGTATCATGATCAAGGCTTGATCCCGCTGAAAGCCCTGGCTTTTGAGGAAGCCGTCAACATCACACTCGGCTTGCCGATTATCCGGACCTCAGTGGATCATGGCACAGCCTTCGATATCGCCTGGCAAGGGAGGGCCAGCCCGACAAGTTTGTATGAAGCCTTTCGCTTGGCCGCCCGCTTGGCTCAAGCGGACTTCCGGGTCTCATGACAATGATGCTTAAGAGTAAACCATGGAAATCGTTGTCGATGGTTACAATCTGATGCACCTGGCAGGATTTGCCAGTTCACGGATGAAACCCGGCCGATTCGAAACAGCCCGACGGCGTTTTCTCGACTGGCTGGCAGATTGTCCCGGAGCACGCCAGGCTGATACGCTGATCCGAATCGTGTTTGATGCTCACGCCGTCAGTTCGATTCACGTTCAGTCCGTCGCACGCCACCGCACCCTGGAAGTGCTGTATGCGACCGGTGAAACCGCCGATGACTGGATCGAACGCTGGCTTCACTCACACCCCGATGCCCGCGAAATCACCGTGGTTTCCAATGATTCCCGACTTCGGACAGCGGCCAAACGACATGGTGCTGCTGCCTGGAGTTGTGAGGCCTTTCTCGATTGGCTGCCGACCTGTGTGGCGATCGTGCCCCGCCCAGAAACCGCCCCGGAAAAGCCCGAAGGACCATGCCCTGATCAGGAACAAGCCAAGTTGCTGGAGATTTTTCAAACACCAAAACCACGATCGCGAAAACCAAAACTCTGACTCAGCCCCGAGCAAGTCGCAGTACCTCGATCCAGCCTTGAATGCTTGGCTCCAGCCACTGAAAAACCAGGTATCCAGGTAAGACTCCGAGCAGAATCGCCAGAACGGTCAGTGGGAAAAGCACCAGGAATTCCCGGGCCGAAAGTTCCGGGAATTTTGCCGTGTCCGGATTCAATCCCAGATACACTCGCTGCCAGGTCCAGACCAGATATGCCGCTGTAATCACCGTGGTCAGAATTGCCCCCAACGACAAGCCGAAACAAAAATTCCACGCTGACACGATCACCAGAAACTCACCGACAAAACCGCACAATCCGGGTAAACCCAGACTGGCAAAGATCAGGATCGCGCTCAACCCCGTAAACACTGGCATCGGTTCGACCAGCCCGCCGAGCTTGTTCAAGTCCCGATGATGTGCCCGCTCATAAATGATCCCAACGACAAAAAACAAACCGGCCGAGGTAATCCCATGAGAAATCATCTGGAAGACCGCGCCGTTCACCCCCCACTCCCAGAATTCTGACCGCTCTCCGCGGGTCCAACTGGCCAGGCCTAGCACCACATACCCCATGTGGCTGATGCTGCTGTATGCGAGCAACTTCTTGAAGTCGTACTGACCCATCGCCACCACCGCACCGTAGATCATGCTAATCACCCCCAGCAACCCGATATGCCAAGCCAGCTCGGCGGCCGCCCACGGTGCCAAGGGCAAAGCGAAACGGTATAAACCGTAACCGCCAAGCTTGAGCAAAACCCCGGCAAGAATCATGCTAATCGGCGTCGGCGCTTCGACATGCGCATCTGGAAGCCATGAATGCAGCGGTACAATCGGAACTTTGACCGCAAACCCCAGAAACAACACGGTAAAAAGCAGATACTGAGCCCAGGGGCTGCACACAAACGATGATTGTAACCGGGCGATCGCCGCCGCTCGATCCACACCCGGTGCCAGCAACGGAACCGTCCCGCCATCCCCCGCAGAACCTCGGCCACCGGGGTCCAGGTAACCATTCCGGACTTGCTGCACACCAATTCGATCGGCTTCCCCATTCAACACCAGCATCACCGCCCGCCCTACCCGGGTGAGTGTCACTGCATCAAAAGTGTGGACTTCCGCTGTCCTCGGATGGCCTTCCGGCTGGGGCACAAAATCTCGAACATCAACGGAATACAAGGCAATGATCGCGGCTAAGACGCCGACACTTCCCAGCAACGTGTAAACCACAAACTTGAACGCCGCATACTTGCGCCGCACCCCGCCCCAGATGCCGATCAGAAAAAACATCGGAAACAACATCAGTTCATAAAAGACATAAAAGAGAAAGAGATCGACCGCCAAAAATGCACCGATCACACCACTCTCGAGGATTAAGACGAGTATCAAGTAGCCACGCAATTGCTGCTCTATATTCCAACTCGCGACGATGGCTAGTAAGGTGATCAGTGTGGTCAACAGGATCATCGCCAAACTGACCCCGTCGACTCCGAGTGCATAACAGATGTCAAAACGTTCGACCCACGGCCGCCGTGTGAATTGATCCAAACTCGAATATTCTCGGGGCACTGCCTGGGCGGCAGCAAACCCGGCTTGATCCGCTCGATAATCCAACCGCCCCGCCGGATGATAAAGGGAACGCGTGCTCCGATCCGAATAACGATCCAACAACTGGTAATAATCGATCAATAGGCACAGGCTGAGGATCAAAGTCGCAGCACTGGCAAAGATCGCCCACCAACGCATCAGTTCTTTGAATCGGCCCGGGATCAGTAAAAGCCCTATCGCCATGCCGGCCGGAAGAAAGGTCAGCACCGTCAGCCAGATAAGATCTGTCTCCCGCTCCGCAGGGTTCAGCAACTGCTCCAGCATTCGGGTTCCTCCCGCCGCATCTCATGAACGCATCAGGATTGCTAGCATCCCGAGCATCCCCACGACCGTCAACCCCAGGATGGCCACATAACCACGAATCCGTCCCGTTTGCCAGCGACGCACCGGCCGTGCAGAACGGACAATCCACTCGCCGATGCTATTCCCCCAGCCATCGACACTCTTCCAACTTGCTCCTCCTCGATCGTCTGGTCCTTTATCGAATCGAGCAGCCGCAAGGGTGAATGCCTGAAATGGCTGACGAATTCCAGCTTCATACACCGCATCAAAATACCAGCCTTGCTGAAGGAAACGGCTCATCCCACCGGTCGTGACCGTCGCCATCACGGGGGCCCCGCGTCCAAAACGCCAGTAGGCAACCGCAAAACCGCAGGCTCCAATGCCCGCCGTAACCAAAGCCAGCACACCGTGATGCTCATGAAGCCACGCCGCCGCCTGACCGGCCGACAACGGACTGTCGTGCCCCAGCGATTCCGAAGCCGCCAGCAAGTGCAAAACAATGCTTTCTCCGGGCTCCCAAATCGGCCAGCCCCAGCCAACGCCAAGACTGAACACGGAAAGCACCAACAGCGGAACCGTCATCACCCACGGAGATTCCTGTGACTGCTCAAAGACGGATCGATGCCGAGGAGATCCCGCAAACGCCAAAAACCAGAGGCGGAACATGTAATACACGGTCAGCCCGGCTGTCAGGAGGGGAAGGAACCCAAGCAAAAAATGCTGCGGTTCGTTCAACATCACCCGTGTTGCTCGGTCCAGAATTGCTTCCTTGGAATACCAGCCACTGAAAAACGGCATACCACTGATTGCCAGCACGCCGACCAGCATGGTTGCTGCCGTGATCGGCATCCGCTGCCGCAATCCTCCCATCGCTCGAAGATCCTGCTCATGATGCAGGGCATGAATCACACTTCCTGCCCCGAGAAATAACAAGGCTTTGAAAAAAGCATGCGTCAGCAAGTGAAATAAACCCGCTGACAGCCCGCCGACACCAAGCGCCAGCATCATGTAGCCCAGTTGACTCACGGTGCTATACGCCAGCACCTTTTTGATGTCGGTTTGCACGCAGGCAACGGTCGCCGCAACAAACAGGGTAAAACAACCTGTGTAGGCAATGACCAGCAGCACCTCGGCCGGGAACATCGGATAGCATCTCGCTATGAGATACACTCCGGCAGCCACCATCGTGGCCGCATGGATCAATGCTGACACCGGCGTCGGCCCGGCCATCGCATCCGGCAGCCAGACTTGCAACGGAATCTGGGCCGATTTGCCCACACAACCCAGGAACAGCCCTAACGCCAAACAAAAATGCCACGTCGATGATAATCCCTCGGCTGAAAGATCTCCCCGGCTCAAAATCCCATTTAACGCCGGAATCGACAGCGTTTGCAGCCCCGTCCAGGCCATCGCCAGCGCCACAAGAAATCCCGCATCGCCGACCCGATTAACAATAAATGCCTTATTTGCCGCCCAGCCAGCCTCCGGCCGCTCGCCATAAAATGAAATCAAAAAATATGAACACACACCAACAAGTTCCCAACTCATAAACACTTGCAGTAAATTCACGGCGATCAGCAAATGAAACATGGCAAACACAAAAAGATTCAAAACGACGTAGAAATGCATCAATCGTCCACGCCGACGGCAATGCCCGAGATGATCTTCAACCTCCAGACCAAGCTCGTCATCGAGATAGCCCAGTGAAAATAAAAAAATCATACTACTGACAATCGCGACCATCGCGAACAGGATGGCACATGTTCGATCAATCCAGTACCCGAATGCAATCACCTGAATTTCCGAAACTTTCGGCAACTCTGTATTACCTTCAGTCGGATGTTCGAAAGCTCCCGCCGGGGTCGCACCGATCCGAATCCACTCAACCGTTTCTGTCCAGGCTCGCGACGGATCCGTTTGCGAGAATTCAAGCATCTCTGCCATGCCGAGGATTGACATCCCGGCAATCAGCAACATCACAGCGATACTCAGCCAGGCTCCCCAGCGATCCACCTCAGGGCTTCTCAATCGCCGATCGAGCCAGCTAGCCATCTGCGAGACTTCTCGAGCAGAGCGGCTCAGATGCCTGCATCCACCGAGTATGATCAGGATGGCGGCCGGCAAAAGGGGTAAAAAAGTGGCCACCACATACAACCGACCCGGTTGATCGCTAAAGAGATCGGTCATGATACGGATTATCCTTGTAGATCCGATGCTGATTCGACATCAATTGTGGTGTGTGTATGATAAAAATTCAGGAAAATCGCGAGTGCTACAGCGGCTTCAGCAGCCGCCATCACGATCACCATGATCGCAAATATCTGCCCTTCCAGGCGAAAGCTGGGTAAATATCGCGCCGCAGCCACAAAATTTAAATTCGCAGCATTCAAAACTAACTCGACCCCAATCAAAATCCCGATGGCGTTTCGCTTCGTGGCAATACAAGCAATCCCGCAACTGAATAAGAATGCCGATAATACCAAGAACGCCGACAAATCCACGACGATCATAAACTCTCTCCCTCGCCAGCGTCAGGCACCGGCTCCACCCTTACCACCGTTCCCCCAGCTTCGCTCGCAGGTTTACGCTTCGCTCGGGCCAAATACGCCGCACCAATCAATACCACCAGCAAGTGGACTGAGATCAACTCAAACGGCAACAAATATCCGGGCTGATTCGGCGACTGCGGAAGACCCAAAAACGCCAACCCGATCGGTCCGACTCCCGGCCACTCGGTCGCCTTGTCCACCGCTGGCGAAGACGATTTCCCGGAATTCAGCATGACCAATACAAGAAGGAAAAACATCGATGCCGACAAAAAGCCGGCAAGGCACCATCCGGTCGGACCGACCGTCACTCGCTCGGTCTTTCCGGGCTCCGTCAACATCACTCCGAAAACGACCAGCACAAGAGTACCGCCTACATACACAATCAATTGCGTAGCACCAAGAAATTCAGCGCCTAAATAGAAATACAAGCCACTCACCCCGATCAGAGTTATCAACAGCCACACCGCCGCCCGAACCATCTGCCGCGACAGGACCACAGCCACGGACGAACCCCCGGTCAGGGTCGCCAAAATCACAAACATCACCGTTTCAAAACTCATCATGAATTCTCACCCAAATTCAAGAGACCGTCTCTTGCCTCGACCAAACACCGGCCAACTGCCCGTGCTGTCCCTCCGCCGGCAACGGTCGCAATAACATGACTCCCATGACGACCATGCCGATCAGAGACGCTGCGGCAAGAATCAGACGGACCACTGCAGCCCAATGACTCGGAACCGTCAACAACCACATACATGCCCCGAACAATAATCCACAACTGATCGGCAGAAAATATTTCAAACAACTTGTCATCACCTGATCAATCCGCAGTCGTGGTAACGACCAGCGCATCCACATCATCACAAAGATCAAACAATAACTCTTCCCCACGAGGATGCAGCCATAACCGATGTTGCCCAGCCAAGCTCCCACTAGATCGCGAAGATCCATCGGCAAAAAACCGGGATGCCAGCCACCCAGGTACAAAAGACACGCCAACGCCGAAACCGCATACATGCTGCCATATTCCGCCATGAAAAAATATGACCAGCGTATCCCGCTATATTCGGTATGAAAACCGGCGACGAGTTCACTCTCCGCTTCCGCTAAATCAAACGGCGCCCGTTTGCAACTCGCTGTCGCAGTGATGAAAAACACAAAAAATGCTAGAAATGTGAACGGATCATGAAAAATTCGCCAGTTCCAAAAAAAACCAGCTTGCTGCTCCGCCATCTCGGTCGGGCTCAGGGTTCCCGCGATTGCCACCGGAACAATCACGCACAAGGAACGTGGAACCTCATAACTCACCACCTGAGCCGCTTCGCGAATTCCTCCAAACATGGACCACTTATTCCCGGAGGAATAACCGGCCAGCAACACGCCAAACACCTCGGTCGCCATCACCGCCAGGACAAAAAATACGCCGATGCTCAAATCCCAAGGCACAATCTCCGGTGCAAAGGGCAGGGCGATAAATGCACAAAAGGTCGCACAGAATGCCACATAAGGGGCAAAACGAAACAAAAAGCGATCGGCTGCGGCAGGAGCAACATCCTCCTTCGTGATTAACTTGATTCCATCGGCGATGGATTGAAGCAGTCCCACCGGTCCAACTCGGGTCGGTCCCAGACGATCTTGCATCCGGCCAGCAACTTTTCGTTCTGCCCAAATCAACAGCAACGCCGAGCCACCGATAAAACTCACTACCAGAACTGCTGAGACAAAAGCCGGACCGAGAATCGCTAGTCCGTTGGGCAACCACGAAGAAAACCATTCAGCCATCGTCGTCTCCTTGCCCCCAGATCGACCGACGAGGGCAGGCGAAAAATCGAAAAACGTAGCGGAACAGACCTGACTTTAAAGAGTCTGCATTTGCCGATAGCAGTCCCTGACTCGAAAAAAATCATAATGCTAGCTTAAGAAATGCTGGTAGGATTAGCCACGGTGGAAAAATGATCCAGATTGCTCGACCCTTACTCGGCCCAAACACCCGCCGACCATCGTCACAACGCCCTTTCAACCAAAGACTTCCACTGGCTGTTCGCGTCTGGTCCAACCAACCACCCCCACGCCAGGAGGAACTCGAACGCGATCCGATTCTCGCACGACTCGAAGCCTGCTTGTTCCTAGCTGACGAACCACTCACCGCTAAAAAGCTCTGCGAACTTACGGGGCTACGCTCAGTCAATGCAATTCGCGAACAGATCAACCAATTAAACACCTTCTACCACCTAGACGAGTGCGCCTTTCGAATAATCGAACTGGCCGGTGGCTACCAGCTTCTCACTCAGCCTTATTATTATCCCTGGGTGATTCGCTTTCGACCCGAAACAGATCGACTGGGATTGTCTGTCGCGGCTCTCGAAACCCTTGCTGTCATAGCCTACAAACAACCCATCACACGCGCGGACCTCGAAGCGATTCGTGGTGTCGCATGTTCGGAACCGATTCGGTTCTTGATGGAAAAGGGGCTGATTCGAATTGCCGGACGACATCCATCCCTTGGCCGACCTCAACTCTATGCGACCACCAAGCGATTTCTCCAATTCTTCGGTCTCAATTCTCTTGAAGATTTGCCGCCAACTGAATAATAAATTAAGCGTGGTTAAATGAGAGTCCCCACCTCTGTTTATGATCCGATTACACGACAAACAAATTTCATGTCTGGGCATCATAAAAATGATTTCTGCCGAGAGCATGACAAGATTGACATTGATTCGATGATCTTGTAAACTGTGAAAACCTGCGATAGTCATGAGTACAACGTTAGCATGCCGATCTCCAGGATTAATGCGATACAGGTAAAAATCAATTGTAGATCTTGTCGATACAATTCTTTTCGTCTATTATTCTAAATATGCAAGTGATCCTTTTGGTTGCGAGGGTCTTCCATGGGAAAAGTCAAAGCTGATAATAAGCTAGAGACGGCAGAAAAATTGCCCAGCAAGATGAAAATGGTGAAAGAAGCTCTGGAGAGCATTGGCCATCATGCGACGCCGGCCCAAATACAACCCTGGATTCTTGAACGCTATCAAACTGAAATCGACAAGCAAATGATATCTTCCTATGCCTCACAAGCACGACGGAAAATGTTCGGCGTTGTGAAACCACCAATGAGTGGTGAAGAATCTCGCGGTGGTGGCTTGGGAGCTCGAGAATTGGCTGTCTTACAGTCCATGTTACGAAAAGTTGGCCCGACAGAATTGCAAAATTACATCAAATTACTGAGCCGCTAATACCGGTTCTTAGTGATTGCACACGCCACATCCAAATTTGACAAGCTGATCTGAAGCTTAGTACGAAAAGGTCACCGGGCGAGTGGTGTAATGGCAGCCACGGGGGACTTAAAATCCCCTCCTCGAAAGGGGGTGCGGGTTCGAATCCCGCCTCGCCCAGCTGTATATTCTGCAGAGAAGGCACGCGCCTGCAAGATTAAGAGAGCATCACTTTCAGCTTCGCGTCTCCAGCAGTTGTCGAGTCTCCGCTTTATGAACGAGCACCCGCCGTTCTGCATGGCCGACCACCGTCATGCCGGAGATGTGCCCGAATAGGTTAGTCGGGATCAGATCGGTCCCCGACGGACCGTTGGATGGGAGGGTTCTCTGGCATGTCCTGTCGTGTTATTCCTATTGGCTTTTGCTCGGCCTTGCAAGAGCAAGCTGGTCCGTTGTGTCCCCGGGATCGTCTCGTCGGAAATCTTGGCCAGCCACTCGGCTAGCCGTGCAATCTTCAGCAACACGGCTGACATCGGACCGCCGTCACGGTCTTCGGCCGCGACCATCACTTTATCACTGGAGGCGATGAAGTCATGCCTCGCTTCGGCAGTGAGTCGCACCAGAGCCGGACCGCTGCGAGGATCAAACACAATCGCTCGCAGTTGGCTCAGCAGCCCAAGAAAAACTTTGCTTCGTCTCGTTGCTGACCTCAATGTCCGTCCAGTGAGGACACGTTTTAACAGTATCACGAAAACGATCCGAGTCGCAAAACCGGATGCAGTGGAGTCCGATCAGTTGAGGGCACCGTGAAGAATCTCCCGCGGGATACCCCCGCAGACACCGACCGCCGCCCGCCTTACCAACAGGTCGCAAGCTCAATGTTCTCCAACCGAGCCCAGCCTGAACCGGCAGGAATTCGCGGCACAGGCCCTCAGATCTTGGAGGATAACGGGTTGGTGTTGCCTTTGACGTTCGTAAATTCAGCATGACTCTGCATGATAGAGTTACTCGTTTATCATATGCACAATCTGCGATTAAGAACAGGAAACGTCTCTCTGTTGCACCATTCAAACGCCTGTATATACACACGCACAATCGGACACAAACGCTCGCGATAGTGGCACAGTTGCTAATCAGTTGCGTCCGCCCTCGCTAATGAACTCCTGAGTGGTTTGTGGCCGCGAGATTGACCGAGGTTGAAGCCGCAAAACACACGAGGGCAACTGCAGATGTGGACACAGTGTTCTTTTCCACCATCATCGGTGTGTTCCTCCACGCCGCCGTCAACTGACGAAGCCGGTCTGTCATTTTCATGCGGACGGCTTCGAACTTCCGCATAAGAGCGTCCCTGTTGAACTCCTGGAGTCGCAAGTAACGGGGATCATCAGGACGTGGTCTGGGCAAGCCTGAGCCTGCCACACGTAATGCACCCCGAAACGGAACTCCGTAGGGTTTAAGCCTCTTATAGGCTTCCTCGGAAAAGTCCAGCACGAGTCCCTCATCAAAGAGTCCGCGATCGGCGGCCAGGGCCAGTTCAACATAGACAGCCTCAACGAGTAATTGGCGAATCTGCTCGGTCAGCGACGATTCGTGTGCCTTGCGTCGTGCCTCTTTTGCTAAGTTTTCGTGAGCAAAACGTGACTGGACTAGCTCGGTGAATGCGCTGGTGAGACGGTCCTTCTGTTGGCGCGTGAGTTCGGTTAAGAGGCCGTTACCAAGAATCGATGTCAACTTTGTGAGAGATGGGATCGGTTCGTGATCGTGCGAAGAGTAGTAGCTCACAAGCTGCCAAGGCGTCTCGAGCGAACATCGGATGACTTCGCCGCACAGGCCATTGCCCTCCGGTGGATCGACGACCGCGAGTACCTCCACCAAGACGCCGCTGCCGTAGGTCATCAACTTGAGCGTGTTAGGATGCTCATCAAAAAGGTCTGGATTGAACGTGATGTCCTGCCAGGTCCCATGCCAGTCCAACTGGTACGCTCCGGGATTCACGGGGTAGCCGTGTGGAGCGGATCGGGTTCGCGTGGGAAAGGGGGAAGATATGTATGCCGTAACGATACCGTTAGCCGCTCGCGGGCCGGTAGTGAATCGCGACCGCGCCGCTGCGGAGCGGCTTCGCCGAGACCAGTTCGAGCCGTCGCGCGCTGGGGAGCCCGCTCTGGTACAGGGTCGGGCCATGGGCGGCGATTCTAGGGTGGACGAGGAACTTGTACTCGTCGATCAGATCCAGCCGATCCAGCTCGGTGGCGAGCTTACCGCTACAAAGGAGTACACCGGCCGGAGTTGCGTCCTTCAGTTTCTGCACGCCCGTGCGAAGGTCGCCGACGACGTGGTGGCTATTGGTCCACGGGAAGTCCTTTCGCGTCGACGACACCACGTACTTCGGCTTGGCCTCCAGCTTGACCGCCCACTCGTGGATCGCCGGCGGCGTCTCAACGTCGCCGCGGGCGACCGCCGGCCAGTAGCTCTCCATCATCTCGTAGGTGACGCGGCCCCACAGCATCGCCCCGACCTCGTCCATGAGGCGGGTGAAGAAGGCGTGTGTCTCGTCGTCGGCGATTCCCTCACGGTGGTCGACGCAACCGTCGAGGGTGACGTTGATGCTGAAGGTCAAGAGTCCCATAGCAGCGAGTCGACTCCGAGTCGGGCGGACCGCTGGACTGTCGTTTGCCGACGACTGCCTCTCAGCGGCTAACGACCAAGCTCACCTGCGGCCGCCGCTTTGGGCGGCCGTCAGGTGCAGCGCCTGGTTCGGCGTGCCTTGGCTAGCGCCGGCCCACCACGCTGGCTATCAGCAGGCCGGGCACCAATAGCCCAATTAGCATGAGCAGCCAGAGCCACACCGGGATACCCAAGAACTCGTACACGACGCCTGCCCAGACGCGTGCCAATAGCCCCG
>Ga0209017_10001399_pt1 | contig 18517 bp, 19 predicted proteins | sample YNPBryunderm2012_FD_185812 | JGI IMG/M metagenome (GOLD analysis project Ga0209017, IMG submission 185812) | Anoxygenic and chlorotrophic microbial mat microbial communities from Yellowstone National Park, USA - YNP Bryant MS undermat 2012... ... | reverse complement strand
CGTTTTCAGGCTCCGTCCCAGGGCGCTGGGCAGGTAGCCGAGCTTTTCGGCGACGCGGCGGATGCGTGCGGCGGTTTTGGGGTTGACCAGCGGGCTGCCCCGCAGGGCGCGCGAAACGGTGGAGTGGGAAACACGCGCGGCGCGGGCGATATCCTTGATGGAAACCGGCTTCACGATGCGCGCCTCCGTCGCGAGGCCACAAAATCGCGCGGATTATACCACAGCAAAACGGCTGCATTGCGCGGGGCTGACCCGATCCGCGGGCCAGCGGCTTTGGTAGAGCAATTCCTTGCGGGATCGCTGTGGCCGCCGCGCGGTGCGCCCACAGACGCGGCTCTCAGGCGCCCGGCTTCGAATCGGGCTGGAGTCGCTCAGCCAGCGCTTCCAGGCGGGCGTGGAGGGCGTCCACACGGGCCATCAGGCTCTGGATTTCTTCCCGCGTGGGCAGGCCCGCGCGGCGCAGCGCGGAGGCGACCTTCTCATCGAGGTATCGCTCGCTGCGCCGGGCGAGGCCGCAAGCCCGTTCACGGAGCTGCCGCGCTTCCCGCTCGAGCCGGCCCGCTGCCCGGCCCACCTTGCGGCTGAGCGCTTCGAGCCGCTCCCGCGCCTGCGGCTCCGATTGTTCGCCTTTCTCCACCAGGGCGCGAAAAAAGCGGGAGCTGCTTTCGCTGACGGCGACGATGGCGCCGAGCGCGGCCAGTCCCAGCAGACGCGCGCCCCGCGCCAGCGCGTCCGCCATCTCGCAGGACGAGGTCTCGGTGGTTTGCTCTTCGCGCCGCTCGTTCTCGTTGTTCAGGCGAGTCTCCTCGGTCATGGCGGTCACCTCCCGGATTCCTCCAGCGCTGCCTCAAGCCGGGCGGCGAGCGCCTCCAGTTGAGCGATTCGCTCGCGCAACGCACGGACCTCATCGCGAATCTGCCGGAAGGCGCCCACGCGCTCCAGCGACGCCGCCACCAAGGCCTCCAACCGCTCTTCGATCTCCGCGGCCGTGGCGCTCATGAGCTGGCCGCCCCACCGGACCCATTCGTGCAGGGCGTCGCGCGGCAAGGCAGGCCGTTCCGCCTCAAGGATGATCTTGGCCAGAGTCTGCGTGGTGATGTCCTCGCCGCTGGAGTTTTCGATGACCTGGATCTGGTAGCCCTGGCGGATGAGGCCGGCCAGCTCCTGAAGGGATACGTAGGCCTTGGCCTCGGTGTCATAGAGTTTGCGGTTGTCGTAGCGCTTGATGAGGCGGGTCATAACGCAGCGCGTCAGAGGATTCCGCTTCCTTTATAACGCACCGCGTCAGCCGCCGTCAACCCCTCACTGGAGCTTGCCACGCCCTGCCACTTCCCAGACCACCTCCACCCGATCCCCGCGCACCCCGTAGACCCTCTCGTGCAGGTTCATGGCCGTACAAATGTGGTTGGGAATGATTCGCAGCCGATCGCCCACCGCCAGCTCCACGCCGGCCCTGCGCACGTCCAAGAAGCCGTGCTCTTCGTTCATTCGCGTAAACACGGCGCCCGGGGCTTCCACCACATAGCCGAAGCTCACCTCGGGCGTAGGCGTGAGCCGATCCGAGGAAAACGTCTTCGATCCGCCGTCCACGATCACCTGACCGGGCCGCGCTGTGGAAACCACGGTCACCAGGATGGAAGCCGCGCAGTCCTCCGGCTTGCAAGCGCCCGCCAGCCACGTGTTGCGGTCATTGAAGATATAGGTGCCTGGTCGGATCTCCGTGAGTCCGCGAATCCGGTGCGAGTGGTAGAGGGTAGGGGTGGAGCCGCCGCTCACGATACGCGGCGACAGACCTTCGCGGCGCAAGCGTTCCAGCGTGGCCTCCAGCAGGCGGTCCAGCTCCGCGACCTGTTCGAGGCCGTCGTTATCGAGCGATTTGATGTGGCCGGGATAAAAGCCGATTCCCTCGTAGCTGAGGTACGGAAACCGCAGCAGACCGAGGATCAATTCGACCAGTTCGTCGCCCGGGGTGACGCCCGTCCGTCCCAGCCCGACGTCCATTTCGGCCAGCACCCCGAACTCGACCTGACCTTCGCGCGCCGCGTCGGAGAGCTGTCGGGCCACGTGAACGCTGTCGAGCATCACGGTGACGCGCGCACGGCGCGCCACCGCCACCAGCCGCTCGAGCTTGCCGCGCCCGATGATGGGGTAGGCCACCAGCAGATCCGGCGGATCCGCCGCCAGCATGACCTCGGCTTCGCCGACTTTCGCCACGGTGATGCCGGCTGCGCCCAGATCGAGCTGCACCCGCGCCAGGGCCGGGATCTTGTGGGTCTTGGTGTGAGGACGCAAGCGCAGATCGTGGGCGCGGGCGTAGTCGGCCGCCCGTTTCAGGTTCCGCTCCATGACGTCCAGGTCAATCAGTAAAGCAGGGGTATCCAGTTGCCGGATGAACATGGGCCGTTCGAGTGCAGACTCAGCGGAAGCGGAGGGAAAGCTTGCCGGCAGGACCATGGTATTGCAATTCCAGGTTCTTGGGCTTGTGCTTGCCCTCGAGCAGAAAATACAACAGGCCGCTGACGGACTGAGCCGTTTCGCCTTGCGGAAGCGAGCGGCTTTTCAGCGTCGCCAGCAGGGGATCCTCGGCCGGGCCCGCGTCGTTGCGCGCGGTGGCCTGGGCGGTGCTTTCCGAAGCATTTCCGATGACCGCCGACTCGCCGCCCAGCCGCCGCGGCGGGCCGGGCCATCCGCCCCAAACCGGCCCGGGATTTTCGGCCATCATGCCGCCGCCCGCCTTGCTGGAGACCATCAGCACGCCCCGCCCCGCGATCTGGCTGGGGGCCAGCGGCCCGCAGCGCTGTCCGTCCTTGTCGCTGCGCAACAGGAAGTCGTCCGGGTGCAGCGGCAGCGGCTCGGCGCCCTTGGGCGCCACCTCGAGGCGGACAACCGTGTAGTAGCCGCCCAGATCGGAACCCAGCTCGCGTCGCACGGCGGCGGCATCATTCAGGAGCCAGGCGCGGATCCGGATCTTTTCATTGGCGGCTTCGCCGGCGGGCAGGGGCTTCTCAGCCGCCCACAGGCCGCCGCAAACCACAAGCGCGAGCAGAGTTTTCATGGGGACGCCCACCCCAATTATACGCCTCCAGGCGTCACGGCGCCGGAAAATCAGCACCAGGGCCGCAGCAAGCTCGTTGACGGAGAGGAGCAAGTACAGCGGGAGGGCAACGGCGTTCGCCTGGCGTGCTTCGTTCCACCGCCCCTCGCCGATGCTCACCCACGCTCGCGTCATGCCGCAGAGCGGGCAGGGCTCGCCTCCGGGATGCTCCAGCCGGCAGCGCGCGGCGACGGCATGCAAGCGCGGGGCAGGAACGACAAACGGGGCCAGAACCACAGGCAGCAGGGCGCCGCTCGCCAGCAACCAGGCCAGCAGCAAGGCGCGCCGCACGACCGACATGATCACCGCCGCCGATTCTAGCAGAACCGGCCTACAATCAAAGGCTATGGACTCATGGACGCGTCGAACTTTCCTGGCTACATCGGCGGCGGCCACCGCGGTCGCCGCTCGAAGTTACTCCAGCATCCAGGGCGCCGCCGAGCGCCTGCGCATCGGCGTCATCGGCTGTGGCGGCATGGGCACGGCCCACATGCGCGCGCTGATGAAAATGCGCGACAGCGACAACGTGGACATTCTCGCCGTCTGCGATGTCTACGAAAAGCGCCTGCAACGCGCGGTCGAGCTGACCGGCGCCAAGCCCCACAAAGACTACCGCCGCCTGCTCGAGGACCGCAACATTGACTACGTGGTGATCGCCACGCCCGAGCACTGGCATTACCAGATGATCATGGATGCCGCCGAAGCAGGCAAGCACATTTACTGCGAAAAACCAATGACGCAGACGGTCGAGCAGGCGCGCAGGGTCGTGGCGCGCATCGAGAAAACCGGCGTGAAAATGCAGGTCGGCGTGCAAGGCATGTCCGACGACTCGTACGAAACCGCGCAGAAATACGTCAAGGCGGGCGTGCTGGGCGACGTGGTGATCGCCCAGATTGATTACTCGCGCAATTACCGCGACGATTTCTGGACGGGCGCGCCGGACCCCGACGTTCGCCCCGGCGAAAACCTGGACTGGAAAGCCTGGCTGGGGCCGGCGCCCCGGCGACCATTCGATCCGGACCGCTTCCTGCACTGGCGGCGCTACTGGGATTACTCGTCAGGCATCGCCAGCGACCTGTTCATCCACCGCATCACCCGCATCATCAAGGCGCTCGATCTGACATTCCCCGAGCGCGGGGCGGCCTGCGGCGGCAAGTGGCACTTCCGGCAGAGTCCGGCCGAGGTCCCCGATACCTTCAACATCATGCTCGACTATCCGGGCGGACCCACGGTTCTGCTGATCTCCTCGATGGCCAACGACGCGCCGGTGGATCACGTCCTGCGCGGGCACAAGGCCACGTTGCAGTTCACCCGTACGGGTTTCGTCATTCGCCCGCAGAGCCTGTATGCCAAAGAGATGAAAGAAATCGTGCACCAGAAAACCGGCGCCGAGGACATCACGCTGCATCATCGCAATCTGATCCGCGCCATCCGGTTCGGTGGGCCGCTCAAATGCGATTGCCGGCTGGGTTACTACGGCGTGGTGGCCTGCGCCATGGGCGTGGAGTCCTTCCGCCGGCAGAAATATATGCGCTGGGACGCGCGACGCGAGCGCATCGTTCCGGCCTGAAGCGCCGCCGGCGGCCACCGGTCCGCAGCCCCACGGTTTGCGATAAACTCGGCTACCCGGCAGGCAAGCAAGGAGGAACGTCATACTCAAAGGATTCCGGGACTTTCTGTTTCGCGGCAACGTGGTGGATCTGGCCGTGGCCGTGGTGATGGGTTCGGCGTTCGGCGGCGTGGTGAACGCATTCGTGAAAGACCTGCTCACTCCGCTCATCGCTGCGTTCGGCGGGCAGCCCGATTTCTCCGCTCTCAAGTTCACCATCAACAAGAGCCAGTTTCTGTACGGCGATTTCCTGAACGCGCTGATCTCCTTCGTGCTGGTGGGCGCGGCGGTGTATTTCTTCGTGGTCACGCCGATGAACGCCATCGCCGCCCGCACGCGTCGCGAAGCCCCGCCGGCCCCGGCGACGAAGTCGTGCCCCGAGTGCCTCAGCGAGATCCCTCTGGCGGCGCGTCGCTGCGCTCACTGCGGCCAGCCCGTGGCCTGAAGGATGCAAAAGCTGCGGCGCGGGCCGCACTTGCGCGCAACTTCTGCATGGCGGCGGCGGCGCGCCACGACTGTGGCCGCATGTTTGCACGGTGTTAGCCTGCGGCTGCCGAATTGCCTCTCCGATGGCGGAGGTTGACAAACACCATGAAACGCATGATTCTGACGCTGACCACGGCTGCGATGCTCCTGATGGCGTCCGGCCCGAGCCTGGCCCAGACGGCGCCCACCCAGCCGTGCCCCAACTGCCCGACCGGCGGCATCCCTAAGAAGGATGGCACCGGCCCCGGTCTGAAGAAGGGCAACCGCACGGGGCCGCGCGACGGCTCCGGCCCGATGCACACGCCACCCAACCAGGGCCGGCGCGCGGGGCGCAGGTAGCCGCCCATCTTGCAGCCGCGGGCGCTCAGGCAAGGGGCGCCCCCGGCTCACAGGTCATTCCACAACCTCACGGCTTGGCAGCAGCCAGGGCGAGAGAGTTAAACAGAAACTTGAAAGACTGCCAGCTCTGGCCGCGATACTGCGGGCGCATGCCGAACAGAATCACCCGGCCTTCGCCCAACGGGTATTCCACGAGCGCCGCTTTCCCCGCCAGGAATTTCTCCCCCAGCAGCCATCCCGAAGCCAGAAGCCCGGACGCAGGGTAGCGAACCACGGCGCGCGCGGGCGATCCCTCGGGCAGCTCCCATGCCGGGCTTTGCTCCATCCAGATCGTCAACTCGCGCGGCAAACCGTACGTCATCGGGTGCGACTCATCGAGCACCGCGTTGAGCAGCGATCCCGGGCAGTAGAACTCGCGGCTGGAAACGCCGCGCAACACGGGCTTGACAGGGAGGGCCAGCCGCTCCACCGCATAATCGGCAGCGCGGTTGAAGAACACGAGCGTGCCTCCCTGGCGCGCGAACTCGCGCAAGGCCTCCACGCCTTTGTCGCCCACGCCCCCGGTGAACTCCTCGGGCATCGTTCCCGGTTTGTGGCCCGAGTGGATGGCGGAAGGCGTCTGGTCCGGAAAAATAATCACGTCAAAGCGACGGCGCAGATCGCCCGCCTGAATGTCGGCGTTGCGCAGGCTGGTGTAGCGGAAGCCGAACTGATCGAACACCCAGCGCGTCCAGCCTTCATCCATCGAGGGCACATAACTTTTGTAGAGCCCGATGCGGGGAGGCGGAATCTCGATCCAGCCCGCCGTCGGCGCGGTGCGGAAATCGCCGCTCGCGGGATCGCGCCACACGCTGCGCCCGGCCGCCCAGATGCGGTTGACGGCGCGCCAGGTTTCGCTGTCGGAAGCGGGCAGCACGCCGGCGCCGGGACCGGGCGGGGGCAGTTGGAAACGGAACTCGCGGGCACGGGTCAACGGTACGTTCACCGGCTCGGCCAGTTCGTTCACCTCCACGCCGAGCAACAAGGGCAGCGTATGGGCAGTGACATCGTAGGGCCGTTTGGGCGGGCCGCCCGGATACTGGCGCAGGTCGGGATAGCGCTGTCGCTCGAGCAGCGTCTTGGCGAAGGCGCTGTAAGGCTGCTGCATGCGAATCAGATAACTCCCTGCCGGATAGCGCCTGCCGCCGGTCTGGAATTCCCGCTCGGCGCGCTCGACTTCCACCAGCCCGAAATCCATCGTCTCCAGCAGCTTGACGGCGGCGCCGGGATCGCGCTGCACGGCGGGAATCACGAAGCCCCACGGCGAGCGCCGCTGGCAGGCGCGCTCGCCAATGCGGTAGAAATTCCGGAGCAGGTCCTCGCGGCGCAAGGCGGCCTGGTAGAGCACGGATTCGAAAGCGACGAGCTGGTAATCAATGATGTCGCGCAACCGCCAGGTTCCTCCCGTCCAGGGTTCCACGTAGTTCCAGCTCGTCATGGCGAGCGCGGGGCCGGGCGCTCCCTCCTCGCCCGCGGCCGGGCGCGTGCCCGAAGCGGCTTCCAGCGGGGTGGCGATGCGCACGCTGGCCGATTCCGAGAGGATGCGCAGCCCGCCGTGGTAGGCCTGATAGTGACGACTGGGCGACCAGAAGTCGTACATCGCGTTGACGATGACGCCGGTCTTGCCCGCCGCCGTCAGATCCAGCGCCATGCCCATGCCGAAGGCGTTGCACTGCTGAACGATCAAGGGATCAATGTTGGGATCAATCGGGTCAATCCAGGGCGGCACGAACATGCGCGGGCCGCCCGACCCCATCTGATGCACGTCGTAAACGATTTGCGGATGCCAGACGTTGTGCAGCTTCGCGATGGTCAATCGGGTCTCGGCCTGCGTGAAGAAATACCAGTCGCGGTTGTTGTCGTGGCCGGTGTACTTCTGATAGAGCTCCGGCGGCGCCGTGCCCTCATAGGGCGTGCCCAGCGTTTTGCGATACCAGCGCGTCACCAGATCGAGTCCGTCGGGATTGAGCGAGGGCACCAGCAGGAAGATCACGTTGTCGAGGATGGCGCGGTGGCGGGGCCGGTCCTCGGTCAGCAGCTTGTAAGCGAACTCGACGGCGGTGTGCGTGGAGGCGATTTCGGTGGCGTGAATCGAGCAGGTGATCATCACCACCGCCTTGCCCTGGGCGACGAGGCGTTCGGCCTCCTCGCGGCTGGTGCGGCGCGGATCGGCCAGCTTCTGCTGGATCCAACGGTAGCGATCCAGGCTGGCGAGCGTGGCAGGCGAGGCGATCACGGCGGCGATAAACGGCCGGCCCTCGGTGCTCTGCCCCAGCACGTGCACGCGCAGGCGGTCCGAGTTCCGCTCCAGGGCTTGAAAGTAAGCCACCACCCGATCCCAGTCGAGCACGGTACGGTCGGCGCCGATGGGATGGCCGAAGTGGCTCTGGGGCGTGGGAACGGCAGCGGGCGCGACCAGCGCGACCGCAACGAGCAGCGCAGTCCTCAGCATGGCCGGATCAACTCCAACCACAGCGCGCGATACCAGCGCAGGAAGCGTTCCGGTTCCTTGCTTTCCTGCGCTTCGCACAGTGTGTAGCGATCGTAGCCGGTCTCGCGCAGCAGGCGGAACAGATCCCGCCAGGGATAATGCGGCGAGGCCAGCTCGTTGATGTGCACGTTCATCAGCCAGGGCCGCAGTCGCTGGAAGCTTTCGCGGATCGAGCCGTTGACGATATCCGTGGCGTTCGAGTTCCAGCAGACTCCCACCGCGTCGTGCCGGGTGGCTTTCATGATCTGCTCGACGACGGCGGGATCCGAAGTGCCGGAGCCGTGCACTTCGAGCCAGATCTCGATGCCGCGCCCCCTGGCGTACTCGCCGAGCTCGCGCAGCGATTCGGCGATGTTGCGGATGGTGGTCTCACGCGGCACGTCTTTGGGCAGGGCGTTGGGCCGGACTTTCACGCCCCAGGCGCCGGTATCGTGGGCCAGATCCACGAACTGCCTGCCCACCTCGATATGCTTGCGGCGCACGGCCTCATCCGGGGAGTGGAACTCGCAGACGGTGCCGTAGCTGAGCAGGCGGACTTTGCTGCGACGGAAGCGCTCGCGGACACGGGCGCGTTCCTCAGCTCCGATGGTCGGCTCGACCCCGTGCTTGTGCTGCGTGCGCAGCTCGACCGCCTCGAAACCGATTTCTTCGAGCTTCTGGATGATGGTCTCCAGATCCCAGTCCCTCAGGACGTTGTAGGTTACGGCTCCCAGGCGCATGGGCATCCTCGTCAGATGATGAATGCCCATTGTAGCCGAAGGGCGCCGGTTCAGCGACGGCCGGCTTTCAGGTGACGATCGGCGAAGGCCAGGTACTGCTCCCAGTCCCAGGCCGTGATGTCGTGCTTGCCCGCGCGAATGTGGTAACCGAGCGTATCCATAATGGGCTGGTTCACGGGCGGCATCTCGCTCAGATCAGGGACCGGGCGTCCGAGTAGGCGGTAGACGGGGGCGGCGTGGACCAGGGCGAGGAATTCCCCGCGCGGGTCGGCCCAGCGGTCTTCCTCGGCGCTGGCCACGTAAACCGGGCGAGGCGCGATCAGGGCGATGAGCATGTGGGCGTCCACGGGCAACTCATCCTCGCGGTGGTCGAACTTGCGATAGTTGCGGCAGAACCAGTGGGGGAAGCGCGCGTTGATGTGATGGATCTGTTCGCCGAAGCGGCGGCGCGTGATGGCGGCGCCGCCCTCGCCCGAGTCATTGGAGATGGCCATGGCGAAACGCGTATCCTGAGCGGCGGCCCACAGGGCGGTCTTGCCCAGGCGAGAGTGACCGATGACGGCGACGCGGCGGGCGTCAATCTCACGGTCGGTTTCCAGATAATCGAGCGCGCGGCTCAAGCCCCAGGCCCAGGCGCCGATGGCGCCCCATTCATCCGGCGCCGGCTCCCTCTGGCCGGGTCGGAAAAACAGCGGTCGCACGCCATGGCGCATGCCGCCGTCGAAATCAGGCTCGATGTCCCCGTAATAGACGGTGGCCAGACCGTAGCCTCGCGCCAAAATCTTCTCGACGGGCCAGCGGGATGCGGCGGCGCCGCGCGCGGTGTCGTCGGCTTTTTGCTTTTTCCAGGTTTTTTCTTTGGGATCCTGGACCCAGACTTCGCCCAGCCAGATGCCGGGGTCGGGATGGACGGCGTGATTACCCCGGAAATCCAGGCCCAGAAACACGGGCACGGGGCGGGGAGCTTGCGCAGGCAGGTAAATCAGCAAGTTCATGCGGGGGCCGGCGAGGTCGCCGGAGAAGGGAATGACGACCTGCTTGCGCACCGCGCGCCCGCCGAGGGCGTTGCGTTCGACCTCGGGCTGCCCGGCGCGCAATGTGACCTTCGGCGCGGGGCAGCGGCCGTGCATCCAGGTTTCAAAAAGGCGCAGGATTTCGGGGCGGCGCTGACGCCATTGCTGCGCGGTTTTCACCGGCCGCCCGTCGGAGAAGCGCAACGGGTCGGGCAAAACATATTTCGGAACTTTTGTTTCATCGTAGTTGACGTCGGCCGGCTGCGCGAGCGCGGGCAGCGCGGGCCACAGCAGCAACAGGGGAAGCAGAGCACAGATTAGATGCATCGCTGACTCCTGCACGGACGTCCAGTTTAATCCGAACGGGTGGGCGCGGGAAAGCAATCAGCCCATGCGGCCGCTGCCCGTTCGGTCTAGCACCAAAACGGGCGATTTGACGGCGGCCTGCGGCCCCCGCCGGGGCTGGGAGGGATGGGCGAAGCCGAGCTGGGTCAGATTGCCGCTGCGCAGACCGTAAAGCGCCAGCTCGTAGCGATCTTTGACGCCGAGCTTGCGATAAAGCTTGGACAGATAGACCTTGATAGTGCCTTCGGAAATGCCCAGCGCGTAGGCGATCTCCTTGTTCTTGTATCCGTGAGCGAGCAGACTGACCAGTTGGGCTTCCCGGCGGCTGAGAGGAACGACTTCGGCCTCATCCAGCCGGGCACCCAGCGCTTCCTCGAACCAGTATTCGCCGGCGGCCACCCTTTGCAGGCACTTGATCATTACGTCGGGGCTCAGGGTCTTGCGAAGAATCCCATGAACACCCAGGCGGATGGTCTGGTAGGCCAGCTCGAGCGGGATCGCCCGCACCCACAAAATGAGGCGGACTTCGGGGGCGCGCCGGCGCAGATCGGCCAGCGTCTCCAGCGTGATGTCTTCATTGAGATCAATCAATGCGATCTCGGGTTTGGCCGAAACCAGAGTTTCGGCCAGCATGGCGGAGGCGTAACAGACGCCGGTGAGGTCAAAATCGGGGACTGCGGACATGATGGCCGCGAAGCCTTTGGCCAACACCGGCTGGTCCGTGTACAGGAGAACGCGTATCATGGCTCCACTTCCCGCCGCAACGGCGCCGTCAGCGGTGCTCTCGCTACGCAGCCGTCAATGCCCGCATGATAGCAAAGTTCCCCTTGAAAAGCCAGAAAAAAATCATCCTTGGGGGTAAAAAATTTTCCCCCGTTTGCTGGCACATAACCTAGTACGTAGGTTGGAACTACCCACGGTTATGGAACCCAACCGCCCGTAACGGAAACGGAGTACCAGAGGTTTGATAACCATAATTGGAGTGGGCCGGCTCGGGCTGCTGTGAAATATCGCTTTTGCTATGTTTAAGTTGCACCGTTCCCGGAAGTCGGTTTTTGACGGCCGGCACCCCGCTTGTTAACCGCCGGGTTAGGTCTGGCTCGGGACCCCTAGAACCAGCTTCTCACAACCCTGGTTAGCTTACCCAAGCCTCTTTTTTCGGGATTGGCCCTTGCCCGCTAAGGTCTTACCCTGAATCGTGGACGCTGTGCCGATCCAAACGCTAACCGTGAGTGCCCCGATGCAGCCTGGAATCGAACGAAGAGGACATCCCCGCCTGCCGCTGGATCTGATCTGCCACGTGCACTCGCGCAACGCCAAACCCTGGAAGGCCTCGGGCCGCACGGTCAATGTCAGCCGCAGCGGCGTGCTCGTGCGACTGCAAACCGTTGCCGGAGAACTGGTACCAGCGCTCGGCAGCGCCCTGCGCGTGGACATCGAATTGCCCACTCGCCGCCTTCTGCGCTGTCACGGCCGCCTGGTGCGGATCGTGAATTCCGAACGCGAAGGCCCCCTGATGGCGCTCTCCATTCAGCGCATGGAGTTCCGCGAAAGCCTGCGAAAGCCGGCGGTGGGGGTCAGCCAGGCGCGTTGGAACAAGGTCAAGGAGTTGTTGATGTGAACGGGCTGGGAGAACCGCAGGTGCGCAACGCTCACGCCGGCATCGCCTTCCGTTTCTTCCCGTCGCTGACGGATGCGATGTTCGTGTTGCCGCTGGTCTTCCTCTTCTTCAAGTTGAACGGCGCACGCACCATGCTGGGCGATGGCGACACCGGCTGGCACCTGCGTACGGGCGAGTGGATCCTGGCCCACGGCCGCGTTCCCGATCGCGACATTTTCTCGTTCACCAAGGCGGGCGAGCCCTGGTACGCCTGGGAATGGCTCTGGGACGTCATCTTCGGCTGGCTGCACTTGAACTGGGGCATGGCGGCGGTGGTGCTGGCCAGCAGTCTGGTGCTTGCGCTCACGTTTGCTCTGCTGTTCCGTCTGGTGCGGCGCGCGTGCGATCACGAATTCATTGCCGTGGCGGTGACGCTGACGGCCTGCGGCGCCTCCGCCTTGCACTGGCTGGCTCGGCCTCATCTGTTCACGCTTTTGTTCCTGGTCATCCTGCTTTCGATTCTCGAGCGCGTGCGGGAGGGAAGGACGCGGCTGCTCCTCTGGTTGCCTCCGTTGTTCGTGCTTTGGACCAACCTGCACGGAGGCTTCATCGCGGGGATCTTCGTGATCCTCGCGTACGCGGCGGGGGAGCTGGCGGCCTGGCTCGTGGATGCGGGGGAACAACGACGCCAGGCCGCGCTCGCCCGCGCCAAACCCTACCTGCTGGCGGCCCTTGCGGCGGCGGCGGTCAGCTTTGTCAATCCTTACGGCTACAAGCTGCACGTTCACATCTGGCATTACCTGCGCGACCCCTTCCTTTACCGCCACATCAGCGAGTTCCTCTCGGCGGATTTCCAGCGCGCCGACGCCATCTACTTCGAGCTGCTGCTTCTGGCCGGCGGACTGGCGGCGTGGCGTAGCCTGCGGCGGTGCGAATTCACGCCCGTGATTCTGTACCTGTTCTGGGGGCAGGCCGCTCTGTTCGCCGTGCGCAACATTCCGGTCTTCGCGCTGATCATGGCGCCGCATGCGGCAGTGGCGGTGCGCGAGGCCATCGAGGCTCTGGCCGAGGCCCCCGTCCGCCAGCGGCTACAGCGATGGGCGGGCGCGTTTCTCGAATTGCGGCACGAGGTCGCACCACTGGATCGCGCGCCGCGCGTTTACGCCGCCAGCGTCGCCGCCGCGATGGCGCTGGGCGCAGTGATGCTGGCGCCGGCGCCGCCGGAAAAGTTCCGCGCCGAATACGATCCCAAACGCTACCCGGCGCGCGCGATCGAAGCGCTGGGCGCGGACGCGCTCGCCCACGGCGTCTTCACGCACGACGAGTGGGGCGACTATCTGATCTACCGGCTGTTCCCCAAAGGCAAGGTCTTCGTGGACGGCCGCAGCGATTTCTACGGCTCGCACTTCGACAAGGCATTCCTCAACGCCATGCAGGCGCAGCACGGCTGGGAGGCGCACCTGGCCAAATACGACGTGCACACCGTGCTGCTGCCGGTGGATGCGCCGCTGGCCGGGGCCATGAAGCTGTCCCCGCGCTGGCGCGTGATCTACGACGACGGCGTGGCGATCGTGTTTCGCCGGACCGGCGAGCCTCAGGCGAGTTCCATTGTCGCGACGGGCGATGGAAACGATCGCGGTTCCAGGGTTACGCGATCGGAAAACCCAACCCAACCCGAAACCCATTCTCGAAGGAGGAGAAGCACATGACACTCGTGAAAAACTTTCTGCGCGATGACTCCGGTCAGGACCTGATCGAGTACGCGTTGCTGCTGGCGTTCATCTGCCTGTTCTCGGCCGCGGTGTTCATCTCCGTGGGCCAGCAGGTCTCGGGGATCTGGAGCGTGGCGAACACGGCCACGAAGTCGGCCAAGAGCGCCGCGGAGGCGGGCCAGAGCAGCTAGTCCCGTATCCGGTCCGATGCCAGGCGGTCAGCGGGGGCGGGCCACGACTCGCCCCCGCATCTCCGCCCGGAAAGGAGCAAGGCGATGTGGAATTGCCTGAAACGAAGCGATGGCCAGGACCTGATCGAGTACTCGCTGATTCTGGCCCTGGTCTGCTTGTTCGGCGCGGCGGCCCTGTTGTCGGTGGGAGAGAACGTCAGCGCCATCTGGAGCATTGTCAATAGCCGGCTCTTCGAAGCCGCATCCACGGGGAGCTGAAGCGTGCCGGCGGATAGCGGCGGATTCCCGGGAAGGCCCGAGCCGGCCAGGAGGGAGTGAACTATGCGCCCGCTGAATGCGGCGCTGTGGGTCGCGAGCGAAGAGCTTCTCACGCCGGCGCGCAAAGCGCTGGCGGATCTATCGGTGCGCGTGGTTTTCGAGCAGGCAGCCCTGGTGAATCTGCAAGCCGCCCTGATGCGACTGGGCCAGGCACGCCCGGATCTGGTGCTGGTGGAGATCGGCGAGCTGGGCGACCGCATGGCTGAGGTGTTCCGCGAAATCCGGGCGCTGCCCGCCTCACCGGCTCTGGTCGCAGTGCACCGCTCGGCCGACCCGGAGAAGATCCTGGCGGCGATGCGGGCGGGCGCCTGCGAGTTCGTGTATCCGCCGTTGGAGACGAATCTGCGCCCCGCGATCGAACGCATCGCCGCGGAACTGGGGAGACGACGGCGGCAAACCACGGGCGGCAAGACCCTGGCTTTCTTTTCGGCCAAGGGAGGCTGCGGCGCCACGACGGTGGCTTGCCACGTGGCGGTGGAACTTCAGCGGCAGACGCCGCACAAGATTTTGCTGGCGGATCTGGATTTGGAAACCGGCCTGATTCGCTTCTTCATGAAAACGAAAACCGATTATTCGGTGCTGGACGCCGCCCACAACATTGACCGCCTGGACGAGCATTTCTGGCGGGCCTTGATCTCCAACGGCATGCCGCGGCTGGAGGTGATCGCGGCGCCTGCGGTGGCCGCTTCGGTGGAGCCCCCGGAGGAGGAGTCCTTCCGGCGCGTGATTCGCTTTACCCGCACGCTCTACGACTGGGTGATCGTGGATCTGGGGCGCAGCCTGAACCCGCGGACCATGAATGCGCTGGAGGAGATTGACGAAGGCTTCCTGGTCACGACCCTCGAGGTGCCGGCCCTTTACCAGGCCAAACAGTTGATCACGACGCTCGTTTCCAGCGGTTATGGCAGCGACCGCCTGCGCGTCATCTTGAACCGCACGCCCAAGCGGCCGGAGGTGACGCTGGAGGAAGTGCAAACCATGCTCGGGCTGCCGGTTTACGCCGCGCTGCCTAACGATTACGTGACCTTGAACGAAGCCTACACGTCGGGAGAGTTATTGGAGCCGGGCAGTGGACTGGCGACGGCCTTTGCGCGGCTGGCGGCCAGGATCGCCAACCTGCCCGAACCTCGCAAGAGGATGAGATTTTCATTGCTGGGGTGATGACGATGGCGAGCATACCGTACAAGCAGGAACTGCCGCCGGCGCGGCTGTTGCGAAGGCCGGCGCCGCCGGAACATCAGGAGCTGAAATTCACGCTGCATCGCAAGCTGCTGGACCGTATCAACCTCGAGGTGCTTTCCACGCTGCCCACCGAGCGGGCCCGGGCCGAGATCCGGGCCGCGGTGGCGCGCCTGGTCGAAGAGGAAAAGACCCCGTTGAGCATGGTCGAGAAGGACCGCATCATCGAGGAAGTGCTGAACGAGGTCTTCGGCCTCGGCCCGCTGGAGCCGCTGCTCCAGGACCCGACGCTTTCCGACATTCTGGTCACCACCCCCAAGATGGTCTACGTGGAGCGCGACGGCAAGCTCTACCGCACGCCGGTGCAGTTCAAGGACGACGCCCATCTGCTGCGCATCATCGAGAAAGTGGTCTCGCGCGTGGGCCGGCGGATTGACGAATCCTCGCCCATGGTGGATGCGCGCCTGCCTGACGGGTCGCGAGTGAACGCGGTCATCCCTCCCATTGCGATTGACGGGCCGCTGCTTTCCATCCGGCGGTTCCGGGCCGATCGCTTGCACGCCGAGGAGCTGTTGGCCAACCTGACGCTGACGCAGGAAATGCTCACCCTGCTCGAAGCTTGCGTGAAGGCGCGGCTGAACGTCATCATCTCGGGCGGCACGGGCGCAGGCAAGACCACCCTTCTCAACGTGCTTTCGAGCTTCGTGCCCGCGGACGAGCGCATCATCACCATCGAGGACGCCGCCGAATTGCAGTTGCGCCAGGAGCACGTGGCCCGCATGGAGACGCGGCCGCCCAACATCGAGGGCCAGGGGGCCATCCGCCAGCGGCAGCTCGTCATCAACGCGCTGCGCATGCGCCCGGACCGCATCATCGTGGGCGAGGTGCGCGGCGAAGAAGCGCTGGACATGCTCCAGGCCATGAACACCGGTCACGACGGCTCGCTGACCACCATCCACGCCAACTCGCCGCGCGACGCCATCAGCCGCCTGGAAGTCATGGTCTCGCTGGCCAACGCCAACATCAGCCTGCGCGCCATCCGGCAGCAGGTGGCCTCCGCGATCGACCTGTTCATTCACCTGGCGCGACTGAGCGACGGCTCGCGTCGCATCACGCACATCACCGAATGCGTGGGCATGGAAGGCGACCAGGTCACCCTGCAAGACATTTTCGTGTTCGAGAAGACCGGTTTGGCTCCGGGCGGCAAAGTGCTGGGCCGTTTCCGGCCCACGGGCATCCGGCCCAGGTTCAGCGAGCGTCTGGCCGCCTGCGGAATTCACCTGCCACCGAGCACGTTCCAGACCATCGTGGAGATCCAGTAGGAGACGCCATGCCCTACTTGTGGCTTTTGCTGTTCATCGTGATGTTCGCTCTGGTGCTGCTGGCGGTCAGTCTGGGCCTGCGGCTGTTGGAGGCGGAGCGCAAGAAGCGCGTCAGCAACATCCTCCAGACCGTCGCCGGCAGGATCTATCCCGAAGAGGCGCGCATCCTGGTCCGTCAGGTGGTGACCACCTCCAGGCTGGAAGCAACGATGGCGCGGTGGCCGATCACCCGGAAACTTGGCACGTGGATCCGGCAAGCAGGCATGGACTGGAACCCGGTCCAAGTGCTCGTGCTGGCCGGCGTGCTCGCGATCATCGGCGCTCTGGTGGGAACGCAGGTCAGGGTCCTGCTCGTGCCGGGCTTGAGCTCGCTGGCGCTGGCGGCCGCCTTCGCCGGTTTCCCGTTCTTCATCATCAGCCGCCGGCGGGCGCGCCGGCTGGCCCTGTTCGAGCGACAGTTCCCCGAGGCGCTGGACTTTCTGGCGCGTTCGTTGCGCGCCGGGCACTCGATCAGCGCCAGTCTGGACATGCTGTCGGCGGAGTTGCCGCCGCCCTTGGGCCCCGAATTCCGCATCGTTTACGAAGAGCAGAATCTGGGCTCACCGCTGGAGCTCGCGTTGCGCAGACTCGTGGACCGGGTACCGTTGATGGACGTCCGGTTTTTCGTTTCGGCGGTGTTGCTGCAACGGCAAACAGGCGGTAACCTGGCCGAGATTCTGCGCAATCTGGCGCGCGTGATCCGCGAGCGGTTCCAGTTGAAAGGCCAGGTCCGGGCCATGAGCGCCCACGGGCGGATCACCGCGGCCTTCCTGACGGTATTGCCGATCGTGACCATGCTCGGCCTGATGCTGCTGGCGCCCGACTATTTGCGCGGGATGGCGCGGGATCCACACGGGCGCTACCTGATCGCGGCCGCCATTCTGGGGCAGATCACCGGGTATGTCCTGATGCGGCGGATCACCAACATCAAGATCTGAGGAGGAGGAGAGGATGGCGGGATTCATATCACTGGGCTTGTTCGCGCTGCTTGCGCTCACGATCACCTGGTACGGCTACCGGATCTATGTCCGCCCCGGTCGCATTTTCGAGCAGGTCACGGGCGCGGGCGGCGCTGTGGCGACCGAGGGCCTCGTGCCTGAAACGACCGTACCGCACGTGATTATCCGGACCGTCCGGCTGGTAGGCCAGCGCGTGCCGGTTTCGCCGCAGGAGGCCTCGCTGGCGCGCCGCGAGCTGATGGCGGCGGGATACCGTTCGGAGGCAGCGCTCTACACTTATTACGGCTTGAAGGTTCTGCTCGCGGCCGCATTCGCGGTGATCGCGTTCTTGCTCCGTTCCCAGGTGACATCGGTCAGCACCCTGGCCATGGCGCTGGTGGTCGGCGCCGGCTTCCTCGGTTACTTTCTGCCCACTTTCGTGCTGGAGCGGATGGTGGCGGCGCGCCAGGAGCGATTGCGGAACGGGTTGCCGGACGCGCTGGATCTGCTGGTGGTCAGCGTGGAAGTGGGTCTGGGACTGGATCAGGCGTTGCAGAACGTGGCCCAGGAGATCGGGATCGCTCACAAGGATCTGGCCGAGGAGATCAGCCTGGTCGCGCTCGAAGTGCGGGCGGGCAAACGCCGTCAGGACGCGCTGCGAAATCTGGCCGATCGCACGGGTGAGCGCGAGATCCGCAATCTTGTGGCGGCCCTGGTGCAAACCGACCGTTTCGGGACCAGCCTCGCCGAGTCCCTGCGCACCCACGCCGACTTCATGCGCATCCAGCGGAGGCAGGAGGCCGAGGAGCGTGCCAACAAGGTGGGCGTCAAGCTGGTGTTCCCCATCTTCTTCTGCATCCTGCCTTCGATGTTCATCATCACCGGGGGGCCGGCCATGATACAGATATTCAAGAACCTGCTTCCGCTGGTTCGCCAGTCGTACATGCCGTAGTTCAGGCGGCTGGAAAATTACGGGAGGTGAAAAGAGATGGATCAGCAGACGCTTTCGACGATTCTGTTCATCGCCGCCGGCGTGGTTCTGGTGCTGTACATCATGCGTCGGCGCAAGCGCAAGATGGGCTG
>Ga0209017_10001398_pt1 | contig 18540 bp, 12 predicted proteins | sample YNPBryunderm2012_FD_185812 | JGI IMG/M metagenome (GOLD analysis project Ga0209017, IMG submission 185812) | Anoxygenic and chlorotrophic microbial mat microbial communities from Yellowstone National Park, USA - YNP Bryant MS undermat 2012... ... | reverse complement strand
GTCGCATCAGAATCATATCCTTATTTGACGATTATCAATCAGGAAAGAAGGGGAATTGGTGAGAAACGTTCACACGGAAACTCGACTCGATGGGATCGCCCGGTAGCGTGCTCAGCTGGGAGGGACCAAGCGGTGCCTTGTCTCGAACCCGCTTGAATCGGTTCAAGGTGGGGGATCAGCGGGATCAATCGGCGAGGCGATCAGACGGCGTGCCGAAAGAATCCAGGCTTCGGCAGCCGAGCGGGGGCCGGTTCGTCCGCCGAGGTTGCGGACCTCGTTGGATACCAAGTATTCCAGGATGGTGGGTTCGGGCAGACCGAGCCGACGGAACAGCAAAATTTGGCGATCTAACGGCAATCGCGGAGCCTGGGAGCGAATGACCTGGCGAGCCTTCTGACGGGTCTCTTCGTTCATGGGGGTGCGGAATTGGATCCCAAGCGCCTGAATCTCGCGTGCGGTTTGGTCTACATCGCGGTGGGCGCGTCGCAGGACGTTGCGAAGTTCGCGGTGGAAATCCCGCCGTTGAAGGCGATCGAACTCGTCGGGATCGAGACCAGGCTGGGGTTCGAGTGGATCGGCGTTGGGGTTGGGGACAGGAAATCCAGGTCGTCCGGCGAAGGGGTCGAAGACCCCGCCGGGTTGTCCTTGGTCGAAGCGGTCGGGGTCGGGGTTGGCTTTTCCCGCTCGTTGTGCCATGTTGGCACCGTCCAGACCGCGGGGAGGGGGTTCGAAGTCGGGGTCGAAGCCCAGCAGGGGCGCGTTCCGGTTGGGGGGTCGCGTTGGGGTTTGTCCGTCGAAGGCGTCGTCGCGGCGATCAAACGGTCGGAATTCGTCGGGCGAGTCGCCCACCAACAGGTCGGGGAGGCGACGAGCGGGATTGGGGCGGAGACCTGGGATGGTGGGCAAACCATTCGTCCCATCTGGGTCTTGGGGACCGCTCGCGTCGAATCCCGCCTCACGTTCCAGGGTACCGGCCAACGAGGCCAAGTCGAAGGGTTCGGAGGCGGCCAAGTCGTTGAGCATCCGATCGGCCAAAATCACCAAACCGGCCGTGGCTACCATCAAGGGAGGCAGCCACAACCGACACCATACGCAGTCCCTCTTGAGCGGCAGAGTGGCGGGCGTCGTGGACGTCGGGCCGGGAGTGTGGGGGGTCATGGTCGGCGGGTTCCGTGGAGTTCGGACCGAAAAGGTTCGGGGAAGCAAATCTCCGCACCGGCAACCGGCAATGCCGTGCCGGTCTCCGTCCCCACGACGGCAACGCGCGATTGCTCACAATTGTAGCGTTTCCGACGACGCCCGGAAACTTGGACCAGATGGTCCGGCGTCCGATTGCCCATTTCGATCGATTGGGAACCCCGCGAGTGACCGAACCCACAGCGGCAACCCCCCGGTCCTCCCGGATTGAAACCCAGTCCGAAACCCTCTAGGTCGCCTGGTTGTTGCCATCACGTCGCCTTGTGGCGACTCGTTCTTCTGGGTCTCAAGCGCGGAACCGACCCGATCCGACACTATACCGGACGGAAGCCGACGGAATGGGATCTCCAACCGGACGCGCCGTCGCGTTGTTTGACCCACACTTATCCCATTCGCCCGACCCGCGGACGAATGGGACAGGAGAAGGCCGCGTGTGGTAACACGTCAAGCCGAGGAGACGCGGACCGAGCCTCGATCGGTTCGATTCCGCGGACTTGGAGCGCGGACTCTCCAACTGGGACGGCGGGCCGGGAGTCACCTCACACATGGATCGCGCCAACGGGCCGGTTCAAACCGAGGCGGAGGCCACCCAACCCCGCGACCACTCGGAGGAGTTCCACTCCCTCGTTCTGGTCTCGCGTCGGTGCCTCTTAGAAACCGCGGCCCGCGCTTTGGATCATGGGATGGGATTGGGATTGATCACCGGCGCGGCTGGTTCGGGCAAGTCCTGGCTGGCTGGGCGTCTGCCCGCGCCCCCCTTTAAACAACAACAGTGGGGCACGCCCTCTCCCACCGTCCCGCCGATGACAACCCGACCGCTCGTCGTGGAAATCCATCCGGCTACCCGTCCCCGCGACCTTCTGGCGCGCCTTTTGCGCCAATTAGGCGATCCGGCGGCGTCAAACGATTCGACCGGGACCTGTTGGGATGAGACCGCGGACTCGTCGGCGGTGTTTCAGGGCGACCTCCCCTCCCGATTAGCCGATCTGTTGACCGACCAGACGTCCGAGGGCCAGCGTTGGAGCCTTCTGGTTGAAGAGGCGCAAAACCTCAGCCCCGCTGCCGCCGAGGTGATCCGTGTCCTGTCCAATCGAATTGCGCGGCCTGACGGGTTCGCGTCGATTTGGCTGATTGGCCAAACTCCTTTGGTTCGTTTGCTTCGGACCCGTCCCTACCAGCCGTTGGAAACTCGCTTGGGGTGTCATCTCCAACTTCCCCCGCTCACCCTCGACGAAGCCCGTCACCTGCTGACCACGCGGTGGCCCGAAGCCAACTGGCATCAACCGATTCTCGAGCGACTCTACGAGGAAGCCCGCGGCAACCCCCGCGCGCTTTTGAGTCTGGCGGCTTGCGAGTATCACCGTCTGCCACGCATTGAAACCTTCGGGGTGAGCCTGCCCTGGGTTGGTTTCCGAAACGAGGTCCCGGCCCGCCACCCTGTCGCTGCGGCGTCTCAGGATCCGCCTCGCTTCGACACGGCCTCTTCCTTGGCCGCTGGCCAACCCGCGGTGTCACCACACGTGGACCATGAAGAGCCACAAGGCTCGCAACCAACCGCGTCCTCTTCGTCGCCTCAAATCACGCCCCAGGCCGACGAACTGCCCCGCCTGCTTGCCCAATGGTTCCGCGACGCTTCCTCGGAACGACCCGGCACCGGCATCCGCATCGGGGAACATAGCGTCGAGGTCGGTTGGGGCGTTGGTTCCGACTCCGATTCCGACGTGGAACGCGAGGAGGATTCTCATCACCAACTTCCCCTCGCGCCCACTGGTTCCGGCACCATCGGCGAGTCGTGCCCGCTCGACATTGAGACGGAAATGGACGATTCAGACGTGGTGGAGATCTCGGATCAGACAAGTCATTCCATCCAACCAACGTCTGCAGACGTCCCTGCAACCTCCGAGTGGGTTGCGACCACTGAGGTTCAGGCAAGCTCAGCGACGATCCACGCCCGCGGTGACGGGAACGAGGATCGACTCGAAACCGTCGTGCCCGAGGTCCCGGCCCTTGACTCAATACTTTGGAATCGTTCGCCTACAGTCGAGCCAGGCGATTCGCAAAGGGCAAGCAGCCTCCCCGCCGGTGGGGAGGTGGTCGGCGAAGAGGTCGTGATGGATCGTTACGCCTTGATCCAGGCTCAAAATGAGTGGCGTCTGGGCGGTGATCTGGATCGCGCTTGGAAGGCCGCGCAGAGAGCAGCCGTCTCACGCCACCGCGACGCCGACGATGTTCAGATTCGATCCAGTTCCGACGAACCGGGAGCAACTCGTTGCGAGTCTCCGCCTCCGCTCGAGACTCAAACCGCTTCTGGTCCGATCCGCGACGTGCAGCCGATTGGTCCCGGCTCTCGATTCGGTCCCACCATCTGGCGCGAGGACCAGCAGAGCTTTGCCCCGTATGGACGCCTCTTTCAGGGTCGATCCCCTCGTGGTCGGGATTAGTCCGAACGATCGAGAGAAATGGCCCTTGGTTCGATTTGGGATAAACTTGAAGGTGCTGAAAGGAATCGCCCGACATCGCGGGTCGTTCCCCAACGCTTGCGACGGGGAACGATGCTGCGACCAAGCGGGGGACGGGTTGGGAATGATCCACCCCGTGTCGTGTGACGTTGAACCAAACCAAGTCGAGTGGGAGCGTCGAGACTAGCCAACCCGGCCCTCCGGCGACCCTGGCGATGACGACTTGTCGTCGCCGTGCCTTGAAGCGACTCGGTTCAGGAATGGAACGCCAAGGGCGTGGGATGGGATGGGAGAAACCGGACGCGATGTCGCACAGGCCGTTCGTTCATCTGCACTGCCACTCCCACTATAGCCTCCTAGATGGGGCCAGTAAGATCCCGGACCTGATCGCGCGCGCCAAATCGCTCGGGATGAATGCACTGGCGGTGACCGATCACGGCAACCTTCATGCCGCGATGGAGTTCTTGCGTGAGAGCAAAGCGGCCGATTTCCAACCGATCATCGGCCTGGAAGCCTACGTCGCGCCCGGACACCGCGCCTCCAAGATTCCCGGAGGCTGTAACGGCCAGGAAACCTCGTTTCACCTGACCTTGCTGGCGCGGGATGCTGAGGGATTCCGCAACCTGATGCGGCTGTCTTCCAAGGCATTCCTCGAAGGGTTTTATTACAAGCCCCGCATCGACAAAGAGATTCTCGAACGTCACTCCAAAGGCCTAATCTGTCTCTCGGGCTGCGCCTCCAGCGAGTTCTCAGATTTCCTGTTGCACGATCGTTTTGAGGAAGCCGAGCGTCTGGCCGCCTGGTATCTCAAGGTATTCGGGCCTGAGAATTTCTTTATTGAGATTCAGAACAACGGAGTCGCTATTCAAAAGGAATGCGAGGAGAAGTCGATCGACCTGGCGCGACGCATGGGCCTTCCTTTGGTCGCCACCAGTGACGCCCACTATCTCACGCGGGAGGACGCTCCCGCCCACGATGTTCTGCTTTGCATCAACACCGGCAAGACGTTCAATGACCCGACGCGGATGCGGTTTGAGACCGACGAATTTTTCATTCGGTCGCCTGAGGAAATGTACCGTGCGATGCCCGGACACGAGGACGCCCTCAAGCGCTCCGCCGACATCGCCGCGAGGATCGACTATTCCGGTCTGGACCTGGGCACCCGCCGCTTTCCTGTCTTCAAGCCGCCCACTGGTCAGACTCCCGAAGAGTACCTTCGCGCTCTTTGCCAACGCGGCCTGGTCGAACGCTATGGCAACAACCCTCCCCCCGAGGCGACGCGACGTTTGGAGCATGAACTTGAGATCATCCTACGCATGGGGTTTGCGTCCTACTTTCTGATCGTCTGGGACTTCGTCCGCTTTGCCCGCGAACGCGGCATTCCCAACTCGGCGCGTGGTTCGGCCTGTGGCGCGTTGGTGAGTTATGTGCTTCATCTCTCGCACGTCGATCCCCTGACATACGATCTGCTGTTCGAGCGGTTCCTCGATCCCAACCGCTCCGAAGCGCCCGATATCGACATCGACCTTTGCCAGGAACGGCGTTACGAGGTCATCGAATACGTTCGCAACAAGTACGGCGTGGAGAACGTCGCCCAGATCGGCACGTTCGGCACTCTGGCCGCCCGCGCGGTTCTCCGCGACGTGGGGCGAGTCTTAGGAATTCCCTTGTCCAAGGTCGATCAGGTCGCCAAGCTTGTTCCCCAAGTGTTGAACATCTCGCTGGATCAGGCGATTAAGCAGGAGCCGGAGTTGCGACGTCTCGGCGAGCTGGACCCCGAGGTCGGTCGGATGCTCGACTACGGACGACGCTTGGAGGGACTGGTGCGCAACGTTGGCACTCACGCGGCCGGCGTAGTGATCGCCGACCGACCGCTCATCGAGTTGGTGCCATTGCAAAAGCTACCGAACAAAGATAAAGAAAAGGAAGTTGTCACCACTCAATGGGATATGGGGGATGTAGAGAAGGCCGGGTTGCTCAAGATGGACTTCCTGGGTCTGCGCAACCTGACCATCCTGGATCGCGCGGTGCGGCTGATCCGCGCTCGTCACCCTCGCCTGGACTTCCGAATCGAAAACCTGCCATTGGATGACCCGGACACCTTCGCGCTGTTGCAAAAGGGGGAGACCAAAGGGGTATTTCAACTCGAGTCGGCGGGCATCCGTGACCTGCTCATCAAAATGAAGCCGGACGTTTTCAACGACATCATCGCTACCAACGCGCTTTATCGTCCCGGCCCACTCAACGGCGGTATGGTGGATGACTACATCGATTGCAAACATGGACGCAAACAGCCGAATTATCCGCATCCGGTGATGCGCGAAATCCTGGAAGAGACCCATGGGGTGATGGTCTACCAGGAACAGGTCATGCGGATTCTCAATCGCCTCGGAGGCATCGAACTCTCGGCCGCCTATCAGTGCATCAAAGCCATCTCCAAGAAAAAAACCGAAGTCATCGCCAAGAACAAGGCCCAGTTCGTTGCTGGAGCCGTCGAACGCGGACTGGCTAAGGAAAAGGCGGAGGAAATTTTCGACCTGATCGAATATTTCGGCGGCTATGGCTTCAATAAGTCACATTCGACCGCCTACGCGCTGGTGGCCTATCAAACCGCCTACCTCAAAGCCCACTTCCCGACCGAGTACATGGCGGCGCTGCTCTCCTCAGAGATCGACGGCGCGGAGCGCGACAAGCTGGTGGAACACATCGAGGACTGCCGGCGCATGGGAATCGAGGTGCTGCCGCCGGACATCAACAGCGGCGAGGCGGAGTTCGCGGTGGTCGATCAGGGCAAAATCGCTTTCAGTCTGGCAGCGATCAAGGGAGTGGGAATCAAGGCAGTCGAGGCGATCGTCAAGGAACGCAACGAGCGGGGCCCCTTCGCCCACATCGGCGACTTTCTGGAGCGGGTTCCATCCCAGGTGGTAACCTCAAGCACCGTGGAAATTCTCATCAAAGCGGGGGCGTTTGACCACCTGGGCGGCAACCGTGCCCAGTTGCTGGCGGCGTTGCCTCGGTTGGTTCAGGCTGCTCAAACCGCCCAGGAAGATCGCAAGCGGGGTCAACGCAACCTCTTCGACGCCATCGCCGACGATCCCCCCAAACCATTCCGCGGCAAGACCGCCAAAGTAGACGCCAACGGTCATCCCCACGCCAACGGTTCCGCCCACGTTCAGGGCAGCGGCTCTCGTCATGCCAACGGATCGGCAGTCGCTGCCGCCACCGACTCTCATGGCCGGTCCGAGGAGATCGCGGCGCTTCTGAATCTCCCTAACCTTCCTGAACTGGCTGACTCCCTCAAATTGGCCGAGGAAAAAAAGGTGCTGGGCTTTTATATGTCCAGCCATCCCCTAACTCGCCACGCCGCTATGATCCGGGCCTTGGCCAGCCATTCGATTGACCAACTCGCCGACGTACCCGAGAAAACCGAGATCATCCTCGGCGGGATGATCGCCTCCATGCAGATTAAGACGGTGCAGAAGAGTCGATCCGGTCTGACGCGCATGGCCAAGCTTACCTTTGAGGATTTGACCGGCTCGATGCCCGCAATGCTCTGGCCCGAGGAATTCGCCAAACTTGAGGCGGTGGTCAAGGAGGATGCGTTGGGGTTCGTCAAAGGAACGCTCGACCGCCGCCGCGACCCCGCTGAGTTGATCGTCAGTCGGTTCGTTCCCCTAGAGCGAGCCGCCTCTGAGTTTTCAGCCGGCGTGGTGCTCTCCTTGTCCCACGCGCTTTTGGGACCGTCCGACCTAGACCGGATCAAGCAACTCGTCGCGCGCAGCCCCGGCCCGCTGAGTCTGTATCTCGAACTGGTGGGGCTGTCTGAATACCGCCGTGTTCTCTACAAGGCCGGACAAACCAACGCCATTCGCTTCGATCCCGCCCTGCTCCGCGACCTGGAGGCCATTCTTGGCCGCGGTAATCTTCGCTTCGTGGGACCCCGCGGCCAGTCGTTCCACATCGACCCCACGCTGATGACCATTCCCAACGAGAGTCAAGTCGAACCCATCTAAAACCATCGATTGAGAGCCTTGTTTTGAACATTCTCGTGGCGGCGTGTTTGCGACCCCAAAGGGTTCAAAGCCGCACCGCGACCAATTGCGATCTTGCAAGGTCGAGTCCAGGTTTCTCAGGATCGAACGTCCCAAGGATCTGGTTGTTGATCATCAAGCCCGGCCTCGATTTCCTTGCGGGCTTGGTCATGGTTCAGCCTCAAAAGACGTTCCAGAAGCTCCGTTCGAGCCGATTCGCTTGGAAGGAACCGTAGACCACGTGGAGTTGGATGGAAGCCATGACCCAGCTTGAGGTCATCCCAACCATAGGCGGAGGCGGCGGCGCGATCCCGTTCGACCGCCAGATCGCGCCAGGCGACCAGAACAGCCGCGTGTTCCTTGGGGTCGTGGAGTCGGTTGAGAGTCGCAGTCAACCCTTGGCCCCTTTCTCGAAGAGCTTGTTCCCGTAGGGTGTCCTCCTGCTGGCCGACCACGGCCAGAAGGCTTCGCCAACGGTCACAAACCGGCGGAAAAGGAAAGGTCTCGAAACAATCCGAAGGAGCGTAACGAAGAGCGCGTCCCAGCGTGCCCGAATAACGCCGGGCCCATTCTTCGTGAAGCGAGGAGCTGAGCAAGGCGAAGGTCGCAAAATCGTCATGGGCGAAGACGACTAAGCCATGCGAAAAGACCCATTGGGTCGGGCAAAAATGGACCGCCCAATGGTGGGTGTGCAGAACACCAACCAGGACTCTGCTCATTCTGGCGAGGATGCGGAGCAGTTCGGGGCGTTTTTCCGCGTATTGCCACCATCGCTCTCGATAGACTCTGCGGTTGCTTCGATCACGTTCAGGCTTGACGCGATGGACCACGATCCGGTGACAATCTGGATAGGACGCCGCCCGCGCTTCGGGCCAGTCCCGAAAATTGATGACCCAACGTCCGGGCATTCGATCATGACGGTTGTTGAGGTCTCGACCACTTAAGTAGGGGCAAAGCACCTCTTGATTGCGGGGATCGCGGGCCATCAGGGCGGCCGCCTCCTCCGGGGACAGAATGAACCCCCGGCCCAACACGATCGAACCCTGAAACGAGCGTCCTCGGTTGGCGTTCAATCGCCGCGGAGGGCTCGCCCGTAAGTCACAAGCGTACAACCCGGCGGAGATCCCCGTTACCGGCTGGTCATCCAGCACGATTGGACCATTCCACGCCCCGCGACTCATCCAAAGACGAACCACCTCCAACCCTGCGACCCCGGGCCAACGGCGGCTCGAAACCGCTCGACGAATCACCCAACCCGCGTCGAGAAGTTGATCCAGACCCACCTCGCGGGTGTCACCTTGCGCGATCGTGTTGGTGGCCACCAACCCCACCTGGCCTCCCGGGCGAACCAGATCGCGCAACCTCAGCACGAAATAGGCGCAAAGATCCGCGCTGCCGCGACGACCTCCGGCCAGACAATGAATCAACGTTTCTCGATACGCTTTGCAGAATCGCCCAGTGATCTTCTGACCTCCCATGAAGGGTGGGTTGCCCACCACGGCGTCGAATCCCTTAGAAGCGGTGAACACCTCTGGAAACTCCTGAGCCCAGTCGAATGGACGGAGACGCGACAACCCCGAGTTGAAGCCGTGAACTGGGCAAGCCTCCCGGTCAGACCATGTGGTCGGTCCCACCAGGGAGTCTCCCTGACGAATGGTGTGATCCATCAAAGTGAGGGGTTGGCTGGGATCCTGAATCAGCAGCCACAGCGACAAGCGGGCTATTCTCACGGCGATCGGATCCACATCGACTCCGTAAAGGCATCGCGTGGCCACCAGACGGCGGGCTTGGCTCAAATCGAAACTCAAACGATCGCGTGGACTCGTCGAATGGAGCTCCTTCGCGTCCCCATCTTCCTCTTTACATTTATGCAGGGATTCAATCAACCGATCGGCGAGAAATCGACACGCTTCGATCAGAAATGCGCCTGAACCGCAAGAGGGGTCGCAGACCTTGAGGCGGAGCAGGTCCGACGGGGATTTCAGCCTCCAGCGCTCGCGCGGCAGTCCCTGTGAGGGACCATGATAGACCAGTGGTTCTAGAGTTTCACGAATGATCGGTTCTGTCAGTTCCCGCGGGGTGTAGTGACTTCCCTGGGCGCGACGGATCTCACCCGTGGTCACATACGCCGATCCTGCCGGGACGATCAGCGGACGACCAAGCCCGTCCCGTCGAATCCGGTCGAGAAAAGGGCCGACTCGGCGAATCAGCTCGCGGTCCCCCTCCGCGTTCCAAAAGGAATCGGAATCCCTCCAAAGAACGGAATCCTCCTCCGACGAGACGTCACCCGACCTCGTGGCAAAGGAATCGCCTTTGGTCTTCAACTCCAACTCCAACTCCGCCAGGGGAACCGGACGACACGCTTCGCCGTCCTCGAGTTCTACCAGTGGTTCTTGCGCACGATGGATCGTCCCATCGATCACATGTTCGTAAATCGTGCCAAGCCACTCAGCTTCGCTGAAAGGATGGTTCCGGGCAACGGTCTCGTCCACGGCTTGAATCACCAGGTGGAGAATACGATGGTCGGGATCGTTGTTTTTAAGTAATAATTTGAACCAATCATTGCCGTCCTCCAAAAACGGATGCCTCCAGATCTGCGGAGGCTCATCGGCTTCCAACCCGCCGCTGGACGGAGGAGCGCTTTGGTCGGATTCGGCGTGTTGACGTTGGCGTTTCAGGTCGGTTGTGCGGTCGGCGGTTTCCGAGATCGGGTCAAGTTCCTGGCGCGCGATGGTGCTGAAAAACGCGATGTCCAGAAGCAGTCTCACCGCGCGTTGACGGAGGTTTGCAAGCGACGTATCCACTTCCGAAGAAGGGAGACACTCTCGATGCGCACGATCCAAAACGCGAACCAACAATCCTAACGCATCAATCAACATATTCCGTCGCCGACGCCAAGTCGTCCTAAGTCGTCGGGCGGGCGTCCGCGTTCCCGGATTGGTGTGATCGCTGCGGCTCATTCCAACCCCAACGCCTCCAAGACGCTGGGAAGGTCGCGGAGATCAGTCAGATGACACGACGGGGCGACCCTCTGGTTCCCGTCCCCCTGAAAGGCCGCGGCCCCCACCGCGACCACCTTCAAACCGGCGGCGTGGGCCGAGGCGATTCCGGCGGGAGAATCCTCCAACGCCACGGCTTGATCGGCGGATACGTCTAACCGTTCAAGCGCGAGGAGATACGGTGCAGGATCAGGCTTAGTGGGGGTGGGATCGTCGCGGGTGACCATCTGATCAAACAGGCCAAACAAGCCAGCCGGTGCGAGAATCAATTCGACATCCTCACGTAGCGCCGAAGTCACCAAGCCCAACCGCAGTCCGTCTCGACCACGAAGGTGTTGAATCAAGGCCGCGACGCCGGCAGACAACCAGCGGTCGGGCTGCGAGGTCGCCACGATTCGGCGAGCGATCCGACGCTTCCGCGCGACCCAGTGATCGAGCGGTGGTAGGGGGACCGCCGAATCCAAGGATGCCGAATTGCTCGGGACGGTAAGGGTGGAGTTGGCGTGGACCCTGGCTGAATCGTCGTCCGCTTCGGTGGGGTGTGGCGTGAAACACCCCGCTTTCCTCAAAACGGTGTTGAGCCAGGTGACGTCGTCGAGCCACGCGGACGATTCCAAATCGTTGGGTTTGATCGGCCATCCAAGTTCGCTGAAGGTTCGGCCCCAAGCGGCCACGTGGAGGTTGGCGGTGTCGGCCACCACGCCGTCGAAGTCGAACAGGACGGCTCGCGGAGTCGAGGAATCTCGAGATTGGCGGGGAGGTTGGTTGCGGTTCATGACGGGCGGGTTCAAGAAAACGATCTGATTTTCAGTCCATTCACGGCGTTGAGATGATGGCCCACGGAGGACCAAGCCAAGGAGGACCAGTTGACAGGACTCCGCTTTCCTAGAGTTCGTTTTTCGTCTTCATCTCACTTTTTTCCAATTCCGCTCTGCCCTCGTCTATCCGATATGGCGTGGTGAGTCAGTTCGAGTGTTGGACTCCCTTTTCAAGATAACAAAAACTCGCTCGCTTAACCGCATGGTGTCCTGTCCGACGGGAACACCAAGACGATTAAGCGAGCGGATTGGTGATTGCAATCAAACGGTCAAACTGGGACGCGGGATGTCTTGGCGAGGTTGACGATTGGTTAGGTCGTTAGCAGCGGCAAGGTGGGTTGATCCTCGCCTAGGATCGCCTTCGGGTCGGTGGTCAACCAATCCCGGAGAATGGTTGCGTAAACAGATCGGAAGTCGAGCCGATGCTTGAGATCACCCTCGTCAAGGTGTTCGAGATCAGGGGGGCCGCCATAGATGCCGGGACGGATCTTGCCCCCCAACATGAACATGGTGTTCGCCGCGCCGTGATCGGTACCACCGGATTGATTTTCCGCAACCCGCCGACCGAATTCGGAGAAGGTCATCACCAAGGTTCGATCCCAATGGCCCGACTTGAGCAGGTCGTTGCGGAAAGCGGTCAACCCTTGGCTGACTTCCTGAAGCAGCGCGGCGTGGCGGATGCTCTGGTTCGCGTGGGTGTCGAAGCCGCCCAAACTGACGTAGTAGACGCGGGTGGGAATACGGTTCACGATCATCCGCGCGACCAACCGCAAGGCTTGCTGGAATGCGAAGGGGAGGTAATCGTTGGAGCTGGAATCATTGGCCAAGGCGTGTTGAATGCGACGCGACAGGTCGAGCGTTTGGTTGGAGACGCGTTGGATGAAGTCAAGGGTCGAGTTGGTGGTGGGTTGCACGTTGTTGAGCCGTCGTAACCCTTGGGCGATTGTCGGCTCGTTGGGCCAGGTGAAGAGATCGGGATGAGGGATCGTGACGGCCCTCGGTTGGGGATGCTCGAAGGTTTGGGCCATGCGATCGCCGATTTGGAGACCGAGCATGGGACTGTCCATGCCGCGGCATTCATGGTCGAAGTAGCGGCCAATCCATCCGGTGGTCGGTCCGCCTGGTTGAGGAGCGGCGGTCTCCCAAATTTCGGTGGCTCGGAAGTGGGAGCGGTTGGGGTTGGGATAGCCGACATTGTTAAGAATGGCGAGTCCCCCCTCATCGTAGAGATGAAGGAAGTCATCCATTCGGGGATGAAGTCCCAGTTGATCGTTGAGCTTGAGGGTTTCCGAAGCCGGAATAGCCAGCTTGGGGCGAGCCTGATAGTAGGCGTCGTTTTCGTAAGGAATCAGGGTGTTGAGGCCGTCATTGCCACCAGCGAGTTGGACCACGACCAAAACGCGGTCGTTGGGCCAGGTCGAAAACGGATCGGTCCCCTCGTCGTCAGGTTGCATCGCCAACCCGGTTCGCGCGAGGAAGCTGGGAAGCGTGGTGGTAAGAGCGGCGACACCAAGAAAGCGCCGCCGGTCGAGATGGGAAATCACGTGGTTGTTCATCATTGAAGTCTCGTTGGAGGACCTCGTTCGTCAAGGCGACGAACCAGTTGGATTCAAAGGAGGGATCGGGATCAGAGGAGTTGGAACTCAGGCGTGTTCATCAGCAGTCGCGTCACGAGAATCGGGCGATCGACCGGGGGAACGGCGCTGGCCGACTCGATCAGGGAGGAGCGGGTGCCTGGTCGAATGGCCACAACTTGAAGACGGTCGATGAGGGAATCGACCACGGCTTGGGAGGATTCGGGGACGCCGCGGGGGAAAAGCCGATCGACATGGACGCGCACCTGGATGCCGCCTCGGGTGCGGTCCTGCTGTTGACGCTCGTCGAAATCTGCCATTGCCGCCATGAGATTGCGACGCTCGGTGGGGTTGGATGGCAGCGGCAGGAACCGTTCCCGACCCAGAGGCTTGAGGCCAGTGGGTTCACGGCCGTCCAGCAAGGTTTCGGCCAGATGGTAACGAGCCGCCAAGGTGCCGCTGGTGATCCAGGCAGTTCCGCCTGGCCAACCTTTGACGTTGGGTGGTCGGAATAAGTCTTGACCCATGAGGCCAAGCGACCGCGCCAACGGCGGAGTCACGTTGACGTCGAGTTCCAGTAGCCGACAGGTGTTGACGACAAGCTGAACTGGACTTTTCACGAGGTTGGCGCGTGAGGCGGGGGCGTAGAACTCGGGAGCGATAAACAGCTCTCGGGCGACCGCGGCGATCGAACCGGAGGTCTCACGGAAGCGTTCCACCAACCGATCCCGCAACACGGTCTGCCCTTCAGGTTCCACCGCGCCGAAGAAGGTCATTAAGCGTTCGACGACGAACTCGGCGGTGCGGGGATGCTCGGCCAGGATGGTGACGACGTCGTCCAGACCAAACCGGCCGGTTCGTCCCAGAATCCTCTTCTCGCCGTCGTCGTGACGTTCGGGCAGGAATTTGGCTATTAGACCATCCCGAGTGAATGATCGGGGCGTGTTGGGAGGAGCAGGAGGACGGGGCGGCGTTCCTTCTGGGGCGTCCAGCGTCCAACCGGTCAACGCCCGCGCGACGTCCTTCACGTCGCGCTCAGTGTAGTAGCCTTCACCGAGCGTGAAGAGCTCCAACAGTTCGCGGGCGAAGTTTTCGTTGGGTTGCCTACGGTCGCTGTCCTCCATGTCCAAATACATCATCATCGCCGCGTCGAGGCTGATCGCCTTGAGCAAGTCGCGGAAGCGACCTAGCGCGTGGGCTCGAAGGGTGACATTCTGCTGATAAAGCGCTTGCGAAATCGTCACCTTGTTGTCGCTGGTGGTGAAGTAACCATGCCAGAAGAGCGTCATCACCTCGCGCAAGGGGGCTTGAGTTTGAATCATCTGATTGAGCCACCAACAACGCAGATCCTCGCGCTCGGTGTTTTGGCGTTGCCCGGTTCGACGGTGATTCTCCAGGCGTTGCTCGGGGGTGGTGTCGGGATAGACCCGCTCGGTATTGACCCAGGGCTCCTTGACCCAAGCGGGAGCCGCCGGTGGCGAAACCGCGATTGCCTCGGACATCATCTCGTCAACGACTTCTTCGATGGGACGGGACGCCAAACGTTTCGGTGCGCCCGGGGTGTCGCCAAACGCGCAACGACCCACCAAGTGGGTAGCGGCTCGCTCGTCCCAGAAGGACGGGTTAGAGGTTCTCATCGAAACCAGACTCCCAAAAACGGGGGTTGATGCTCCGGCTCGTTGGACCCGCGCGACGAGCGCGAATTCGACGAAACCGGTTGCCGAGGCGTTGACTCGTTCATTCATCAACCCACTGGTGAACATCCACGATGAAATGCACAGACAAACCGGGTTCAACGCCCGGCGCGGTTTAGCTTGGCGGTCGCGTTGGCCGCCTTGACCGAGGGATCAAGGTCATTCTGAACGTACAGATCGTCCTCGTGCTCCTTGTCCATTCCCACGTATTCCTCGGCGCTAATCAGTCGTCCAGGATGGGCGGAAGGGTCGAGTTCGGATCGTCCACAGCCTCCAGCGATCAACCCCGCCGCCACCATCAGCGGTACCAACCCACGCCGACCACGCCGGGAACGCCCACAAGTCGGGAGAACGTCTCACTATTGTCAACCACTATCCCCAACAACTTGAAAGAGCGAACGCGCGGCCCAACGAGGTCTTCCCTCTGAGTTTGAGACATTATTTTCATTAAGCTGAAGTTGGCTTGTCAAGAGGGTCGGAAAACGAGCGCGGGGTGACGTTTTTGGAGGGAGGGCACGTTTTGTGGTATGAGATTGAAGTCTGCCGACAATTTGGGGAGCGGCTCGTTTTTCCCCCTTTGGGGACTTGAACGGTCGAGGTGGTCATTGGTAGCACAGCCGCACAACCCCAGGCCGTGGCTAAACTGAGGCCCGAACCGGTCCAACGGTTTGGTTCGCGTTGCGTGCGGCGTGGTTGGTGTTCAACGGTCAGGCCAACTGAGGGTAAGAACCAGCCGGCGGAACTGGGAAAGGGTTTCCAGGTCGGTCTTGATGCCGGGGGCTGAAGTTCGGGTAGGAGTGAGAATCTCTTTGCGACCATTGAACCATTTGAGCGTGAGGGTGTGCGACTGCGTGTTGGGGGCCATGCGGGCGAAGGAAACGCCGAATGGTAGCCGACCCACGGGGGCGGGGGATTCGGGGTCGGAGTCGAAGAAGGCAGGGTGATCGACGATCTGGGTCGTCGGCTTACGGTACTGGACCTTGATGGAGACGGGAACAGCGGGCTGACGGATCGCGCCAAAGAATTGCAGGGTGCGACTCACCACCCGGTCCTCGTCGGTGAAGCGAAGGTCATCAGCCCAGGCCAACACCCGTCCATTCTTTTGGTAGAGTTGAACCCGGTAGTTCTCGCGCTCGATCCAGTCAGGGGTGGGTGAGACCGTCACCGTGTCCTTGAGCATCAAGCAGCCGTCGGGGATGCGGGCCGAGACCACGACTGACCCCCGCCGCCCGATGTGGCCGCGGCCCTCGGCGGTCCAGTAAGTTTCCCGCGACCAAGCGCGTTCAGCGCGATGTTCGACCAAGGTGTATTCTACCGGAAACCGAGGCAAAAGCAGAATCTTGGCCTTGTGGCTGAAGTAGGGCTGGCCTTCGGTTGAGTCGCCCGCCTTGTAGGAGGTGATCTCCAGATCGACTCGATTGAGGCGGTCGTCCAGAAAGAGTCCATTGACCGCTGCGCATGGCAGGTCAAACTCCAGGGTATGGGCTTTGTTAACCCGCATATCCAGAGCCCGGACCTCGACCTGGTTGACCGTCACCCGCGTGACGAACCCCGGGCCAAACGCATTGCCGACTAAGCGAAAGGTGTAGACACCCTCAGGTTGATAAATTTGCGAGTATCCATCGATGCGTCGCAGGCTCGCTGCCTTGCCTTTGGAGAGATTCAGTGGTAAGAAGCTCAGCGTGTCGGCCAGGTCAAGCGCTAGGTAGTCCTCTAGGTTGAGCATCCGTCCCTGGGCGGCGCGGGTTTCTTCCACCAGTCGATCGACTGTCGCCAAGGCTTTTTGAGCTTCGGCTGAGAGGCGGTCAAGCGCTTGGGTCTTCTGGTCGTCGAGGTGGAATTTCAGGTTATCGGTCAGAATCATGAGCATTCGACCGTTCTTTTCCACGAGATGATCCCCAGCGCGAGCGGCCTGATCCACGATGCGATCGAGATCGTCGGTGAGGGTTTGGAGCTTGTCGCCCACCACGACGTCGGCGACCGCTTGGGCGTGGGCGCGTGGAAGGGGCGGGACGATTGCACAGCCGAGGGTTCCGAGCATTCCCAACGCAACGAGCCGAGCGTGCGGACCCACCCAAAGCCGCGCGGCTGGGAGGAAGCGACAATTCATGGGGACGACCTCCTTGTCGTTGGTGGGGTTGGTTGTCGGAACAACGACGAGACCGCCCGCCGTTCCTGTCAAGGAACGGGGGCGGAGCGCGTTGGGGGAACCGCACCGGTGGCAGTGGCGGTGGTATCCGTTGGAAATGCTTCCGTCAAGCGGGGCAGAATGGCGTTGGTCGATCAATATTGCAAGACCAACTCGACGAGCAAACGGTTGCCCAGCAGGTCGGTTTGAGTCGAGAGCGGGAATTCGTAGGCGGTGCCTAGCCAGGCCCGTTGGGTCAGCCGCGCCTTAGCGCCTACGGCCAAGCTCACGAGGTTCTTGCCGTTGACGTTGGCCGCCCCCAGGTTCAGCAGGCCGTCGCCTTCGAGGTTGATCGGCAGACGGTTGCCTGGTTGGTTATAGTAGAACCAGTTGACTTCGACCAAGGGGTAAAACCAACCAATCTGCTTGTCCAAGTGGAGACTGGTGAAAAAGAAACCGGAGGTTTGATCTCCCAGCTGGAAGTTCTGGCCGAAGGTGCCCAGAAAGTGGTAGTTGTCGCCGAACGCCTTGCCGAAGCTGCCAAACAACGCCAGGTTGGAACCACGGTCCTCGAACACGTCGTCGGTGCCGCTGGGAACCTCGACTTGAACGCCGCTGGTCAAGAGGAACTGATTCTCCACGTCGCGGATCAAGGCATACTTGGCCCCTACCGAGAGCTTGGCTAGGCCGGTCAGACGGCGACCGCCCTCGGGGTTGATTACAAGAATGCCATCCTTCTCGGCGATGATCGCCAAACGCTCGCTCAAGGCGATCCGCGCTTGTGCGGCGTACAACTGAAAGTCGCCACGCCCCACAACCGGCGTTCCCGGACGGGTCCAACCCGCGATGAACAAAGGACGCAACTCGGTCATCATCCTCGGCTCTTTGGAGAAGACCGGGTTGGAAATCGGCGCGATGAAGCCGTCGAACTGGTGATCCGACTCAAACGGCTTGCGACCCCGCAGGTGTTGCACCACTGACAGCGGAGCGCCTTCGGGGAAGGTTTCCTGGAACAACGCCACGCGACCCAAGAACGAATAACGATCCCAGTTGGTTTGGTCAAATCCCCCCTGACTCGACGGGGTCGTGCCCTGGTAGGACGGTACCAGGTGCTGACCCGAGCCGAAGACTGGGGAGGCCGGTGTGATCATGGGCGACGAACCACCCAACACCGCTGTCGAGTTGGAGCCTTGCGCGGGTGGTTGTGGAGACGAGAACGCCTCGGTGACCGAAACAGGTTGATCAAAGCCCGCCGGGGGATTGGGCAAAGGCTCTTGAGACCAAGCCGAGGGGGATGACGCGAGCATCACGCCAACCGAGAACCCCAGACGCATCCATGCGTTTCTCATAAGGGTTTCCTTCCTGGAAACAACGATGAAAGTCAATTGCGTCGGACCAACGACACGACGCAATGACATGGGATAACTCTTTTACGCTCGGTGGAATCGCTCCTCGATTTCCTGGCCGATTCGAGAAAATCGCGCCTTTGCTTGTTCTTGATCGGATTGGCCTCCTTCCGATCTTCGGCGAGTTCACCAAAAACGTCACGCGGGTCGGGGCAAGTGGTGAACTCCTGGTGAATTCCTATTGAGACGACCAAGGACTCGCACGGGCGACGGCAACAAACCACCGCGACCCTC
>Ga0209017_10001396_pt1 | contig 18598 bp, 11 predicted proteins | sample YNPBryunderm2012_FD_185812 | JGI IMG/M metagenome (GOLD analysis project Ga0209017, IMG submission 185812) | Anoxygenic and chlorotrophic microbial mat microbial communities from Yellowstone National Park, USA - YNP Bryant MS undermat 2012... ... | reverse complement strand
TAGATCGCGGCATCCGGGCAGGAATCGGCTGCAAAGAGCGTATTCGTATCGTCCAGGGTCACGTCCAGGCCGCCCGATTTCAACAGGGCAGCGAGTTCTCGGAACGATTCATCGTAGCCGCCGTAGCCGGTGCCGCCGTCACGGCTATTTTTCGCGTCGAACTTAATACCCCGGGCATCGATGTACACTTTTCCACGAAGTCCCTTCGCCTCGACAGCGATGGCGTCATCGACCAGCCGTTTCGCGATGGCGGGGCTGGGGCCATCAAGCCTGGCGGTCATGAGCACGGGCGGTTTGCCCCGCCGGGCTTCTTCCGGGACCTGGAAGTACAGCGGATTCAGCAGCCAGCGATCGAGCGGATAGGCCGGCCAGGCGAGCAACATCAATTCGCTATCGATGGCGGCTTTGCTCTCGGCGTGGGACAGCAGCCGTTGTGTTTGTGCCAGGCGATCCACGGCAGCTTTCGCCACCGCGATTTTGCCGGGATCCGGTGGGGTGGCCGCTTCGAGCTCTTTCAAGGTCGTTCGCGCCGCTTCGAGTTCCGGCTTCAACTTGTCGAGTTTCGCTTGCTCGGCTGCCGTCGGGCTTTGATTTCCGACCCGCAGCGGTACGCCGTAGACTGTCAGCAAAACCCTGATGCGATCGAAACGCTGTTTGAGCTTCTCCCGCAGCGGCCCGGCGAGCAGGCGATCGTAATCGGCCCGGCTGATCTCTTCCCGATCGGGCAGGGGCAGGCCGATCAAGTTTTTCTCAGGTATGGCTCGTTTGTTCTGATAGTGAACCGCGACCTCTCGCGATTCCGGCACATTCGAATTGAATAGGACGATGATTTCCGCTGGATCAATTGCCCAGCTTGGGGAAGCGAACAAAAGACTGACAATCAGGGGCAGAACACGGAAGGACATCAGCGTTCTCCGGAATGCTGCTGGGGGCAAGGATTCTGTTTGGCGGCGTCCGGCTGAGTCAGGACTGCTGTCGCCGTTCCCAGTTGCCGGACTACAATTGCGACTGCTGAACGTGTTCACATTAACAAACTTTTGCAGCGGAATCGTATCCATGTCTACTCCAGCCGCCGACATTGGCCTGATCGGCCTCGCCGTGATGGGCGAAAATCTTGTGTTGAATATGGAATCGCACGGCTACACCGTGGCGGTATTTAATCGAACCGTGAGTAAGGTAGACGAATTTGTGAAGGAGGGTCGGGGCCAAGGCAAGAAGATCATCGGCACCCATGATTTGAAGGAATTCGTGGCGAGCCTGAAGCGGCCCCGGAAAGTGATGATGATGGTGAAGGCTGGAGCCGCGGTTGATGCCACGATCGAAAGTCTGTTGCCGTATCTCGAACCCGGCGACATTTTGATTGACGGGGGCAACACTCACTTTCCGGATACCACGCGGCGGATGCGAATGCTGAAAGATAAGGGAATTCTCTACATCGGTACCGGTGTCAGCGGCGGTGAAGAGGGTGCGCTCAAAGGGCCCTCGATTATGCCCGGGGGTGATCCCGCCGCCTGGCCAGCGGTGAAACCGATCTTTCAGGCGATTGCCGCCAAGGTCGATGATGGAACCCCCTGCTGCGACTGGGTGGGTCCTGAAGGAGCCGGGCATTTTGTGAAAATGGTGCATAACGGCATCGAGTACGGCGACATCCAATTGATCTGCGAAGCCTATCATCTTTTGAAGGATATTGCTGGTCTGTCGAACGCAGAAATGCAACAAGTGTTCAGCAACTGGAACAAGGGGGTGCTGGACAGCTACTTGATTGAGATCACGGTCGATATTCTCGGATACAAGGATCCTGAGACCGGCAAAGATCTGCTGGATTTGATCCTGGACACGGCAGGGCAAAAAGGAACGGGGAAGTGGACGGTTGATGCCGCCACCGACACGGGAACGCCGCTGACCTTGATTTCCGAGGCGGTTTTTTCACGGTGCTTGTCGGCACAAAAAGAAGAGCGTGTCGCCGCCAGCAAGATTCTTGCCGGGCCGATCGTCGAGAAGGTCAGCGATCGACAGCAATTTATTGATGATGTCGAAATGGCCCTGTATGCCAGCAAGATTATCAGTTACGCTCAAGGTTATGCTCTAATGAATGCCCAGGCGAAAGCATCGGGCTGGCAGTTGAACATGGGTGGTATCGCCCTAATGTGGCGGGGTGGCTGTATCATTCGCAGCGTTTTCCTGGGAAAAATCAAGGACGCATTCGACCGGGATCCGCAACTCGTCAACTTGCTGGTTGATCCGTATTTTGCTGGAGAACTGGGTCGAGCACAACATGGCTGGCGACGGACAGTGGCCACGGCGGTCACGAACGGAATCCCGGTGCCTGCCATGAGCAGTGCTTTGGCGTACTACGATGGTTATCGGACAGCACGGCTGCCGGCCAATCTCCTCCAGGCAATGCGGGATTATTTTGGCGCTCACACTTATGAGCGAATCGACAAGCCCCGAGGTGAATTTTTCCACACCAACTGGACGGGTCGCGGGGGGACAACCGCCAGCACAACTTACAATGTTTAAGCAATCTTTCGCTGATCACAGAACGGGCTGACGGTACAACGTTCTGCAGGGCTGACAGACAGCAGCAGGCAGCCCGTTGCCGGGGAGTGTCGTCGCCAGGACATGGACCGAGGTAACATTGCCTGCAAACACACACACGGAGGCCGGTCAGCCTCCGTGTGGTGCCTTGATGTGGGCAATGGCTCGGTTATTCGGACGCTGTGCCGATGGCAGCACCGCCCGGACCAGCGGGACCGCCACCGGCCACCCCCGTTTGCACCAGTTCTTCCTCGGCATTGATGATGATCCGCGGTGTCACCATGATCATGATGTGCCGGGTTTCACGGCCGATCCCCTGATTGCGGAACAGCCGGTTGATGTAGGGCACGCTGGAGAGGACCGGAGGACCGAATTCGTTGCGACCCTCCGCCAGGGTTTTCAGACCCCCCATCACGACGGTGCCCCCGTCAGGAACAGCCACGGTTGTCTGCACGTTGATCGTCTGGAACGACGGTTGTTGGAAGAACTGCGTGAACGGAATCGGCACGCCTTGGCTGCCGCCTTCAAACACCGGGGTAATGAAGGCTGTAACTGGGAACAGTGGGACAACCGCGCTGGTCAGTTCCGTCAATTGCGGGGTCATGTTCAGCCGGACAAAGCGACGATCCGCAGAGACAACCGCTTGCACGGTCAAGCTCACCCCGGATGGCGTTGGCGTATTTTGCGGCAGATAAATGATCTGCCCGCCGACGTTAATAACCTGGAGATCTTGCACGAAGTAGCTGATGTCGCTGACGGTGACGGTCGCGGTTTGCCCGTTGAACATGGTGATTTTCGGAGCTTGCATCACCTGGACACGTCGATCCCCTTGAGCGGCTTCCAGGAACATAAAGACCTGGATATCGTTCAAGAAGGCCAGACCAAGCGACAGTCCGCCATTCGGGTTGGGACCGGGGTAGCCCCCGAACGGAGGCACACCGAAGGGGAAGCTGTTCGGGCGGATCGGTACATCCAGATCCGGGGTAAAGCCACCCTGGGACGGATTCCAGCCGACCGTGATATTTTTCACGTTGATATCGTTGATGAACGGTTCGGGACGGAATTGTCCGGTAGTCAGACCCCGTTCAAAGAAGGTGCCATCCCGGCCACCGAGCTTGGTTTTCACATTCATGGCGAAATCGACGCCGACGCGTTCGAAGAACGATTCGGACAGCGAGATCAGGCGGACTTCGACGGCCACCGAGAGGTCTTGCAAGCGGCGAAGCGCTTCGAGCAAATCTTGCACTTCGCGGATGACGTCGGCGGTCTGGTTGACGACGAGGGCTCCGCCGATGTCGTAATATTCGAGTTTTCCGGGCCCGCCCATTTCTTGCCAGGAGTAGGGCCGGACCATGCCGGTGATCAGCTTGATCAGCTGGGCACTGGTATTCACCCGAGGGGGGGCCAGTGTGGCGGAGGCACTAAGCGGATTCGGTCCCTGGTTCGGAACATTTTCCAGGACGGCGTTCCCGCTGGTCATGGCAGCACCCGGGGCAACCGGGACAGTGCCGGGCTTGCCCGGACCGCTGACAAGCTGGCCGCCGGCCAGGCCGCTGGGCATCGCCGCTTGCCAGGGCATTTGTGGCGGCGAATTGTGTCGCGCGATCGCCTTGTTGAAGTTAAGGTGATCCGCCAACGCGAAGTCGGGCACGGGCGTAACCAGGTCGATGATGCTGAAGACTTTGGTATACAGCCGGCCTTTTGCTTTTTTCTCTGTGGTGATTCGGATCACGTCATTTTCGACCACGTACTTCAGCCGAGCCTTGTCCAGGACAATCGCCAGGATGTTCCGGAGCGACAAATCCTTAACTTTTTCCGTGACGGGCAGATCGAGGCTGATCTGTTCGTCGCTGATCGCGGCATCGTCGGTGGTGATATTCAAGCCGGTTTGCTCTCGCAGTTTCTGAATCACTTCCCGCATCGGTGTTTGCTGGAACTCCACCGAGAACGGCTGATCGAGTTTGAGTTCGATCTCACGTTCGACCCGGGACAGAGATTTCACGTGGAAGTCGTCCCCCTTGCCGCGAGCCAGGTTTTGCAGGGAGCGGGTGACATTGACTGACACGGGGTTATCAATGTCGAGGTATTCGCCTGGGCTTTCGGCCCCGTTCAGACCGCGGAGGACGAAGTTTTCTTTTTCATCCTTGAGTTTTTGGTAGTCATCGACGCGGCGTTGCCGTTTCGCGAGTTCGTAGAGTGCGGCCAGGGCCGGGTCATCGGGTTCGAGCGTTTTCAGGGCGAGTGCAGCTTCTTCAGCCTTGCGATACTCTTTCTTCTTGACCAGCTCGTTGACTTGGCGGACCTTTTTGGCAATTTCTTCTTTTTTCTGAATATCCGCAGCGGAGCGGCCCGTGATCTGTTCCTTGGCTTCCTTCTTGTCCCGGGCTTCCTTAGCGTAGAAATCCACTTGCCGTTTCATGATCCGGAAGGTTTCCAGCCGTCGTTCGACGGGGCCAAGAAGCAGCGATTGCCGCGATGCCGACAGGTTCGAGGCTTTCACTCGTCCGCTGAAATCGCTGAGGATCTGGATGGCGAGATCGGTTTCGCCGCGGTTGAAAGCTGCCTGGGCTTTCGATTCGGCATCGAGTCCTTCGGCCCGAAGTTTCTGGAATTCGACTTCGGAAAGGGCTTTGACTTGATCGGCCAGGCCGGAAGAACTGGCCGGGGTGCCGGTGGCGACATCGGAAGCCGGTTTCGTCTCCGTGACGCTAGTTGTTTGAACCGGATTCTTTTGTCGAGCGAGTTCCCTGGTGCAGTCTTCGAGCAATTGGCTGAGCTTGGCTTGTTGGTCTGCGGAGAGAAGATCCTTGTCGAGCAATCGCAAGACGCCGAGCGCTTGCTCGTACTGTTTGGCATTGTAGGCTTCGACGGCATTTTTGAAGGCGGTGCTGGCGTCTTTTTGTTTGCGGACAAACGCCTCGGCATCGACTTCCCGCAGCAAAGCCTCGGCTTCGGCTTTCACGGCCTCGCCATGATTCCCGTTGCGAGCTTGGATGGCGATTTTCCGCGCCATTTCCAAATCGCCGCGGCGTAGTTCATTCGCGGCATCGGCGAGCAGCTTGCGTCCGCTGAGCTCGGGTGTCGGCGTGGCGATCGGAGGAATTTCCGGCGTCACGACGGGTGATGCCACGGTCGGCATGGCTGTCTTCTCAGGCGTCGACAGGACGACGGGGGCACTTGGCGTGGCCGGGGCGGAAGCAACCGACTCGGGCATCGGCGATGGCGGCAGTACCACCGGAAGGGATGACGGGTTCGGCACGGCAATGGCCACCGGCGGGATCGTGGTTGTATCTGCGGAAGCCGGTGCCGGCGATGGCATCGCGGGTTGGACCGCGATCGAGGCCGGGTTTAAGGGCATGGCTGGAACGGAGATACCGTTATTCCCAGCGGATGCAGGGGTATTTTGCATCGGTACGGCCGGTGTTGATAGGCTCGGCACTGCGACGGCGACGGCAGGAGGATTCTCCTCAGTCCGCGGGGGGGCCGGTTTGCTGGCGGTCATCGCCCGCTGGAGGGCGTCGCGTTGTTCTTGCAACGGCCGGGTGAAAAACCCCATCGATTCAGCCAATTGAATCGCGGAAACAAGCGATTGATCCGCTGAGGCAAAGTCGTTTTCGGTGACATGCTTCTCGGCGTCGGTGATCAACTGATCGAGACGTTGTTTCGCTTGCGCCATGACATCCCGCAGCAGAGCATCGGGCGAATCGTCGGCTGGGGAGTAGACCGCTTGCAGTTTGCGGGCTTCGTTGGCCTTGGCGCGAGCTTCGGGAAGTTGGCCTTGTTTGAGCAGTTGCCGACCTTCCGCAACCAGGCTCTGGGCTTGCGTCTTGGCGGGAGTGTCGGTCATGTTGGCCGGGTTGGCAGCCAGTGCTGGGTTCGTCATCGCAGCAGGTGTTTGTGCCGCGGTTTGGACGACATCCTTCGGCTTGGGAATTTCCGGCGGAGGCAGTGTCGGTGTCGTTGGCTGAGCAGCGGGCAACCGGCTGGCGGTGCTGGATGGCGAAGTCGGTGTACGGCCCGCGACCGCGGGCAGAACCGTGGTCGATTCGGGTTTGACGGCGACTGTGGTGCCATTGACTTTTTTCCGGAGCCCGATCCGGGTCATGTCGATTTGCTTTTTGAGATCCTCGGGAGTGGTGCTGCCGATGGCGAGTAAGTTGTCGAGGAAGTCTGTGGGGCCACGGAGGATGATGGCTCGATCGGCGAGCGCGTAAGCTTGATCGAGAATAGCGAGTTTTTCGGCATCGATGCGAGCCTGGGATGCTTTGACGAGTAAGGCCTGTGCTTGCCGCGTGAGTTGTTCGGCCTGATCGCGATTGGCCTTGGCTTGAGCGGTGCGGATGTCTTTTTCCAAAGCGTCCGGTGTATCGCCGAAGAGCCCCCAGCGGCCGGTGGTGTTGTTGGCGTCGGCTTGGCGTGCCAGCGCCCGAGCTTCATCGAAGCGGCCGGCTTTCAAGGCTTCGCGGCCGCGGCGAAGCAATTCTTTGGGATCGACCTGGGTCGTGGCGGAACTGGTTTTTGCAGCAGAGGTCGCGGTGGGAGCGTGGTGTGGCGACGTGGCCGGCAGCGTTGCAGGCGTGACCCCTTTTGTTGCGGGACTGTAGGGCATGAATGCCGGTCGGGAATCTGTTGTCGCCGCGGAAGATGGAAGAAATTTTGGTCGCGGGTCCGCGGTGGCCGGTTGTGTGGCCGAGGGGCTCGACTGAGCCAGTGTCGGAACAGCCAGCCCGGCCGTCACCAGCGGTGCCAGCCAGAGGCGTGCCGCCAGAGTTTTCCCTCGCCATCGGAATGTTCGGACGACCATGGTCTCCTACCCCCTCCTTGAAGACCGACTGCAAGTGCCCGGCATATTCCTCCCGACGCCGGCCAGCCTGGCCGCGATCGGCTCTCAGACAGCCGACCGCGTGGTCCCCCGACCCCGCGACCGGCCTGGCGCTCGCAGACGACACCGCTGTTGCGGTTTTCCCATCGAATTCGATCGAGGCGTCGGACCTCGACCGCAAGAGTATGCGTGAAAGCGGCGGGGAAATACCGGTGATCAGTCGCTGGGTCAAGGGGATTTTTTGGTAAAGACACCTAATTCCTGGCGATTTCTTGGGGTTCTTGCCTCGCTTCTGCGAGTTCTGTTCCGTCGGAATCGGCATTTTCAGGCGATAGCACCCTCGATATAGCCCAGGATGATCGATTTCGGCGGGGCTCTGCAGGGGATTCGCATCCTTTTGGACTCCCGGGAATACACCCCCTGGCGGTCCGGCTGAGCTCGTTCTGCGAGATATCGCACAGATTAGAGCGATGATGGGCGGGCAATAACAGAAAGGAATTCGCATGGCCCCGAGACCTAGCATACGCGTGGGGGGATATCTCGCTTTGTTGTTTCTGGGAATCAGTGCGGTCGGTTGCTCAGGCACGCGCTGGCTGCGAGATCGGCCTCGAAGGCCGGCGGATGTCGTTGAATATCCGAGAACCGGCGGCTTTGAGACGACTGCCCGAGGTCCCAGGGGGGCAGAGCCGATGCTGATTCCGGTGCCACCGCCGCCACCACCCCGCCAGCGATCGCGTGCCCGATCCGATGAGCCGATGGCGGCCCGGGACGGCAGCAGTTCGACCTGTGCTGGCCCCAGTATGACGAGCATCGATCCAGGGCAGGAACCCTCTTCAACAGTGTCGGCGGTAACTGCCAGAGAAAGCGAGCCGCTATCGAGCCGGTTGGATGGCCCGATGGATGGTTCGCAGTGGCGAGAGTCGGGCGGCCATGAGCGACCGGCAGAGGATATCGCGGCTTTGAAAGCTGTGATCCGGGACGCCCAGGAGCGATATGATTCGATTCCGGATTTCACCGCCAAGTTCGTCAAGCGGGAAGTGGTTCGCGGAAAGTCGATGCCGACGGAAGAAGCCGATTATGCCTTTCGGAAGCAACCGCTGAGTATTTATTTGCATGTGACCAGTCCCGCGGGAGAGGGCCGGGAAGTGCTTTACGTTGAAGGGCGGGATCACTGTGGCATGCATCTCGTAACAGGCAAAGGGGATCATTTTTTTCGTGGGGTGAAAACGGTTCTCCCACTCGATGATCCGCGAGTCACTGAAAAAAGCCGTTACCGGATCACCGAAGCCGGTTTCGGCCGGACCTTAAAGGCTTTGGCAGAAGCGGCAGCGAACGGGACAGCGACCCTCAAACGGGACCAGCGTCGTCCCGAATTCACGGGTCGGCTCGATGCGATTGAAATGCGGATTGCAGCGGGACAGGATCGACAGTTGCCCGACGGCGGGGTACGTACGGTTTATCTGGGAGCGACGCCGGGCACAGCGGAATATCAATTGCCGGTGCTGGTCCAAACACGGGAACCCGACGGGCGCGAAGTGGAATATTACCTGTTCAAGGATTTGAATGTTCCCGGTGGATTGAGCGATTCCGACTTTGATCCGTCCCGGTTGGGGAAACACCGGGAGTAAACGAGCAAGGCGAAATTCAATCGGGCAATTTTCAGAAGGGTTGCGTCGCGGGGCTGCGACAGGGTCACAGCTGTCGGCGGGCTGCCAAGTCGGCACCGATTTTTGGAGACGTTGGCAGGAAAATCGGGGGGAAGTAGCCGAGTGATTTCCCTTTTTCGATGCTTCTGCTAGTATTTAACATGTTGATTGATGGCAACTTAGAAACGAGACTACGGTCAGCGAAGTTCATGCGGCATTCCGTTTGCTCAATTGATTGATGATCTCTTGAGCCGGGATCGACAGCATGACCCGCGCCGACCGATTCCTGACACGGGCAGGCTTTGAGGCCCCCGGGAGGTGGGCGGATGGTACCGGAGACGCGAACGGAGGACACGGCCGACCGCGCCGGTCGCCGTTTCTCGATCCTGGTAACCGACGATGATCGCGGTTCGCGGGAAGCTCTGGCGGGGCTTCTCGCAGAGCAGGGGTTTGAAACCCGGCAGGCGGCTTCGGGTGAAGAAGCAATCGAAATTGTTCAGGTCGAGATTATTCACCTGGCCTTTTTCGATATGCATATGCCTCGAATGACTGGCTTAGAAGCATTGCAGCAAGTCCGAATGATCAACGACTTGCTGCCGGCGATTCTGGTGACCGCTGACACAACCCGGGAACTGATCCGTCAAGCGTTTCAGGCTCAGGTATTCAGCGTGATCCCGAAACCGATCAATAAAAACGTGGTCTTACACACGCTGACCCGAGCCTTGAATCGGGTTTATCATGACGAGCCTGGGAATCGGCCGCCGCTGTCGTGACGAGATCGGCTTTAGTGCTTTACTGCCTTTGACTTCAGGAGAATTTTGGCCATGAAGATTGTGCCGCTCAATGACAAAATTGTGGTCGAACGCCTTGAAGCTGACGACAAAACGGCCGGCGGAATTATTCTTCCAGATACGGCCAAGGAAAAGCCGAAACAAGGTAAAATTTTAGCGCTTGGCGAAGGACGGTTGCTGGATAATGGCAACCGCGCTCCGTTCCAAGTGAACGTCGGCGACCGCGTGCTGTTCACCTCGTATGCCGGATCGGAAGTGACCGTGGATGGCAAAGAATATCTGGTCATGACCGAGGACGATATTCTTGCCGTGGTCAGTTGATGATCGGGCATGCTGGTTCACAGCGTGCCAATGTTGCAGCGAAGCTTTGCAACCATTCGTGCAACAAAAAGCGACGAGTGACAAATGAGACGTAGCTTGTTCAACGATTGAGAATCGCTGCTCCGGGCTCGAATCTCAGACCGGTAAACAATCATCAACCGCCCGTTTTTTGTGGCGGTTCTTCTTGTTATGGACTTTCGCATTCGCTAGAATTAAATTTTCTCTTTGATAAAATTCGGACAGTATGACTGGTCCGCAGGAACTTAACCCCCACGTCACATGTCCATCGATAAAAGCTTGAAACGAAAAACCGGGATGTCTCGAATCCGTTGCGTTCTGAAGCGTACGGAACGGATTCAGCAAATGCTCGAGAACGGCACTTTTACCGAGGGCCGGAGTCCGTATGGCTTGCCGAAGACCCGGGTACAAAAAATTGTCTTGAAGAAGAAAGCCAAGAAAGAAGAAGCGACGGAAGGTGATGATAAGAGCAAAAAGAAGGGCAAGAAGTAGAGTCCACCATGCCGCGGATGGCCATCGGCCTGGGGAGTAACCTCGGCGATCGCTGGGGATCTCTTCATCGTGCCCTCGATCGGTTGCGGGCCGAGCCAGGCTTGCGGCTTTTGCAGGTTTCCTCGATCTACGAGACTGCCCCGGTCGGCGGGCCCCCGGGACAGTCAGCCTATCTGAATGCGGCGGCCGTGGCGGTGGCCGATCGTGACCCGCGATCAATTCTGCAATTACTACTGACAATCGAAAAACAGTTCGGCCGAGTGCGGTTGATTCAAAATGGCCCCCGCACACTTGATCTGGATCTGCTGTTATATGACGATCAGATTGTGCGGGAGCCGGAGTTGATTCTCCCCCATCCCCGACTCCATGAACGAGCTTTTGTCCTTGTCCCGCTCGCGGAAATTGCAGGCGATTGGCGGCACCCTGTGATTCAGGAGACGATTGCCACGCTTTGCGAGCGTTTGCCGTCCTCGGACCGGCAGGAAATCCGCCGGATCAAGATCCAGGAGAAACCGCCCTCGGCTCGGCTGTCTGGTCTGCGTGCCCTGGTGACTGGTTCGACTTCCGGGATCGGGGCAGCGATTGCCAGGGCATTTCGCCACGAGGGAGCCGTGGTCTTCACCCACGGTCGGCGGCCGCTTCCAGATTCCCTGGAACATTTTGCCGTGGATTTGCGTGACCCAGTCGCCGTCGATCGCTTGGCAGATGAAGCGTGGGCTGCCGGGCTGGATTTACTTGTTTGTAACGCCGGAGCGGACACTCTTACGGGCGAAGAAGCAGCGGCAAGTTTTGACGACAAACTCGAGATGTTATTAACAGTCGATCTGAAAGCCACAATTCGACTTGCTCGAAGAATTGGTGAGCGAATGAAGGCTCGTGGACACGGCGTGATCCTGACCGTTGGCTGGGATCAAGCCGAGACCGGGATGGAAGGGGATAGCGGTCAACTATTTGCAACGGTGAAAGGGGCAATCATGGCCTTCACCCGCAGCTTGGCCCTGAGCTTGGCCCCGGAAGTGCGGGTGAATTGTCTGGCCCCGGGCTGGATTCGCACGGCTTGGGGAGAATCGGCCTCGGCAGTCTGGCAAGAGCGAGTCCGCCGGGAAACCCCGCTCGGCATCTGGGGCTTACCCGAAGATGTGGCCGCGGCTGCTGTCTGGCTTGCTGCCCCCGAATCGCGGTTCCTGACCGGGCAAACGATCCGAGTGAACGGTGGCGTCATCCGCTGAAGCTTGCCTGCCATTCAGAGTTCCTGCTTTCACAGACTTTGTCGAAGCGTTAATTTACCGGTAATCGTCTCATCCCTCGTTAACCGGCGGTACAACCATGCATTTGCAAATCGTTCGAATACTTTTATGTGCTGGGACAGGTTTCTTGCTGAGTCGCGGTGGCTTGACCTGGGCACAGATTCCCGGTCAGCCGCCGAAAGAGGGGAAGTATCTGAAGAAGGCCACCCGGGTCGGAACCGTCCGAGCGACGCTGCAATCGTATGGCCTGCCGGATCTCGGCGGCACCTGGTATTATGCCGGCCCGTTCGACAATACAGACAAGCGCGGCTTCGACACGGCGTATCCTCCGGAACGGGGCGTCGATCTGAACGCACAGTACATCGGCAAGGGTGGCGAGCGATTCGGGTGGAAACCGCTGCCGAAATTTGAACTGGGAAAGATCTACAATCTTGAGGCGTTATTCCCAAACAGCCGCACCGATGCGGTGGTGTATCTCTATCACGAATTTGAATCGCCGATCCCCTTCCGGATGCCGATTTTGCTCGGCAGTGATGACACTCTTTCTATATTTTTCAATAACGATCGGCTCATCCACGAGGATTACAGTCGGCCTGCGGCCCCCGATCAGAACTCGGCCCTGTTGAAAGTGAAGCCGGGGAAAAACCGATTGTTGATCAAGATCGGTCAGTATGGCGGGCAGTGGGAAGTGTATGTCGCCCCGGATTTGCCAGATTTCCTTCCAGCGAAAGTCGTGTCGCAATACAACAAGGACTTTCCTCGCCCGACCTCCATCTTGTCGGCCAGCGGTGGGAACGAGGCAAAATATTATGCCCTGGCAACGTTCCCGCTGACGGATGATTGCGTGCTGGAAGTCGGCGGACTGGCGTTCCGGCCAGATGGCAAACTGCTAGCCTGCACCCGCCGGGGGGAGATTTGGCTGATCGAGAATCCCGGTGCCGCCAACCCGGCCGACGCCAAGTTCAGCCGCTTCGCCACCGGATTGCATGAAGCCCTGGGAATGCATGTTGTCGACAACTCGACGGTGTACGTGGTTCAGCGGCCGGAAGTCAGTCGCCTAGTCGATGAAAACGGCGATGGCGTGGCTGATCTGTATACGACCGTATGTGATAAGTGGGGTGTCTCCGGTGATTATCACGAATATGCCTTCGGCCCGGCGGTCGATCGCAACGGTTACTTTTTCGTTACCTTGAACGTCGGCTTCGGCGGTGGCCATCAAGCCAAGGCGGCCTGGCGGGGCTGGTGTGTCCGGATCGATCCCCGCACCGGGGCGATGGAACCGTGGGCTTACGGCTTACGATCGCCGAACGGTGTCAACATTTCTCCTGAGGGGGATCTCTTTTACAGCGATAATCAGGGAGAGTGGGTGGCCACGAACAAACTCCACCACATTCGCCGAGGCGATTTCTTCGGCCACCAGGCGAGCTTGAAGTGGCTGGCGAATTCTCCCTTTGCTGACAAGCCCAGTCAGGTGCCGAGTGAAATGACCTACGACGGACAGAAATATGATCGAGCCAGCAACAGAGTTATCGACAAGGTCGTCGGTCGACCGCAGCTTTCCCCCCCGGCGATCTGGTTCCCGTACGGCAAAATGGGGCAATCGACCACGCAGCCGATCTGGGACACGACTGGCGGAAAATTTGGCCCCTTTGCCGGGCAATGTTTTATCGGCGATCAAACCCGCTCGGTGGTGATGCGGGTCGCTCTCGAGAAAGTAAAAGGCGTTTATCAGGGGGCCTGCTTCCCCTTTCGTTCAGGGTTGCAGTGCGGGGTGAATCGCCTCGTCTTCGGGCCCGACGGGCAACTTTATGCCGGGCAAACGAATCGCGGCTGGGGCTCAGTGGGCGGCAAACCGTACGGGTTGCAACGGCTGACCTGGACGGGCGAAGTCCCTTTCGAAATTCATCATGTCACCTTGACGAAAGACGGCTTTGACCTCACCTTCACACAGCCGATCGATCCGGATACAGTCAAGCCGCTGGCTTTGGCCGCCAAATCGCATACTTACGTCTACTTCAGCAACTACGGTTCCCCGGAAGTGGATCAGCGGGCTGAACCGATTACCTCGGCCAAGCTATCCGCCGACGGGAAAACCGTGTCGCTGACCGGGCCGCAACTCAAGCCAGGCCGGGTTTATGAATTGCGGGTCGACGGTCTGAAATCGACCACGGGCGAGGTGGTACTCCACCCCGAGGCGTATTACACGCTGAATGAACTGGTAGGCTCGGCTCCCACGGGGACGCCGTGATGCCCGGGTGCTTTCACCCCACACTGCGGTGTTTGGATCGGCCATGTTTGACAGCGGTTCCCCGTTTGATCTGGCGTTTACCGATCCGCGTCATCCGTTCCACCTCCACCACATGGAGATGGCAATCGAGGAGGCGCGGCTCGCTGACGCCGAGGATGAAGTGCCCGTTGGTGCGGTGATTGTCTCCTTGGAACGGCAACAAGTGATTGCCCGGGCACATAACCAGCGGGAGCAACTCCAGGATCCGACCGCCCACGCCGAGATGATCGCACTGACGCAAGCCGCGGCCTCGTTACGGTCGTGGCGTCTGAAACGCTGCTTGCTGTATGTCACCCTGGAGCCGTGCCCGATGTGCGCGGGGGCGATCGTGCAATCCCGTATTCCCGTGGTGATCTACGGTTGCGCCGACCCGAAAGCGGGGGCCTGCCATTCGCTGTATCAGATCACTTCCGATTCTCGGTTAAATCATCGCTGCCAGGTGATTGCGGGTGTCGAGGCCGAGCGGTGCGCGGGGCTCTTATCACAATTCTTTGCCCGGAAGCGGGCACAGGGGAAAAAATAACTGCCATGCACCTCCTACAACCGGTACGGCCGGTCAGTCGGCAACTCGGCCGCTGGCCAACCACGGGGTCACTCCTTTAATCGCATGGAAAACCGTGGTAAGGTAAACGGTAAGAAACAACCGCAACCGGTATATTTTTCATCGAGGTCTGAGCATGGCAACCATTCGCCGCTGTCTGCTTGCATTCCTGAGCTTCGTTACAGTCGGCGGCGGGGCATCGGCACAGTCCACAACTTCGGCGGTTCAGTCAAAAGCATTGCCTCCGTCCCGGGAATCCCTGGATCGTTTGAATTTACGATCCGAGTGGACGGCCTATGTACCGCTGGATGGCCGCGCCGACGGCCTGGCGGTGGTGCAAGTCGTTGATGCGGGGCAAATTTTTGCCCAGACTCGCGCGGGGCTGCTGGTGGCGATCGATGCTGTCAGTGGTGCCAAACAGTGGACCTTCCGCTATCCCCGACCGTATTCCAATCTCCACCCGGTGGGCGTCACCGATCGTTTTGTTTTCGCGGTGAATGTTGCGCAACTGTATTGTTTCCACCGGTATACTGGCTTGCTGGAATTTACCTTTGAATTGCCGGGTTCGGCGTCCTCGGGCCCGGTGGCCGATCATCACGATTTTTTCATCGTGCTGGGAGGAAACAAACTCGCTGCGTACCGCTATCCTCAGCCGATTCAGATTGATCCACAACAGCAAAAACGTGGCGATGGCGAGGGTTCGGAGCCGGAGCGTGGGGGATACGGTGTCGCTGCGGGTGGCCGCGTGCTCCGTGGCGGAGCACGGTCCGTGAACCCGGCCGACCAGGTCGCTCGCCGTTATGCCGATCGCTTTCTCCCCCCGAGTATGGAAGATCCTGAATTTGAAGAGACCCGGTTTCCGCCAAGTAATTCCTTTGACGGTGAAGAATATGGCGGCCTCAACCAACGGACGGCTTCGATCAGCAGTCTGCCCCGAGTCACGCCACCTTACTCGATGCACCGTTATGTGACGACCCCGTCAATCGTCATGCTGCCCACACTTCGGCAGCCGTATCAATCAAAGCCGGACTTCATGCGCTATAATCAGCGAACGCCATCCACGGTGATGTTGCCGCCATCGGTGGCCAGGATTGAAGAACTCTCCAACCTTCGCCCCAAGCCAGTCGAACCAACGTTGCGTTGGAACTTACTTTCTTCGCGGCGGATTAGCTTTGAACCGATCTTAACGAATCCTGTCGATTCTTTGTCCACACCGTTGATCTGGCTGACCACGCAGGATCGGATGATCTTTGCCGTCTCGAAGAAGGACCGATCAATTCAAATCGTGGCCAAAACCTCGGGCATCCCGGTTGCCCCTGGTGCAGGCCCGGTCCTTTACCGGCAAGAACAACTCCTCGGCTTTTTCCCACTGGACGACGGGACATTACTCGGCCTGGATCTTACCTCGGGGGATCTCGAAAATCCGGCGGTGCATTTCCGCGCCTACATCGGCGGCCGTCTGAATCACAGTGTGGTCCCGACACGGTTCGGCGGCGTTTACGCTTCCGGAGAAAATGCCGGTATTACCCGGGTCGATACCGACACGGGCGAAGTCACCTGGCGTACAGCATCGACGGATGATCGCCTGCTTGCGGTCAATGAAGAGCATGCCTATGTCATGAATCACCGGCAAGAACTGCTCATTTATGACGCCCGGCGGGCTTACGATCCAGTGACACGGCAAGCCCGGCCGTTGTCGCGTCTGGATTTGCCAGGATTTAATTTGCCGGTAACAAATGCACAAAGCGATCGCATCTATGTCGCAGCTGATAATGGCCTGCTTATCTGTCTGCGTTCAAATTCCGCGAAATATCTCAAACCGTTGCAAGTCGCACCGCCTCGATTATTGCCCCCGAAACCGAAGAAGACCGAGCCGGATGAGGCAGCAGCACCAGCGCCGGCAGCAGGAAACTGAACCACGCGGTCGGAGTGTCTGCGTTGTCGGAACCGAGCCCACAGCAAGCAAAATGCCGTGCCCAGCGACATTCACGGCAATTCATCGATCTGTGTCACTGTCGCTCCGTCAAGTTGTGTGACGCCAGCGGCGACGCATGCGGCTGGCCGCGATAACGGCGAGTCCGGCCAGGCCCGAAATCAAGGTGCCGGGCTCGGGGACTTGCGGCGTCACCGGGGGCGGCACCGGCGGGATCAGGTCGGTGGGAATTTGCGGGGGATCCGGTGGGATAATCACGGGCGGTAACGGTGGGATAAACGGCGGCGGGGGCGGCGGCGGAATTACGACCGGGGGTAATGGCGGCTGTGGCGGTGGCGGCAGCGACACCGCCGACCCCGGGTCCGGAATAATCGGCGGGAAAAACGCCCACGCCAGGGAACTGCCAAGATTACTGCCCAGCACCAGCAGACTTGCAGCCGCAGGAATTAACCATCGCCAAGTTTCTCTCACCATCGTCGGCACTCCGTTGCCGGTGGAATTGTGATTCTTGTGCCAACTTCATCGGTTGCCCGCTCCCTGCGACTCAAGGAAATCCCGTCAATTCCCGCAGGTCTGCCGATTGTACGGCTTGTGCGGATTCTCCGGATTATCAGCCAAGCCTGGAAAACAAGACAACTAGCGTAAAACCGTCACAATACGTTCAACCGATCACTTGCCGGGGTTTTGACACCAAGAAAGGTTCGGAAGTGGTGGGGAAGATCCAGAGAATCGACCGATGCACACAGACGGAGACACGGTCCAATCAGTCACGTCGTGATGAAGGATGATTTAAGCGACGTGAGATCATGCGACGGTTTTGATGGCCGTCGCATCCCGCCTCAGGAGTGTCGGGTCGGGGGCGTGTCAGGAGGACCAGCCATGCGTAAGGTTCGCAGCGTCGGACTTGGCCTAGCTCTGGGGCTTGCGGCTCAGGCAGGATATGCTCAGGAAATCCAACCCACGTCATTGACGGCCCCGGCAGCCCGACTGGGTCGGATCAGCCCGGCGGCAAAACTGGGACGGGTGCAGCCCCTGGCGGAGCCGGTCGCTGGCCAGGTGATTACTCGCGGGCAGATGCCGGACCCGCAGATTCCGCCGTCGTCAACGACTGCCCCACAACCGATGCCCGGCGGCAGCAACCCCCTGTCCTCGCCACGGCCGCTTCCGAATCCGAGCGTCACCGAGATTCGCGGCAACACTACCTACCCGCCGCCCGGGGTTGTTTACGGTCAGCCGATTCCGCTGGGTCAGCCAATTCCCGTGGGTGAGCCGTTTGTGGTCGGTCAGCCGTACATGATCGGTCATCCGGTTCCTTCCATCAGCGGGCCGATTGCACAAACGCCCCCGGTGGCATCCCCGCCTGGAGTTCCGGTCGCTGCGCCGTTTTTGGGAACCGCCGCGCCGGTGAGCATGCCCTCGGTCTTGCCGGGTGATTGTCCGACAGGGCACTGCCCGCCGCCGTTCTTGGATACACCGTTGTTTGGCGGCCACTCGATCGCTGGTGGACCGGGAATGGTCGGGGGCCGACCCCGGTTCAGCGTCACCGCCGAGGGCTTACTCTGGTGGTTGCCGAACTTTAACCTGCCTGCGTTATTGACCACGAGCAGCCCGGCGTTCAATGGCATTATCGGTCAAGGCGACACCCGGGTGCTCTTGTCCGGCAGTTCCCTCGAAGATAGCTTCCATGGTGGGGCCCGGTTCGGCGGAAGATACTGGTTCGGGCCGGAAATGAAGTGGGGATTCGGCGGCGACTTCTTCTTCTTGGGGAAAAACACGGGAACATTCTTAGCCGAATCGAGCACGATCCCGTTGATTGCCCGACCGTTTCTCAATTTGAATCAGAATCAACAATTTTCGGAAATCGTGGCATTCCCCGGGTTCTCGGTCGGTTCGGCGCTGGTCACGACGGCGACGGATGCCTGGGGCGGAGGATTCGATATTTATCGGAATATTGTTTCGACC
>Ga0209017_10001385_pt1 | contig 18681 bp, 14 predicted proteins | sample YNPBryunderm2012_FD_185812 | JGI IMG/M metagenome (GOLD analysis project Ga0209017, IMG submission 185812) | Anoxygenic and chlorotrophic microbial mat microbial communities from Yellowstone National Park, USA - YNP Bryant MS undermat 2012... ... | reverse complement strand
CCGCCGGCAACTGCGTCAACGGTGCCCGGAACCTTCCGCAGTTTTATTGCCTTGGATAAACGATTTCCGCCCGAGAATGTTCGCAATCGGCAAGATCGGATGCATTGCTTCATTTGCGAAGCAGGCTTGAATCCAGTCGTGGCTGTGTTTACCCGGGCGGACCCGACGACGGTGACGCCGGACAGTGCTCTGGGAAAACTGATTCAAGCGCTCGGCCGGCCCCGTATCGAAGCCGAGATGATTGGTGCCCCGGCGCGTGATCCGGGTGGATTTGTCGCCAAATATCGTGCCGCCAACGCCGCAGCCTTCGTCATTTTCCTGGCGCTCGAGAAGGATTATCCGGAAGATACCCGTGGAGAAGCGGTTAAGGGGCTCGTTCGTGATCAAATTGTTCAGTCCTTGCGAGCGGCTGCTGAACCGTTAAATGCCCCGCTTGTTCCCTTCGGGCTGGCGGCAAGCGAATCACCCAGCACCGAGGCTTGGAAGCTTGATCCGGGTCAAGATACCACGGTCGTGGTCTACAACCGCATGAAACTGATCAAACGCTGGGATTTCACCGCCGACAAGCCGCTGGATGATCAAGCGATTGCAGAAATTCTGGAAACGGCTGAAAATGCCGTTACTGGCAAATGACCCGGGTGGCCGGGGCCATTTCCGGCATTGCAAAGGATTGCAAAAACGGTTTCAGTTCAGCCTCTGGATACAGAATCCAGGAAAAATCCCGGCGACAGAGCCGTCGCTGTGCTTCCTCAAGAACCTGCGCGGAAGCCAAAGTGGATTCGATGGTGGCCAGCGGTTCAGCCAGCCTGGCTCTTAACTGCTCTGTGGTGGCACGCAACTCCTGGAACCAACCGCGGCGGGCTCGCCGATCCTGCGGTTCGTGCCTGATCAACCACTCTTTCTTGGCTTTGATTTCCTCGGCATCATCAACGTACCGCTGGGGATTCCAGATCAGATCGCGATACTGCTGCTTCAATTTCCGGGAGTCGGCTTCTGGAAGCGGCAGCTGGGGCAGCGGGAGAAATAAGGTGGCGGAAAGCACCCCGTAGCCAGGGGGATCGAGGTGATAATAATCGCGGATGATGGCATCAGTAACCTCGTCGTACTTCCCGCCGCCGATGCCATGAATGAAAAAATCCCCGAGAAATACTCGAGCAAACAAGGTCAGCGTTAACGCCCGGGGGCGAACCGCATCGCGCGGGCATGCCCTCGATCGCTGCAGTCGGCCGCGGCGGCCTGATTCGCTCGCCGGCCCCCAGAACGGTGCCTCATCGCTATCGAGCAGCGGCACCGGATGATGCTGGCTACGGATTCGATAACGTCGTCGGTAAGCCAGCACAGAAGCATTGTAAACCTGTTGAAACCGAGGTAAATCAGCGACAATCCTGTCAACAAATTGGGCAAATGCCGCCGTCTTTGCCAGCACGGAGACCGGCAATTCCCAGTTGACACATCCCCAGGCTTGTTCGCAACCCCGTCGCATGTGCACAAAACAGCGGCTCAGAGTGAAATCCTGGGCCGGTGGTTGAGTCGGCCAGAGTCGTCGCAGCAGTGGTTCATAGCCCCAGTTTGCTGTCATCGCTGCGACTCGTTGCGGGAAGCTCAGAAAACAGTCGAGATCCTGAATTTGCCGCAGTTCATAGGGCATCTCCATTCCGGGGCGATCGAACGGCAGCGAGACAATTCGCACGGAGGACAAATCGTCGCCCGGCCAGACCGGCAACCGCAACTCCGTGGATTTCACGGTATCGTTATCGACGATTAAGTGAAGGCCGATGCCGCCGACATCCTGGGCCAGCGCTTGCGTCGCAAAATTTTTGACCCAGACCCCAGGGTGAAACAATTCGGGTTGATGCCCGGTGAGTATCATCGGTATCTGATCGTCACAAGCACGTCGCAATAATGAGATGGCTTCGGCTGGAGCGGTCGGATTTTCTGCGAGAAGGAGTGAGAACAGTTCTTGATGCAGCTGCTTGCGAAGGTCGGTCAACTGGGCTGGCTGCACGAGTCGCTGGCGATTGATCCGGACTGTTTCCGGCCACTGATCACGTGGGGGTACAGCTAAGAAGCGGTGATTTTCGCGCGGAACTTGAAACCGGGCCGACATTACCTCCGCTCCGGGCAAAATTCGTAGTGTCGATCGGGTGTCATCGGATCGACGAGCAGGGGTGCTGCTTCAGCAGCATCGATTATAGCCCGGTAATAAGCCAGGCGTTCCTCGGGATGATTCAGCACGCCGCCGAAGGCACGATTCGGGTCGAGGTAGAGGCGGGGTACGCCAATTTCTTTGATTCGCAGGCCGAGCCGGGCTGCTTGAACCCAGAGTTGTAAGGGCATCCCCCAACCGGTCTCAGATAAACGGAATCGGGTAATAGCTGAAACACGGTATGCTTTGAAACCGCAGAACGCATCGGTCAGATTCAACCCGAAACGCCGATTCAGTTCCGCGGTAATTATGGCATTGATGAAACGGCGATCGCTCGGAGCCGGGGTGTTTTGTCGGAAATCGCGGAGATATCGCGAACCGCTGACAATATCGGCATCGTGGATGGCTTCGCGAAGGACGGGAATCCGGCTCGGTTCATGTTGCCCGTCGCAATCCATGGTGATCAGTCCATCATAACCGGTCGCGATGGCGTACTCGAATGCCGAGCAAATGGCGGCACCGTAGCCCCGATTCCGCGGGTGACGGACAAGGGCAATCGCCGGCTCGGCGGCGAGAATGGTGCTGGTTCCATCGGTCGAGCCATCGTCAATCACAAGAATGTCAGAACTGTATTTGCGAACCTCGGCAAGGACATGCTGAACATGACGAATTTCATTGTAAACCGGAATCGCGGTGAGCCAACGCATGGCAATTGCTCGGTGAGATGGTGAAAGAGCCCGGAGATCTATTAGAATACCTTATTGTAAGCGGCGGTTACACCCTTCAGCAAACGTTCCGCTAGGAAATACGACACACACCATGCAGCTACGCAAATATAAGTGAGTTGACACCGGAAGACGCAGTAGCTGAAGCTGCCACGCAGGCAGAGCAGCTTATTCATGAACTCCGGAATTTCTCCGCTGCCCACATTTTGTAAACCAGGGGCAAGGTTAAGCGACAGTTTTTAGGAGAGGCATGAGCGATTTCATCGACACACCGAGTTGTTTGGCGAGGGAAAATTGTCCTCCGTTATCGATTCTCCATGACGATTATCATCTGATCGCGATTAACAAGCCAGCACCTCTTCTCACTCAGGCCCCACCGGGAATTCTCAGCCTCGAAGCGATGGTGAAAGCCTTCATCAAGGAAAAATATCAGAAGCCGGGCGGGGTCTATCTCGGAATCCCACACCGTCTCGATCGACCAGTCAGTGGCGTTGTCGTTTTCGCGAAAAACACCAAGGCGGCCCAGCGAATTCATCGTCAATTTGAACAACGGCTGGTTGAGAAGCGTTACTGGGCGGCGGTGGCCGGCGAGATTCCGGAAGAAACAGGCATCTGGGAAAATTGGCTGCGAAAAATCCCGGCAGAATCCCGGACCGTACCGGCAGAACCCGACGAGCCCGGGGCAAAATTCGCTTGCCTGGCATTCCGGGTCATTCACCGTTTCCCTGGCGGGACCGTCCTGGAACTGACACCGCAGACCGGTCGGATGCATCAACTCAGGGTTCAAGCAGCATTACGTGGCCACCCGATTCTTGGCGATGACTTGTATGGCAGTCAGCATCCGTTCGGGCCGTGCTGGCAAAATCCCCGCGAAAAAGTGATCGCCTTGCACGCCCGCGAACTGATTTTGAATCACCCGGTTTCGCGGGAGCCTTTGCGGTTGATCGCGGAGTTGCCTGAATACTGGCAATTACTGGGCTGGAACGGTTGAGAGGTTTCGTTGCCTTGCCCCGGATACGGATCGGGCTAGGATTTCCTTGCCCGACACCTGTCGCTGCCACTGTCCTCATGGGAAGGAGAGTCGACTGATGATGACCCGCCGAGAACTCTTGCGTGCGACTGCGGCCAGCACCTTGGCCCTCAGCACTCCCGTATTGTCTGCCTCGTCCCGAGCCGCTGCGGCGGAGCCGGCAGGCTTTACCTTGCCGCCGTTGCCCTATGCATTCGACGCTCTCGAGCCGCATATCGATGCAAAAACCATGGAAATTCACCACGATCGCCATCATGCTGCTTATGTGGCGAATTTGAACAAAGCGCTCGAGGGGCAAAGCGAGTGGCTGAAAATGACTCCGCTCGAAGTGATTAGCAAACTGGCCGAGGTGCCAGAAAAGATCCGCACCGCGGTCCGCAATAATGGCGGCGGTCATTATAACCACACCCTCTTCTGGACGGTGATGTCCAAAAACGGCGGTGAACCGGCGGGTGAATTGAAAAAAGCGCTTGAGGATTCCTTCGGCACCGTCGCCGACTTTCAAGCCGCGTTTACCGATGCCGCAATGAAGCAGTTTGGCAGTGGCTGGGCGTGGTTAATTCCCGGCAAAGAAAAGCCGCTGCAAATTGTCGCCACGGCAAATCAGGATAATCCGGTGATGTTCGGTCAGCCAGCACCGATTCTGGGCGTCGATGTCTGGGAACACGCTTATTATCTGAAGTATCAGAACCGGCGTGCTGATTATCTGGCGGCATGGTTCAAAGTCGTGAACTGGGATCAAGTTGCTGCCAATTACGCGGCCGCCAAGAAAGCTGGCTGATCGGGACACTTTGCCGCAACGTTCAATCGCTCACTCTCACCCGGGTTGCCGACGGCGTCCCGGGTCGTCTTTATGCCGTAGATTCGGAATTATCGAAAAAAATTCATCTCGGACAACACTCGCGATCGATGGTAACTTCGAAGCGATTCCGTGCCATCGCCCGGCGAGGTGACGATGACCGGCCGATTTCTGCTTGCTTGGATTGTGATTTCCTGCGGTGTCGGGCTTCGGGCGGATGAACCCGGGCCGCTGTCCACAAGCGTGGATCCCGCCGTTATCGAGGCGATCAAACGCCGGCCGACCCTGTCGGTGACCCGCCGAGAACAGCCGTTCGTCGCCCATCCGTCCATTTATGATTGGTTGTTGAATCATCCCGATCGAGCCTCCTTGGCTTGGCATCGACTCGGGGTTCCGTGTTTGAAAATTCAATCTCGTGAGAATGGCCAGTTTGTCTGGACCGATTCCCTCGGCAGTGTCATGACTTGGCAGGTCATTGCTCGAACTGAGCAGGAAATCGTCTGGTACGCCATGGGGAAGGTAAAACCGGCAGTGCTGGTGCCGGCCGTTCCTGTGCAGGCCGTTGTTCGATTAGAATCACCACGCCGTCTTCGTCAGGATGGAACCGCCGAAATTTCACCTACGGTCCAGGTCGATTTTGTCACAGAGAGTAGTGCAGCTTCCGTCCTGTTACGAATGCTGGGTCCGGCGGTGCCTCATTTGATCGAGGAGGGAACCAGCCAGATCCTCTTTTTCTTCTCCGGACCCGCTCGGTATCTGCATCACTATCCGCATTTGGCATCCGAACTACTAGCTCCGCCGGAACTCGCCCGGTAACTGTCTGCAACGAAAACGGATGACTGCAGCGCAGGAAGGTCGGTTTTCCGGGAGGAATTAAACCGCAACCATCGGTTTATTCATGGCGTACATGTCTCGTTGCAACTCGGCCATCGGTTCCCAGACTTCATCGAGGCTGTCTTTGAAGACATCGCCAATCAGTAAGTCGGTAATATGCCGGCGGAGATGCGGATACTTTTTGACAAAGGCTCCGAAACTGAAGCCATCATAAAAGGCATAGACGAGACGTTTGAGGCGATCCATGCCCTGAAGGAACCGAGGCCCCCATTTGCCCAGTTGCGCGGCGGACAAATCGCCAATTTTCAGCCCATCGGCGATGCAATCCGCGGCCATCATGCCGGAGGCAAACGCCAGCTGCAGGCCTGAAGAATAGATGGGATCCAGAAACCCGAAGGCATCCCCCACGAGCACCCAGCCGTCCCCGGCCAGCCGAGTTGAACGGTAGGAAAAATCCTTTGTGGTAAAGTAACCGGTGACACGTTCCGCGCCTTCAATCCGCTTTTTGACAGCCGGGCAATTTTCGACTTCATCGAGAAATATCTGCTCGGCAGTACGCCCACGACCGTCGTGCAGATAATCGAGATCGGCGACTACACCGACACTGACGATATCATTGTGTTGCGGGATATACCAGAACCAGCCTTTTTTTTCTTTGGTTTGCAGGACCAGCGTCGCCCCTTCATCGAGTTTGTCGGGCTCACGCCGGGCACCGCGAAAATAAGTCCAGACCGAGGCTTTTTTCAGCCGGTCATCAGGGACGCGGAGTTTGAGACGATGGCTGATGAGGGAACTCTGACCGCTCGCATCCACGATCACTTTCGGCTGGACGGTTTCTTCATTTCCCGAGGCATCACGCACACGCACGCCAATTTGCCGATCGCCCTCAAACAAGACATCCAGAACTCGAGCTTCTTCTCGAACATCTACACCATGATCGCGGGCATTCTCAAGCATCATGTGATCAAATTCACTCCGGACTACCTGCCAAGTCTGTGTGCATTCATGGGGGTTGTTCTCGAAAAAATAGAATGGCTGACTTTCTTTACCAGTGTCACTGACAAATTGAACTGAATATTTCGGGACAAAAGCGCTGGCCTTCATGCGATCGAGCATGCCCAGCCGGCGGAGAACCCAGTAAGTGTCGGGCATAAACGATTCGCCGATGTGGAAGCGGGGGAACTTTTCCCGTTCGTAAATTCTCACGGCATGACCGGCTTGAGCAAGAAGAGTCGCCGCCGTTGCTCCCGCGGGTCCACCGCCAATCACCACAACTTCAGGTGTTGCCGCCATCTCGCTGCCCTCTTGCTGCACTGTTTTCCCACTGATGATATTATTGTTCGGACAACTACCGGATGTCTACTCGAATTATTTTTCTCAGATCAATACGGCTTCGCCCGCAGGGTTCGACCTTGGCGTTTGCAGTCGCGAACTATCTTTCTTGAACGGAGGTCGTACAATGTTGTCCGGGTTGGCAAAATCCATTCTCTCCCTGAAATGTTGCAGGAGCCTGGTATGAGTGGCGTCTCTCATCGTCGCGACTTTCTGAGAAAAAGCCTGGGTGTCGGGGCCATGGCTACGCTGGCCGGCTGGCCCCAGCAGACTCAAGCCGCGAACACAGCGGCGAATCCGTTATTCACGATCTCGCTGGCTCAGTGGTCGCTGAACAAGTCATTTTTCGGCCGGGCAGGTGTGGAAAAGCGTGACCCGTTGAAATTCGCTGAGATTGCCCATCACGAACATGGCGTCGACGCCGTCGAATATGTCAATCAATTTTACATGGATAAGAAGAATGACGATGCGTATCTGAAAGCCCTGAAAAAAGTCGCGGATGACAACGGCGTCCGCAGCGTGTTAATCATGTGTGATCGCGAAGGCAGTCTCGGGGATCCCATCGCCGAGAAACGACAAACCGCGGTGAACAATCATAAACGCTGGGCCGAGTGGGCCAAGTACCTCGGCTGTCACTCGATCCGGGTGAATGCCGCGAGCGACTGGAATAAGGGCTTCGAGGAGACGCAAAAGCTTGCCGCCGACGGGTTACGCAAGCTGACAGAACTTTGTGAACCGCTCGGGATCGCCGTGATTGTGGAAAACCACGGCGGGCTGTCCTCGAACGGGGCCTGGTTGGCTGGTGTTATGAAACTCGTGGATCATAAGAATTGTGGCACCCTGCCAGACTTTGGTAACTTCCGAATTTCTGCCAACGAAACCTACGACAGATATAAAGGTGTCGATGAGTTGATGCCCTTTGCCAAGGGGGTCTCTGCCAAGTCATACGCATTTGACGACAAAGGAAATGAAACCACCATCGACTACCGAAAGATGCTTGAGATTGTCGTCAAAAAACACAACTATCATGGCTACATCGGCATTGAATACGAAGGCAGCAAACACACGGAAGCGGAAGGAATCGCCCTGACGAAGCGGCTCTTGGAGACGATCCGCGAAGAACTCGCCAAGGGCTGACTCTGGCAAGAACCCTTCCCCCGGAATTGTGATGTCCGCCACGACCCGGGTATGATCAATGGATGCGGTGATCTGTTCCAGTCATCAGCCGGTGGACAGGTCCGCATCGCTGGTTCAGAAGTGGAGGAAGTTCGCCATGCCAATTTATGTGTACGAGGTGATTCTTCCTGATGGTACTGGCGGGGAAACATTTGAGGTCATTCAAAGTGTCCATGCCGAGCCTTTGACCAGCCATCCCGAGACGGGTCAGCCGGTTCGGCGTGTGTTCGGCACCCCGAATGCTCCTCGAAGTTGGACCGACAGCCAAGCCAAGGCAAAAACATCAGATGGAAATCTCGAGCGTCTTGGCTTCACAAAATACGTCAAAGGCGACGGAGGATATCAAAAACTGTTTGGCAAAGGTCCGGACATTGTCAAAAAACCGCCTGCATAATTACCTCCGGAAATTGCGGATCAATGAAACAGGTATTGCTCTGGTCCCATGGGGTGCCTTGAAGTATATTGACCAGCCGAGCATTGGTCGGTGCGATGTTTCTGAAGTCGCTCTTGCCGTTGCCTCCCGCAGGGAAAGGATCGCTTGCCATGGTGCGATTGATCGCTGGGTCGATGATCGGGATGATCTTGGCAAGCCTGGGCGGGGCTTCGATCGCGCTGGCCGCTCCCCCGGCAGGTCTCTGGAAGCTACGGCTCGCCGAAGGAGGACAGTCGCTGACCATCCTGGTGCTCTTTTCAGAAAAGGAAGGAAAGTGGCTCGGGGATTTCATCGACAGCACCTTGAATTTCCCGCAAGAGCCGAAACTCACCGATCTGAGTGTGGATGGCCGACATGTTCGCTTTACCCTGATGTTTCAGGGTCAGACGCTCTTATCGTTTGATGGCCGGCTTGCCGAGGATGGCTCGAAAATTGCTGGGAGCATCACCGGACCGAATATGCCACCGCAATTGGCCGAGTTATATTCCTCGCAGTTGAAATCGCTGAAAAACCCGGTGCTGCTGGCCAAGGAAAACTTCTCGCAACTTGCACCCGGCAACGATTTCTTTTCCAGTGGCTTGACCGTGCTGCAAAAAGCAGCGGCCGCGAAACTGAGCGAGGAAGAAGTTCGGGGAATCGCCGATCGCCTGACGCGGGCCGCGGCCGATTACGGCCCGCGGTGGGAGCGGATGATCACCTTACGGCTCGCGAATGAATTGTCGGAACAGGCGGGATTTACGGAAATTGCTCTGGCCCAGGCTCGGCGTGCGGAACGGATGCTCAGCGATGCGGCCACGCCCGAGGAAAGCCGAGAAGTGACCGACACGCTTGCCCGTGTCCTTGAGAAAGCGGGGAAATCGGCCGAGGCAATGAAATATCGCCTGAGCTTGAGCCGACTCGAGCAACGGGAATATGCCGAGTTGATGAAAGCCAGTCCGCTGGCGGGTGTAACGCCGTTCCCTGGACGCAAAACTCCTGGCAATCGGACCGTGCTTGTGGAGTTGTTCACGAGTGCTGATGCCGCTGCGAGTGTGGCCATCGAATTGTCAGCCGCTGCACTGGTGAAAACCTTCCAGCCAAGTGAACTGGCGCTGATGACGTATCAACTCCACGCCCCCTCTCCGAACCCGCTGGCTTGTGCGGAAGCGATGGAGCGATTCGGGTATTATGCCCGGGGTGGGGCGATTCAAGGAATTCCAGCCATTGTCGTGGATGGCCAAGTGGTGGAACTCAATGGCGGCCCCGTCAGTGTCGCTAAAGAGCGATATCAAGCACTCCGGGACCGGATCGCGGCCGCCTTGGACAAACCGTCCGCAGCGAAAATTGATTTGACGGTTGAGCCGAAAGATTCCAGCTTCGTTGTGAAAGCGAATATTTCGGAGCTTGCAAAACCGGGTGAGACGGTCTTCCTCCGTTTCGCCGTGATTGAAAGCCGGATCCGCTATGAGGGAAGTAGTGGGCAACGCTACCATCATCATGTGGTTCGGGCGATGCCGGGCGGGCTGAAAGGGTTTGCCTTGACGAAGAACAGTCACGAAGAAACGGTGACCGTGTCGCTCGAAGCAATTCGCACAGCACAAAAGAAACATCTCGATGATTTCGCTGCCCGAGAACAGGTCGAATTTCCTCGCCCCGAACGGCCGCTAGAATTGACGAATCTGAAACTAGTCGCGTTCATTCAAGATGACAGTAATCGAGCCATTTTGCAATCTGCTCAAATCGACTTAAGTCGCTGAAGCGGGAGTGTTTGCCGGGATTGTCAGAGAGCATGCTGGATCGCCTTGGCAGGCAAGTCCTTGTCGGTTTCGAGCCAGGTTACAGTCCGATGTCGAGCCAGGTCACAACCCGATCATTTCTCGGTGGAACCTGAACAGGGGCGGCAGCAAGCTTCACAGCTTATTCAGCCAGGCTTGTCAGAATCAGCCAGTTCGAGTATTCCCCCGACTTTACGGGTCATGCCTGACGAGCATCGCCTTGATTCGAGCTGAAACAGGTCATCGGAATGAATCCGCGTAATCATTTCCCCGGCTGGGGATGGGACATCGCCTGGCTAACGCTGCTGGGCAGCCTGTCAGCGTGGTGGTGTCTGTCGGCTGGTGCCGTGCTGGGCGTGACTTTTGACGAGCCGTTTTACCTGGACAAGGGCCTGCAGGCCTGGCGAAGCGGCAGTAACAAGGCGTTGATGCGAGCTGGCACGATGCCGTTGCCGGTGGATCTTCAGACGCTGCCGCTTTTTCTTTGGGAACAGCAGCGTGGCATCCCCTGGAATGTTTATGTCGATCTCCCTGAGATTCTTCCGGTGGCTCGGGCAATGAATCTGCCGTTCTGGTGGTTGCTGCTGGGGTACGGCATGTTGTGGGGCCGTCTGCTTGGTGGGCCGTGGGCGGGCCGCCTGACTGCGGGTTTTCTGGCCAGTGATCCGAATTTGCTCGGGCATGCTGCCCTGGCCACGACCGATATTGCGTTAAGCGCCATGGTTCTGGTGGCGACGTATCACTTTCTACGTGGGCGGGATCAACCCTGGGTCTGGCGGGTGCTGCTGCCCGGGATCGGCTTTGGCTTCGCTTTAGCAACAAAGGCGTCGGCATTGCCTTACGTTCCGTTGTTGGCTGGAATTTTCGGTCTTTGGCATCTGTATGAACAAGGCCGCTTCGTTGGGCAAGACAGAACCGGATTCCGAGCGACGCTGTTTCGATACTGGTCGGTGACCAGTCAACTCCGCAGGGATCTTGCGGCGATCATCGGCATCGGCATGGTGACTGTGTTTGCCTACTGCGGTTGCGACTGGCAAACCGAGCCAACGTTTATCGCCTGGGCGGAAGGCCTGCCGCCGGGACCGCTTCACGACGGGGTCTGTTTCGTGGCGAAGAATCTCTGCATTTTTACGAATGCCGGAGAAGGCTTGATCCAGCAAATAAAGCATAATATTCGGGGCCATCACGGGGCTTATCTTCTGGGAGGGTGGTATCCCCGGGCGGTGTGGTATTATTTTCCCGCTGCCTTGACGATCAAACTTCCGGATGCCACGCTGGCTCTTCTGCTGGTCGTTTTGTTGACACGGCCGAGGTCCTTGGCGTCGGCCGCCGGCTGGGCAGTTTTGGGATTACTGCTTTTCAGCTTGAATACCCGGGTGCAAATTGGCATTCGACTGGTTTTCCCCCTGATTGTTTTTTTGCACGTGATGCTGGCCGTGGCTGTCGGACGCTGGCAGCGCCGGCCGGAACGGCTCGTGGACGAGGATTCTGCCTTGGTCGCCGCACCGAGCCGGTCCGGCTGGAGGCTCGCTTTTGCGGGGTTGTGCCTGGCGGTCACGGCAGTCGAAGCCGGGTTGGTCTGGCCCGATGGCGTGGGTTACGCCAACCGTCTTTCGGGCGGCTCTGAGTTCAGTCACCACTTGCTGAGCGACTCAAACTCGGACTGGGGTCAAGGTTTACCCGAGTTGAAGACCTGGTGGCGCGATCATGGCCAGCCGATGCTGAAAGTCTGGTATTATGGCACCGATCCCGCGATTTTGTTTCATCCGTTTTTGTACTTTCCGGTTCACGCACTGCCGGAACGCTCGCCGCAAGTTCTGCGTCAGGAAGTCGGCACCGGCTATTTGGCCGTCAGCGACACGCTGTTGCGGAATAATCCGGATCGACGGGCGGATAATCTGGCGCTGATTGACTGGTTGAATCAGCAACCACCTGTGGATCATGTCGCCACGTTCACGATTTTCCGCTTTTTAACCGACGCTGCTGGGCCGTAAGTGATCCAACCTGTTATGCCGGCAACTCCTTCTGCATTCTCCGATGCCTTGATTTTGACAGGACCGACAGGGTCGGGGAAATCGAGTCTGGCCATCGAACTCGCGGGATCGTGGCCGCTGGAAATCGTGGCGATGGATTCGATGACGCTGTATCGGCAGATGAACATCGGCACAGCCAAACCGTCGGCGGCGGATCAAGCTCGTGTCCCTCATCATCTCCTGGATCTTCTGGAGCCGTGGGAATCCGGAAATGTCGCCTGGTGGTTGGATCGTGCGGCCGAGGTATGTGAGGAAATCCGGCGGCGGGGGAAGCGGCCGCTGTTTGTCGGGGGAACTCCGTTTTATTTGAAGGCATTGCTTTACGGGTTGTTTGATGCTCCGCCGAGCGACCCGGTGTTGCGGGCACAACTCGAAGCCGAGGCCAGGCAGGTTGGTCCGCAGGAATTTCATGCCCGGCTGGCGGCGATCGATCCACGATCCGCAAGTCGATTGCACCCCAACGACATCCGGCGTCTGGTCCGTGCTCGGGAAGTCTGGGAATTGACGGGTCAGCCGTTAAGTTCCTTGCAGAAAAGCTGGCCGAGTCCAAGTTTTGTCGGAACTGGGGCAGCTTCGTCTACCGGGTTGGCCGCGTCGTGGTCCGAGCTTGAGCAGCGGTGTGTGGTGCTCGACTGGCCACGACCGTTGCTGTATCACCGGATCAATGCCCGTGTGGAAGCAATGCTGGCGGCAGGTTGGCTGGAGGAAGTTCGGCAGTTACGGGAACTTCCACGGCCGCTAAGCCCGGAGGCGTCGCAGGCCCTGGGGTATCGGGAATTATTCGCCTACTTGGAGGGCGGTGGTCATTCCTGGGAAGCAACCGTTCAGACAATTCAACAGCGAACCCGTCAGTTTGCGAAACGGCAACTCACCTGGTTTCGCAGTTTACGGCAAAGCCAGTGGATCGCAGCCGATTCACCCGACCTGCGAGCCCGGCTGGAAAAAACGTTCGCGGAATTTTTCGCGGCGAATCGTTAAGTCGAAATACGACAGGGCTTACCACCACGTCCCGATGGGTCTGAACTGAAAAAAATTGAAAAATTTCGCTGTCTCTGTGACAGGTTATATTCCAAGCTATGATATTCCAGGAAGGAAAATCTTTCGGGGTCTATCGCACCGAGTTGAAGGTAAGCCATGCGTACAGTGACGTTCCTGGTCCTGGAAGGTGTGGACAAAGGTCGTGTCTTCCGCGATTTGCCGGTCCCCGTGACAATTGGGCGTGAAGAAGGCAATGCCCTTCGTTTGAATGATGAGCGGGTCAGTCGCTATCATGCCAAAATTCAGTCGGAAGATAATGATATCATCCTGACAGACCTGGATAGTACGAACGGAACACGAGTTAATGGCGCTCCTGTACAGATTCGTCGATTACGGGCCGGTGATCAGGTGGCCCTTGGCCGGACGATCTTGCTGTTTGGGACGATGGAGGAAATTGAAACCCGGCGGCAATCGACCAGCGGGCTTCCGGCGGTACCTGGCGGTGCACAAACGATTCGCTCGAGTGAACTTGTGCAAGCAGCTGGTCTGAGTAACGCGGCCGATCCGACAGCACAACCGCAGGTGGATCCAGTCGCCCCCCCCGAGTGGAGTGCCCGGGAAGAGCACATGCCGCCGCTCCCCTTGAAGCTGTCGGGATCGCAAGCGGCACGACTTGCCGAAATTTTCGACTATCTTCATCGCGGCTTGACGATTGCGTGCGAAAATATCGAAGCCAATGAAGACGGGACGGAAATCAAGCTGGGCTTTGCCGAATGGCAACTCGTGCAAGCGGTACAGATGATGCTGGCTCGGTACGGCCGGATGGTATCAGAACCGAATCTGACGGAATAATCTCCTCTTTGTTGGAAACTCTTCATTGCTTGCGACGCGCGGCAAGTCTTTGCCAAGCGTCGCTTTACGTCTAGACTTTTATCCTCGGCAGTCGTAAGTGCTCACTTTCACGCATCCCCTCTCGACTGCTTTCACTTCGATCATAATATAATCTTGTCAAAACCTCTTTTTCCGGAGTCTTCGATGGCTGCCGTCACGCCGAAAGCCTTGATTGGGGCCTTGAATCCCACTTGCCGGAAAGCCCTGGAAGCCGCTCTCGGTCTCTGTGTGGCCCGGACTCATTTCACTGCAGAACTTGAACACTGGCTGATCAAATTTCTGGAAATGCCGAGCATTGACTTTGCCCCAGCGGTCTCCGCTTTCGGGGCGGACCCGGCTCAGGTTCGTCGAGAGCTGGAGCGAGCATTGAACACGTTCAAAACTGGCAATGCCCGCACTCCTGAGTTATCACCAGATGTCTTTGACCTGACTCAGCAAGCATGGGTGCTGGCTTCTCTTGGCTACGGTGCCCCCGCAGTGCGATCTTCGCATCTTTTGGCGGCGCTTTTGAATGATCGCGTTCTCGGATTGCGCATTCGCAGTACGGTGCCAGAACTGGCAAAAATATCTCCGGAGCGGATTCAGAACGAACTCGTGCATCTGCTTGGCGCAATTAGCAGCGAGGAGGCGGCACCGGCTGCAGGACCGCTCGGTGCCGCCGCCGCCCCGGGACCTTCGACAGCTTCGACGGCGGGGCAGACTCCAGCCCTCGATCAATACACGACCGATCTGACCAATCGGGCAAAAGCGGGGGAAATCGATCCGGTGATCGGTCGAGATCCTGAGATCCGGAGGATGATCGACATTTTGATTCGGCGGCGGCAGAACAACCCGATTCTGACCGGCGAAGCCGGGGTCGGGAAAACCGCGGTGGTCGAGGGGCTCGCATTACGGATAGCCGAAGGAGATGTGCCACCGCCGCTGAAAAATGTTGTGATTCGCGTGCTCGATCTCGGCCTGCTTCAGGCGGGCGCGGGTGTCAAAGGCGAGTTTGAAAATCGGCTGAAATCGGTCATCGATGAAGTCAAGAAATCGCCGGTTCCCATCGTCCTATTCATCGACGAAGCGCATACGCTGATCGGTGCGGGTGGTGCTGCCGGACAAAACGATGCGGCAAACCTGCTGAAACCAGCGTTGGCGCGGGGGGAACTCCGAACGATCGCCGCCACGACTTTTGCCGAGTACAAGAAGTATTTTGCCGCCGACGCCGCCCTCCGCCGACGATTTCAGGTCGTTCGCGTCGATGAACCGTCGGAGCCGACAGCCATCCGGATGCTCCGAGGTTTGTGCGGAATGCTGGAGAAACATCACAAAGTCCGGATCTTGGATGAAGCCGTTATCGACGCGGTCCGGCTCTCAGCTCGGTATTTGCCCGATCGGCAACTCCCCGATAAAGCGGTGAGTCTGCTCGATACCACCTGCGCACGTGTGGCCCTCAGCCAAAGTGCCACACCCTCACCGCTCGAGGATGTCAGCCGAGAAGTGCAACTGTTACAGACAGAAATCCAGGTGCTAGAGCGTGAAGCGATTGCCGACACGGGGGATCCAGAACGGCTGAAGGATCGCCAAGATCGGCTCGCTGCCGCCATGAAACGTCAACAGGAACTGCAACAGCAACTTGAAGCGGAGCGGAAACTGGTCGCCAGTATCCGGGAAAAGCTCTCAGCGGTTGAAGCCGATGCCAGCGACGGTAAACCGGAACTGGCCGCCGACCGCGAGCAGCTTGAGCAGTTGCGAGCCGAACTGAAGCGGATTCAGGGGGAAACTCCGCTGGTATTTCCGGTGGTTGATGGCGCCTCGGTCGCCGAGACGATAGCCGGGATGACCGGCATTCCGGTCGGTAAGATGGTCCGAGATGAAATCACGGCGGTGCTAAAACTTAAAGACCAGCTTGCTCAGCGGATCATTGGCCAGGATCAAGCCCTGGAGGCAATTGCTCAGCGGATTCGGATCGCGCGGGCCGAGTTGGCGGATCCGCGGCGGCCGCTCGGAGTCTTCCTGCTTGTCGGACCCTCAGGCGTGGGTAAGACTGAAACCGCCATTGCCCTGGCCGACCTGATGTTCGGCGGGGAACGTGGTATGATCATCATCAATATGTCGGAATACAAAGAATCTGCAAAAATATCCCGCCTGACGGGGACCGCTAAAGGGTATGTCGGCTACGGTGAAGGGGGTGTTTTGACAAACGCCGTCAAAAACCGCCCACATTCGCTGGTCTTGCTGGATGAGGTCGAAAAGGCTGATCCTTCCGTGCAAGAAATCTTTTATCAAGTCTTCGATAAAGGCGTCTTGCAGAACGACGACGGTGAAGAAGTCAGCTTCAAAAACACCGTCATCCTTTTAACTTCGAATGTCGGCACGGAGACCATTGCCAAAGTTTGCGCCGATCCAGAAACGTGTCCGGACTCCGCTGGTCTGCTTGAGACACTGCGGCCCGATCTGCTCAAAGCCTTCAAACCCGCGCTGCTTGGCCGGATGGTGGTCGTGCCATATTATCCTTTATCTGACACGATCCTGCGGCAAGTCGCGGAGTTGCAACTGAAACGGATTGCGACTCGATTGAAAGAACATCATAAAGCCTTGTTTGAGTATTCCCCCGATGTGCTCGGTGCCATCGCGGCGCGATGCACCGAAGTCGAAAGCGGAGCCCGGAATGTCGACCACATTCTGACGGGGAATGTGCTCCCGCAAATCGCGAGTCTGATTCTCACCCGGCTTTCAGCCGGGCAACCGACCCGCCGCGTCATGCTCGGGGTAAATGAAAAATCGGACTTCACCTACGCGGCGGAATGATGGCGTCAAAAAGCCGGAAATTGATTGCTGGGATCCGCAAGCGGATTGTGTCGCGATATTCAGATGATATCAAGACCGATTCGTCTAGGCGTCGCGGCAGCGGTGCTCTCAAGGTTGCCACGAGCAATGAACAGCTTGGCATCCGACGGTTCCCCCGGGCCCCGGACCTCCTCGGTAAGAATCGTAGCGTACAGCGTGAAGGCACTCGCGGCATAAACATCCACTGAAACGATCTGTCCGATCAAACGCTCGTGGCCGTCGAAGACGGTGATATGATCGGTCATTGTTCGGCCGACCAGTTGTTTGATGGCGCCACTTGTCCGCTGACCTTGTCGGCTCGGACCTTCAACAAGAATTTCGACTCGACGACCAATCCAGGCCTGGTGATCCGCGAGGCTGTTTGCATTTTGAATCGCCAATAATTGCTGATTTCGTTGTTTTTTGACTACCTCGGGGACATCATCCCGAAAACGATCGGCTGCCTTTGTCCCGGGTCGCTCGCTGTATTTGAAGATGAACGAGTTCTTGAATTTTGCATCGCGGACAAGTGCGACGGTTTTTTCGAAGCAGTCTTCGGTTTCTCCGCAGAATCCGACAATGAAATCGGAAGAAACCGCCACACCCGGGACCAGCTCCCGGCATCGGGCCAGCATTTCCCGGTAAAATTCCACCGTGTAATTCCGCTTCATCCGTTTGAGGATTTCATTGCAACCGGATTGTGCCGGGACATGCAGATATTTGCAAACTTTCGGCAACTCGCGGACCGCGTCAAGAAGATCATCGGTCATGTCTTTCGGAAAGTTGGTGACAAATTTGATCCGTTGCAGTCCCGGAGTGTCATGCAGGCGCAGGAGTAAGTCTGACAGCCTCGTTTGCCGACCGTCGCCGTGGTCATATCAATAACTGTTGACAGTTTGCCCGAGCAGCGTGATTTCCTTGCAGCCCTGATCCACGAGTTGGCGAACTTCGCGGAGCAGATGGTCCGGGTGCCGGCTTTGCTCTGGCCCCCGCGTGGAAGGAACTACACAGTAGGTGCAAAATTTATCACAACCGATCTGGATGCGTACATACGCTTGGAATGGTGTCGGCCGCATCTGCGGATCGCGGGCGGGATCGTAACTTTCGAAACTCGCCTCGACTTCGTCTCGTCCGCCCTCCGCCCGACCCAGGCTCAGGGCAAACTGGGGTCGGCCGGTCTGTTGCACACGTGTGATTAATTCCGGAATTTTAGCGAGTTGTCCCGTGCCGACCACCAGATCAACAATCGGGGCACGTTCACGAACCGCTTCGCGATCCTTCTGGGCCATGCAGCCGATCACCCCGATCACCGTACTCGGGCATTCCCGCTTACGAAAGGCTACCCGGCCAATCGCAGAGTAAGTTTTTTCCTCGGCATGTTCACGAACCGAGCAGGTATTGAACAGAATCACATCCGCGTCGGCCGGCGTGTCAGTTAACTGATAACCCTGCCGCTTCAGTGTGCCGATGACTACCTCGCTGTCGAGGACGTTCATCTGGCAACCGACGGTTTCCATGTAAACTTTCGGTGCGATTGACGACATGGCTCGGGAGTCCGTTATCATCCGGGGCCAATTCAGAAAGTTTCACGATAGCACTTGTGACTTGAAGCTGACAAGAGCCAACGGAAATGGAAGCATGGCAACAGGCACCGACGCCGTGTTTCAGAACGGGACGCTGAGGATGATTGAGCAGCGAATCGAAGTCATCTGCGTTCTTCAGAGGCCCGACCCGGATTC
>Ga0209017_10001384_pt1 | contig 18689 bp, 7 predicted proteins | sample YNPBryunderm2012_FD_185812 | JGI IMG/M metagenome (GOLD analysis project Ga0209017, IMG submission 185812) | Anoxygenic and chlorotrophic microbial mat microbial communities from Yellowstone National Park, USA - YNP Bryant MS undermat 2012... ... | reverse complement strand
GGCGATCTCGGGGGAGTCAACGGCACGGTGATTCGCGGCCTGTCGATCACCGGGTTTGACACGGGCATTCTGATCACCCAGGCTTCGGGCGTCACGCTGCAAGGTAATTTCCTGGGAGTCGATCCCTCGGGGATCAGTCCCGGAGGCGAAAACAACGTTGGGTTGCATGTGGAGTCCAGTTCCAACATCCAGATCGGCGGTGATCGCGCGGCCCGCAACCTGATCGCGGGTAACATCACGTTCGGGGCGTTTCTGAACGAGGTTTCTAACCTGCGGATTCAAGGCAACCTGATCGGTACCAACGCGGCGGGTACCGCGGCAATCCCTAATGGCGTGACGGGTCTTCAGATCCTCGGAGGCTCGAATCACCTGATCGGCGGCGGTGATCCTGGTCAGGGCAACCTGATCGCGGGCAACGGTGGTGAAGGGGTGTTGGCGCAGGGCGTGGATGGTCTGGGCGTTCAGGGCAACCGGATCGGCACCAACGCGGCGGGAACCGCGGCGCTGGGTAATGGGGGGTCCGGGGTGTTCGTGGGCGTCAATCCGCTCAATCAGGTCGCTTCGCAGAATGTGACGATCGGCGGGTCGTCGCCAGGCGCGGGCAATGTGGTTTCGGGAAACCTCGGTGAAGGGATCAGCGTTCAAGGCGTGAATGGCGTTGTCATCCAAGGCAACCGAATCGGCACGGACGCGATGGGAACCGCCGCGATCCCCAACCGTTTCGCGGGAATCGCGGTGGGTCGGGATTCCAGCTTGCTTACCCCATCCTCGAACATCGTGATTGGCGGCCCCGACCCCAACGCGGGGAACGTGATTTCAGGCAACTTCAGCAACATCGTGCTTCTCGCCGTAAATGGGGTCACCATCCAGGGCAACCGGATCGGCACCAACGCGGCGGGAACCATCGCCTTGGACAATCGTGGCTTCGGAGTCTTCGTAGGGGACGACTCGCCATCCCAGCCTCGGGTTTTCTCGACCAACGTGACAATTGGCGGCGCGACGCCCAACGCCGGCAATGTAATCTCGGGCAATCCGCTTGCGGGCGTGCATCTCTCGGGCGTGATCGGCGCGACCCTCCAAGGCAATCGGATTGGCACCAACGCGGAAGGAACCGCCACGCTGAGCAACAGTGCAGAGGGGGTATTGGTGACCAACTCCTCCTCCAACATCGTCATTGGTGGCGCGGTGTCGAGCGCGGGTAACCTGATCTCGGGCAACGCGGGAGCCGGGATTCGGCTGGGGGTGGTCAATCAGGTGGCCGTTCAGGGCAACCGAATCGGCGTTGGATTGAATGGCACGACCGCGTTGCCTAACGGCGGTGATGGGGTGAATGTGGAACCGGGAGCAACCCCGCTTACCATCGGCGGTGTTTCGGCGGCCGCGTCTAACGTGATTGCCTTCAATGGTGGGTTCGGGGTCAAAACCCAGCTAGAGACTGGAGCGCCCGCACCATCGGTCTTGGGCAACGCGATCTTCGACAACCAGGCGGGCGGCATCGGGTTCGATCCGTTGGGCGCAGGCGCGCCGCCAGTCGCGCCGGTGTTCACGGACTTTCAATTCGACGCGCAAGGCGGCGTGACCTTAAGGGGACGGGTCGCTGGGGATCCAGGTGGGTTGGCTCGGGTTGAGTTCTTCCAAGAGAATCGGACCTTCACGCCGCAACAAGCCCAGGGGCGCTTCTTCCTAGAGGCGTTGGAGATTCCTCTGGACGCTCAAGGAGTCGGTGTCTTTGAAGTGAGGCGGTTGGCGGCCACCTTCTCGGAACTGTTCACCGCGACCACGACGACGCCGACGCAAGGCACGTCAATCTTCACGCCGATCCGCGCTGAGTTGTTGTTCCAGGTGGTTAACACCAATGATGGCGGTCTGGGCAGCTTGCGGCGGGCGATCGAAAACGCCAACCTGTTCCCGGATGAGAATGTGATCGACTTCGACCTCCCTGCTGATCCGATTCAGACGATTCGACTGGAGACCCCCCTGCCCCGTTTGACGACCCCCCTGACTATCGATGGCCTTTCTGCACCCGGAGCGCAGGCCGGCTCGCTGGGCACTGGTTCGCAAGCGCTTCCAAACATTCGGGTGGTCGTGGATGGATCGAACCTCAGTCCCAGCGGATCGACGGGACCGGACGACGGTTTTGTGATCGAAGCGCGGGTGAGACTGACAGGGTTGGCGATCGCGGGCTTCCCCGGCGCGGGGGTGCGGGTCGCCGCCAACGCCGACGACGCCCAGTTGACCAATCTGTTCGTCGGGGTGGACGCCCAAGGGGTCACCGCTTTCGGTAACCGCCGCGGCGGCGTGGTGATCGAAGGCGGGACAGGTCATCGTCTCAGTGATTCGTTGATCGCGGGCAATCGGGGCGACGGCGTGGTCATTCTGGGCGGGTCGGGAATCGTCATCGAAGGGAGTCGGATTGGAACATCCTTGAGTGGTCGTACCAGCCTGCCCAACCTTGGTAACGGCGTGGCGATTCGGGGCGGTCTAAACCATCGGGTGGTGAACGCCCTGCTCTCCGGCAACGACTTGAATGGGATCGTCCTTGAGGGAGTAGACGTGTCGGGTGTACAGGTGGAAGCCTCGCGGATCGGCACCGACTTCTCGGGCGCGTCGGCTCTGGGCAACGGCTTGGACGGGGTGGCGATTTTGAACTCGCCCAACAACCTGATCTTGGAAACTCTGATTTCTGGCAATGGACGGCTCGATGAGGGGGCCGGCGTGGTCGTCCGGGGTGCGACGGCGTTGGGCAATCGGATTGTCCTCAACACGATTGGTCTAGATGGTTCGGCTCAACAAGCGCTGGGCAACTCGGCCCACGGCGTGTTCGTGGGCGACGGAGCGACCGGCACCTTGATTCAACGCAACGTGATCGCGGGCAACGGTGGTTTGGTTCCGGGCGTGGGGATTTACCTCTCGTCGCGCGACGCTCAAGGGAACGCCTCGGCCGATGTTCCCAGCCAAGGCAATGTGATCGCGGACAACCGCATTGGCGTGGATGGCACAGGAACCCGGGCGATCGGGGGGTCTCAAGTGGGGGTGGTCATCGACGACCTGCCCAATAACCTGGTGCGCTCCAATGTGATTTCGGGGCACGCCATTGCGGGACTCTTGATCGCCGGAGCGCGGGCGACCGGCAACACGATGGTCGGCAACACGATCGGGCTGGACGCGGCCCGTCAAAACCCTGTGCCCAACGGCTCGCGGCTGAATGGCCGTTTAGTGGGTGAGGGTATCGCCATCAATCAATCCGTGGGCAACGTGATCGGCGGTTCGGGGGGCGACGCCAACGTGATCGGCGGTAACCTGCGGTACGGAATCGCTCTCTTGGGGTTGGAACTCAATGCCAACCGGCTTGCGAGCAACATTCTGGGCGCGCCGGTGATCAATGGCACCGGTCCCGATGACGACGTGGCGTTGATTCCCTTGATCGCGCAGCCGACGCCGACGAATCCCACGCCTTCCCGTTCGGTCTCGCCAGGGACTCCCCAACCGGGGACACGTCCCCGGTTGGGTCAACGTCCGCGTCCCCATGCGACACCGCGGCCGATTCTGAATTCACCGCGTCCGAGTCGTCGTCCCCCCGGTTGGCGGCTTGGTTCCAAAGGGTCGGGTCGTTCCTGATTCGGCAGGGGTTGTGAAGACCGCATGAAGGTGGTTTGGGGGCTTCGGATCGGCATCGTCTTGACCGCGGCCCCCGCTCCCCTACGATGGAAGAGGTACCCAAGCGCGTCGCGGTGGTTTGGTCCTGATCTAGGATTTGACTCGCCCGCGGCGGGGTAACCTTTCTGTTTCAGTATCCATTCGGATGCACAACTCCGGCGGCCTTCCGATCGACTTGGTGAGCAGCTGTGTGCCTCTTTCTCCCCAAGACGATTTTCTCGCGCCGTCTTCTCCCGCTTCCGCGACGGGAACCACGCCGTGATTGAGCATCGCCCCCGCCTGGCCCTCTCGGTTGCCGAAGACGGTTGCGTTCCCTCGTTGGCCACACTGGCGCTTCTCGCCGGTTTGAGTGAACGGGGCATGAAGGTTCAGCATTTCCGAACTCGGTCCTGCTTGACGGGTTTGGAGACCTACGCCCGGGCTACTGGATTTCACCCCCGCCACCTCGACCCGTGGTTGATGGGACGGGAAACCTGTCAGGCCGCGTTCCACCACGGCGGACGCCACGCCGATCTCGCCGTGATCGAGGGCCATCTGCCCCCTCGCCGTCACCTCTATCCTCAAAAAGATCTCCCGACCCTCTCTTCCTCCTGCCAAGCGGCCTTTTCATCACCTTGCCTTGGGGATTTAAATTGCCCTGAAGGCCAAGAGCTTTGCGACCGTCACGAACCCGAGTTTGCCTCTGGTGGTCTGGCCAGTCTCTGCGAGACGCTGGATTTGCCTAAGGTGGCCGTGGTCTCCTGTCGAGGGTTGGAGGGATTTCATCTGCCTCCACTGCCCGAGGGGATCGACGCGGTTCTGCTCGACGGCCTAGAGCATCCTGAAGAGATCGACGCGCTGCGGCATGTGTTCGAGGTGTTCTGGCGTCTGCCGGTTCTCGCCGCGATTGAAGCCTTTCCAGAGTTTCGCCGATTGGTGGCGTCCGACCATTTCCTGGTGGGACGTGACGACGAACTCCTGCATGAGCTGGCGCGCTCCTTTTTGCAAACGGCCGATCTCGACTTGCTTCATCAGCTGATCAAACGTCCGTTTCATCATGCGCGGCCCTTCTCGTTCATTCCGGCTCGTCAAGGTTGTTTCCGAGTCGCCCTAGCGCAGGACGACGCCTTTGACACCTATTTCCCGGACACCCTGGAAGCCTTGGAACACCTTGGGGCGGATCTCGTGGAGTTTTCGCCTCTGAGAGACGATCAGGTGCCGCCGGATTGCGACCTCATTTTGTTGGGGTGTGGCCATCCCGATCAGTTCGCCGGCGAACTTGCGGCGAATCTTTCGATGATTTACTCGCTCCGCGCTTCGGTCTGTCGAGGTACCCGTCTTTACGCCGAGGGGGGAGGCGCGGCTTGGCTGGCGGAGGCGTTGGAGGTGGACGGCCAGGTTGTTCCAGGCGTGGGACTCTTCCCCGGCGTGGTCGCTCAGCGGTTGCGAACTTCCGCCGGGTCGCAACGGGTCTGCCGGGTGCTGCGACACGACACTTGGCTGGGAAGTTGTGGTCAAGTGGTCCGGGGTTACGCTACGCCTCATTGGCGGTTTCAAATCCATTCCTCGGACGCTTCAGGACCAAATGGTTTTCCACGCCATGCGGCGGTCCAAACTCTAACTTGTTCTGGCGATATGGTTGGGCGTCACCGCGCGGTGGCCAGTTTGGTGCATTTGCATCTGACCGCGTTGCCGGAGTTTCTGGCGGCCTTCGCCTCGCAGTCAGTTCCCCTTAATGGATCGGCGACCATTTCGCCGTCGATTCGGCCCGCGCCCGGTCATTCGTCCTGACCCACTCCCAAGACGCAACGCGGAAATCCGAATTGTATCAAATCAAATCGAATTGTCTTGACCGACGGAGCGAAATCGGCTCTGATCCCTCTCATGTCGCGCCAGGAGGGCGCTGCCCTGTCCCTCGCAAGGATTGTGGTCTTCATGGTCTTGACTCCCGATCAATCCGTCGCCCCGTCATCGACCATCATCGAGCCTTCTCCTCGACGAGCTCAGCGCTCGATCGGTCGTGCGGCGCTCTGGGTTCTGGGAAGCCTCGGTCTGATCGTGGCGCTGCTAGGGTTGATCCCTCGCGCTCTGCGTTATGAACCGCCGTTCTATCGAGCCGCGTTAGCCACACCGCCAGAGACGCGCCGGCTTCAATCCGAGCGGTTCCTCGCTACCTTGCTCGATCTTCGAAACGACATGGCAAACGAGCCAGTCTGGGAAACACGCTGGACCGAGGATCAAGTCAATAGCTGGTTAGCCGAACATCTGGAGCTGGATTCTGAAGGGATTTTGGCGCTTCCCCACGATGCATCCGTTTGGCAACCTCGATTGGGCTTCGAGCGTGATCGAGCGCGTCTGGCGTTTCGGGGCCGTCTGTTGGGTTTGGAGACGGTTTTCGAGGCGGTGTTCTCGGTCGTGTACGACTCCAACGGCGACTCGAACTTATCGGCCACGGGGGTGGAACACCCTGCTTGTGGTCTGGTTCTGGAGATCGAGTCGGTTTCGGCGGGCTTGGTTCCGTTGCCTGTCGGCTTCGTGGCCGATCGCTTGCTCGAGCGTGGCGTCTGGCCTGGATTTGTCCTCAAACGCGATCCCACCTCGAACCATCCGGGCCGACTGCTCGTGACGCTGGATTCCGAAGGTCAATCGATTCTGACCAGATTGAGTCGATTGGAAATCCTTCAGGGAGCGGTACGGCTCACGGGAGGCCAACTCGCTGACCCCGCCTCCTCTCCCTTTGTGGTGGGGGATCGATCCGCCTCGGACCAGCCCGCGGCGCGTCGTTGATGAGGTTGGGAACGGAACCCCACGGACGCGGTTTGAGGGTTCCACGTGAAACGCGCTCCCAATCTTTCCCAATTGAGGAGCATGAACGAGTCAGGATGACTTTAGAGATCGAACCAGTAGAGGATTGCCAGCCAGATGGCCAGCATCCAGCCGAGGAGCGCTAGCAGGCTGACGGTGGTCAGGGTAGGCCGCGTCAAGAGGCAACGACAAATCCGCTCCATCCAGGAGATCTGACGCGCCGCGATGGGGCGGCGATCCAAGACACGCTCTAGGTCGTCGGCCAACGCTTGAGCGTAGGGGTAACGGTTGGCCGGGGACCGCTCCAGACATTTGAGGATGATCGTTTCCAGGTCGCGTGGCAACTCGGGACGCCGTTCACGGGGGGGGACCACTCGGTCGTAGACCACCCGATGAATTGTTTCGGAGGGAGTGGCTCCGTGGAACGGGGTTTGGCCCATCAGCATTTCATAAAGGATGACCCCCAGCGAATAGACGTCAGTGGCCGGTCCCACTTGGTCGAGCTGGCCGGTTGCTAGTTCTGGGGCAATATAGTCGGGTGAGCCGCGAACTGTGCCGGGACGTTCTTCGGGAGGACAGCGCAAGTCGAAGCGACGGGCCAGGCCAAAGTCACCCACCTTGGGGTCGCAGCTCCAGAAGGGAGCGTTAGGATCACCTTCCATGAGGATGTTGGCTGGCTTCAGGTCGAGATGAATGACGCCTCGGCGATGCATCGCCTCCACCGCGATCGCCAGGGTTCGGATCAGTCGCACTGTCTCGCGGATCGGCTGCAGGGTTCCTGGCGGCATGAGACGATCGGCAAGACTGCCGCCGCGAACGTACTCCATCACATAGTAGGGAAGCCCGTCATGTTCGCCCGAATCGATTACCTGAACGATGTTGGGATGGCGAATCCGCGCCACCATCTCGGCCTCGCGGACGAAGCGGGTTTTCTCCTCGGCACTGGTTTGCGAATCGTGGATGAGGACGATTTTGACCGCCACCAGGCGATACAACGTAAGTTGCTGGGCGACATAGACCTCGCCCATTCCTCCCCGCCCGAGAAGCCGCAAAAAGTCGTAACCAGGGATCCGTGGAATCCGAGGCCGTCGAGTAAGACTGGGCGACGAGGAAACCGAGTCGGTCGCGGATGATCTTGGCAGGTGAGTCTGCCCTAGGCCAAGCTCGGAGGCGACGCAATTGAGCGAGGCTGTGGATGGCTCCTGGGCGACGTCAGTAGTGAGCAGGAAGCTTGCACTGGCGTGCGAATGATGATTCAACTCGCTGTCAGTTTCGCTCGCATGCGCTGACACTGAAGGCGAGGTCCTGACTCCAACCTGGATTTGCGTGGTCTTCGAGGATGGTTTGGTCTGAACTGTCACAATTCGGGTAGTGGAACGACTTCGATCGATCGAGGCACCCTGATGGGTGAGAAATGAATCGACCGGATCGTCCAAGACGATCGAAACCAGCGCAATCTCCTCTTCGTCGAGGGTTGACTCGCCCGATTTTGCGGTGACCATTTCGAATGAATCCACAGCGGGCGACGACGACTCGTCGGACGAATCCAAATCTGAAGTGGGTCTGGAATGGGGCGGGGGGAACGCTGAAGTCATCGTCGCCAATCCTCGTTTCGGCAAGGGGAGAATCCGACACGCAGCAAAGAAAGTCGTTGCCGGCGTCTCGCTCCTCCTTCCCTTCCCTGGAGCTTCTCCCCTATGAGGAACGAACGCGACCTTGAGCCTCGTCGATCAGAGTTCGAAATTCATCGAATAAGTAATGGCTGTCGTGAGGTCCAGCAGACGCCTCGGGGTGGTACTGTACAGCAAAGATCGGCAACGCGCGGTGACGCAGTCCTTCAAGGGTACGATCGTTGAGGTTGAAGTGGGTGGCCCGAACCACTTCGGGCAACGACGAAGGATCCACCGCGAAGCCGTGATTCTGAGTGGTGATCTCAACTCGCCCCGTCGCTTCGTGACGAACCGGATGGTTGGCTCCGCGGTGCCCAAACTTGAGTTTATACGTTTTCCCGCCCAAAGCTAGACCCAGCAGTTGATGACCGAGACAGATTCCAAAGATCGGCACGCCATCGGCTTCGGCGGCATCTCGAATCAACCGGCGAATGGTGGCAATGGCTCCCTCCAGCGGCTCGGGGTCACCAGGGCCGTTGGAGAGGAAAATTCCAGCGGGGCGGCGTTCCAGAACCGCCTCGGCCGGAGTGTTGCCGGGAAGGATGGTGGTCCGACATCCCCGCGCGGTCAAGTGTCGAGGAATGTTCCACTTCATGCCGAAATCGAGCGCGACCACATCGACCCAAGGTTGGGTGGGAGCGACCCGCGGCGGCTCGTCCCAAACGGTCGCCGTCTCGGGAACCACCTCGCGTACAAGGTCGCGTCCCACCAAGCCGGGAGACTGTCTTGCCTTCTCCACAAGGGAGGCGTCGTCGAGATCAATCTGGGATAACACCCCTTTGAGCGCCCCGACAGTTCGCAGACGCTTAACCAGCGCGCGGGTGTCGATTCCCTCCAGACCAGGAATCCCGTGGGTTTTCAAGTAGTGATCCAAATCGGTTTCGGCCCGATGGTTGGAGACGCAACGCGACAGTTCACGAATGACGAATCCCCGAACACGTGGGCGCGCGCTTTCAGCGTCGGCAGTGTTGACCCCGTAGTTGCCAATCTGGGGGTAGGTCATCGTCACGATCTGCCCATGATAGGACGGATCGGTGACGATCTCCTGATATCCCGTCATACTGGTGTTGAAGACCACTTCGCCGTCGGTTTCGGTCTCCGCGCCAAAGCCCCGACCGACGAACACCGTTCCATCCTCCAGCGCCAGTTTGGCGATCCGCGACGCCATCGACTCTCCTTGGGATACGCAATCCCCGCTCCCCGCTGATCCTCGAACCCGCGACGCCTTCGCGTTCCTCGAACCTTCCCCTTTGACCTGAATCCAAGTCAGCCCTTTACGAGAACACCGTGACGCCAAGTCCACCCCTAATGAAGTCCATCCTGATTGACGTTGCATAACTGGTTGCGACCTTGGCGCTCGCAATCGCTCTTTGATCCTAACACGTTCCGGCGTTTGCTTCATCCCGCCTTACCGACTGGTGGCGAGAAAAGACCGTCGCCCGCGTGGGTTGAGCACGAGCGACGGTTGGATTGACCAACACAGAATGGGAGAATCGGTTGAGACACGCCGCTAGTTTGGTTAGACCCTCGGTTCCCAACCTGGCGCGTACTCGCGGCTCCAGTAGGTCATGGCCTCAGCGTCGTCGAGAATCGTTCCGGTGGCCGGGTCGCAACGCAGCGCTCGACCAAGACGCTGAGCAATGTTGCCTAGATGACAAGCCAGCGTAGAAAGGTGTCCCTCGGCGATTGGTGAGTTGAGTGGTTTGTTCTCACGCACGGCGTCGAGGAAGTTGGCGATGTGGAGATCGTCGGGACTGGGAACCGCGTTCCTCTCGATCTCCTTGCCTTTGGGATCGTGAATCGAATAGCCGTTACGGCGAATCGCCAGCGACCCATTTTCGCCGTACACCATGACGTCGGGGTGGTCGGCCACGGGGCTACGATCGCAGCTCAGACCGGAATAACAGATCGACTTGCCGTCGGCGTATTCAAACACGGTTTGCTGGGTGTCCGGGGTTTCTTGATCGTCGTCAAACCGATAACGCCCTCCCGCCGAAACCACTCTGACCGGGTTGCCAACCCCGAGTGCCCAACGGCACACGTCGATCATGTGGACGCCGTTGTTGCCGAGTTCACCGTTGCCCCAGTGCCAGAACCAATGCCAGTTGTAGTGGAGGATGTTGGGTCGATACCCGGTTCGTGGAGCCGGCCCTTGCCAGAGGTCGAAGTCCAAACCGGCGGGTGGATCGACTTCCTTCGCTTTGCCGATCGAGGGACGATTGTTGAAGTAGAAGCATTGGGCGTGACTAAGCCGACCAAGTTCGCCAGCCCTCAAGCGATTCATCGCCTCTTGGAGCGCTGGGTAACTCCGACGCTGGTTGCCCATTTGGATCGGTTTGCCGGTCTTGCGGGAGGCTTCGACCATCAGTTCCCCTTCACGGGGGTTATGCGAGCAGGGCTTTTCGACATAGACCGGCTTGCCCGCTTGCACTCCCAAAATCGCGGCTGGAGCGTGCCAGTGGTTGCACGCAGCAACCACAAACACGTCGATCGCGGGATCATCCAGAATTGCTCGGAAGTCGTTGACTGCTTTGGGAGGGGTCCCCTGCCCCGACCATTTGACGATCTCGTCGACAGCGCGACCCAGGCGTTCGCGATCCACGTCGCAGACCGCGGTGATCTCCACGTTGGACTGCCGACCGAAGACGCGAGCCAGGTCGTTGCCGCGCCCCCCCATGCCCATGATACCAACGCGAACCCGATCCGCGGCGGAACGTCCGCGCGACGTCATAGGACGGGTCTGAGCCTGAGCTTGAGAGACCGCTCCACTCAGCGCGGCCAACCCTACGCCCATTCCTGCCGTTTCCAGGAAGGCGCGTCGTGTGGGCGCGGAAGGGGTCGCTGGAGTCGTCTCGGCCACGTCGGGAGAGGATCGACGAACGGCAGGGGTCATCGGGAGCCTCCGAGTCGGTTGCTTGAAGGAACGGAGAATCAGGTCGAGCCAACGCGGTCAGGTCGTGTTTGGATCGACCATATTCGATCATCCCAAGTTCCTCAACGACTCGCCACCATTTCCCCTCTCACTTCTTCATCATGTGTTGAGAGTCGCGCAAGGTTTCACGTGAAACATGGCGCATCGGTGAAGACCAACCGAAGTCCGCTTCGAGAGCGCTTGGGAATCGCGTGAAGGACGACTCACGCCTCAACCCGCTTCATCCAGGTGGACGATGATAGCAACCTCAAACCAGTGCAAGGGTTTGGAACCCAGCGTCGCTCTTGCAAACGGCGAGACCCACTCGCTTGCTTCGTTCGAGGGATTAGCGGGAAGGGTGACGACGGAGGAACTCACGAACCGCCGAAAATTTGGGAGCCTCGTCGAGGCTTTGGCCCTCGTGTTCGAGCATTCCCCAACTTCCCCACTTGGAGGGCTTCCCCATCGACGAGAACATCACGATCAACCCGCCGCCCGCGTCGGCCCAGCCGTCGAGATAGGTTTCATAGAGGGTTTTCATGCGCGGGTGACGGTTGGCGGCGTGGAAGAGTGCGGTCAATGCCTCGTTGTTCTCGGCTCCTCCGTGGCCTGCCAGATGCTGACCGGCTTCGTAGGCGACGAGTTCAAGGCCACGTTCCCGCGCCAAGGCGGCGTACTCGCGCACTTTGCCCAACGAGTTGGCAACGCTGTCCTGAAGCGCGTCCAGCAATTGGGTCACCTCCAGCTTGAGGGTTTCCTCAACCCGTTTGGGTGATCCCCACTCGTTTCCGAAGTAAGGAGCAATCGCAATGGCGTCTGCTTCCTTGAAGGCGTCGTTCCAGTCCATCACTTGCAGGCCAGTCCACGGGTTGGCCGACTGAGCAGGCAGGACCCGCACTACACGGTCGGCTTCTGAGCCGAAGACCTCGCGCCAGATGCGAAAGATCTCAACCGAACGCTGAGACACAAACCGCAACTGTGCCTGGAAGTCGTTGTCGCTGAGCTTCAGTTCCTTGCCTCGATCTCGACAGTAACGTGATTGTTCGAACTGGTTATTCCAACATTCGTTGGAATATTCGACCCAGATCGGTTTGCCTGGTTTGAGTTCCCGCTTGACCTGAAGGGCGAATTGACGCACATATTCGTCGTCGGCTCGGTGCGGCATACAGAACCAAGGGGCGACATCCAGCGTGTTGCACAAGGCGATTTGATACTCCAGCGCCACGCCGTGGAGGGATTGGCGGGCGTCGGACGGCTTGGGACGATCTTCCCAACGCGCGATCTTGGAGTTGTTGGTTTCCATCCAATCCATGAATCTCAGCACCGCGAAGTCACGCCAACGATCGAGGAAGGGTTGGCGAAACGGTTGCGATTCATAAGTGGTCTCGGCCTCGGCGGGAATGAAGCGTATCTTCCGCAACGGGTCGCTGGAGTCGGTCTCCATGATCGCCAGGAAAATCCCGCCCTTCGATTGATCGATCCGCACGCGAAGCCGACCATTCTCCCCGCCGACAATTCGCGCAGGTCCGTTGAGCCGCAGCTTACCTTTGCCTTCATGGAGAATGAGATAATCGCCCACCGGCAGATGGGGCTCGAAGTCGGTGACGATCACGGTTTCGGCGTATTGGTTGGGACGGAGCGACTTGACCTCGCCGTGTTCGTCCAAGTCGAGCGGCCCCCCCTGCCCCCACGGCTTGCCCTTCTCTTGGCTGATCCACTTCCGCGATGCCTTGAAGGCATCCACAAAGACCAGTTCCGAGGAGTAATCCCTTATCCCTCCCAGGTTGACTCCGACTTGAACCGGTCCCGGTTTCCGTTTGTCAACAGTTGCAGGAGACACCGCGTCCGTGATCAGACGAGTGGGGGTAGGAGCAGCAACCGGCGCGGAAGCTTCTTCGTTCGAGGGGGGGAGAAGGACAGGCGAAGTGACATGGGGATCGGAGCTGGCTTCGGACATGCGGGGTTCAAAGTCAGGTTGCTGGGTGTAGGGATTCCCACACCCGGCTAGCCCACCCAACCCTAACGCCGCCAACAAGAGGGTCGCATCCATGATGGTTCGCCAAGTCCGGCGTGGACCTGCGAACAATCTGATCAAGTTGACGATCATGTGTGGTCTCCGAGGAGAGAACCGAGTCCTTGGGTAGGCCCAGCGTGAGTTTGTAGGCGACTCCGACAAACGCGATCGTCATCGCGCTAGTTGATCGGAAACTCGGACCGTCTCAGCTTGCCAGGTCGTTGATCGTTTTGCAATCGGGTTCAACCTCGTCTCTCGATCGGATCTCAAACCCTCCCCTTCTCCAATGCGTCGCGTTGGCCTTATCAGACGACGGCTCGGCGATCACAAAGGATCGTCGAGCCGTGGTGAGTTCAATTCGTTTCGTTGATCCTCACCGGAAGCGAAACCACCAGTTGGTCACGGGCGGATTTCGCGGGTCTGATACCTGTCGAGATAGCGCTGATAGGCGGGGTCGCGGAGTCGTTCGGTGATCGGGTCGGCGAAGGGAAATTCAGGCATTCCTTTCCAGGGCAACGGTTCGACCGTGTCACTGCCCGCTGTGAAGGGGTCGGCGTCCTTGCAGTAACCGACCGAGCGCAATACGAAGGTCCGGGTCCATCCCTCGGGCAACTCGGGCAGCGCGGTCGCGTCGAACTCCAGTTTGACTTCGTCGCCGGGACCAATCACTGCGAACTGGTCGTCGTCGCGGGCAACGAGTTCAGTGACCTCTCCAAACCGAGTCAAGCGTCCGCGAAAGCTGGCGAACGGCGCAGGATCGACTTGAGCGTACTCGTAGAGCAACGGTGGTTGTCCATCGGGCGAAACCTCGCGTAAGTAACCCCGCGCCCCCAACCAAGCCCGCATGACGGGGAGCGTGGTCGAACGATAAAGAGCGTGCTGTCCGGCGGTGGGAGCCGGTTCGGTGATCGCAAGAAACGCCTCGTCCCAGTCGCACTCCATATTGGTACGGATGCGCACAACAAACGGATGCGCAAGCTTACTGGGGTCGAGTTCCACGCTCATGGTTCGCGGCAACCCGGCGGGATAGCCGGGATGGGGTTCCAGCGTCTCCCAGGTTCCGTCCGACCGTTGTTGTTCCAAAACGGGTGGCTTGAGTTCCACGCCAGCGGTAGCGGCGGCGTAATTGGTTTGCGAGTAGGGATATTCGACCCAACCATTCAGTACCAGCAGCAACCGTCGTCCCGGTTCGTTTTCGACCCGACTCCAGGCGTCCCGGACTCGGTTTCCGAAGTCGAGCGTGATGGCATGTTCTTCAGCATAGCCAATCCACTTGCCCAGCTTTTTGACGCCTCCAGCGAAGCGACGGTCGGTGGATTTCAGATGGTCCGTCACCTCCTGCCCTTGAGAGTTGACGGCCTTGGTCGGATCAATCCGAGTCCGCCATGCGCGAACCTCTCCCGTCGGCCGCGGACCTTCGGGCGCGAAGCGTTCATCCAACCCGATCGTCACCTCGGCGGGGTGGTCGATGACTTCGAGCTCGAAGTGGTCCAGGTAGGAGATCTCGTCCATCGGTTCGACCACAGCGATGCGATAGACCCCGCGGGCTGGCTTCAACTGATCGCTGCGAATCAGCAACGCCTCGTCCCGATCGGGCTGCCCGTAAACTCCAGGCGCGACCAGATAACCCATCCCACCTCCTCCGAGGAAATCGCCCAGGCACTCGAACCGGGTTCCGTTCCACGTGAAACACACTGGACAGCTTCCCGTCTTGCGATTGGTCTCGATCAGGTTGAGCCGCTGGTTGGCAGCGACCTGGAGCTCTGACTGCAACACACCATCTGGCCAGGTGATCTGAACCAGTTCCGCCTTCGTGGAATCGCCTAACCCCAGAACCACGGGACCAAGCGATTGACCCGTCGCGCCGATAAGCGACGTGGTCTCCAACCGAAGATTGAGCTTCGGCCCCAATACTCCGAGTTTGGCTCCATAGCCGTGAGGGTTGGTCCGCATTTGGTCGAATCCCACTTTCCACCGACCTGCGAACTCAAGCGCCAACCAGTTGAATCGATTCCCCAAGTTCTCGAACACCCTCGGCGGCTCGCCAGGACGCCAAACCAAGAGATCGGGAAGGTCGTCACCCACGAGATTGGCCGTCTCCAAAGAATCCCTCTGTTGCTCCGGCGGGGTTGAACCATCATCGGAGCGCAGCTCGTCGAGGCCCACACTGAACCCGATCAAACGGTCACCCAGGTTTCGACCCGCCAGCGGTTGTTGGTCGGTGGGACCAATCACGTCAGGGCTGCCATTCAAGTCGATGTCGATCATTCGGACCGAACTTAGACCACGGAGATTCGTGGGAAACTCCACGAAGTTGGGCTGACGACGGCCAGGCGTGGAATCGGTCTCGTTCCTCCAGACTCGCAACCGGCCTTGATGATCGAGCGCGACTAGGTCGGAACGTCCGTCAGCGTCCAGGTCAAGGGCGAGCAGATGGTTGATCCTGGAAGGTCCATTGGGCAGCTCGATCGGTTCCCGGAGAAACCGTCCCAGGCGTTCGTTTCGCAGTAGGTACGGGGTTCCATCCCAGCCAGCCACAATCAGATCAAGGTCACGGTCGCCGTCGAAATCGAAGGCCGCCAGCGTTGTCGGAACTCCAGATGGCTTCAGTGCTTCCTCGAGGCCGGGCCAGCGGGAGAATGCGATCGAAAGTCCCTCCTCGGCGGGTGTCTCGGGATGGGCGACTGCCTTAGGAGCCCAGTTGTCTTTGGGAAGGTTCCCCGGCAGCGGCGCGGGTACGCCGTCGTTGCGGAAGAGGATCACCGGGGAAGGGGGGGGTTGTTCTCCCTCCCAAAAGAGGGTCTCCAATTGGGACGCCAGGGTTGGCGTCACCAAGACGAGATCGAGGTCGCCATCCTGGTCCAAATCGATCCAACGGGCGGTGAGCGCGACCTGATTCAGGTTCGCTAAACCAGCCTGAGCTGTGACATCTTCAAAGCTCTGATTGCCTAGGTTGCGCAGAAGCCGCACGCCACGAGTTCCCGTCAAGACCAGGTCGTTCCAACCATCGGCGTCGAAGTCGGCGGCAGCGGCTCCGAGGGTCACACCGTGGTCGGATCCATTGCCGCTGGGTGCCAACACCCTGGGTAACTCTGTGTAGCCACCATCGGGACGTTGACGGAAAAGACCGTCTCGAATCCCCTGGTCGTCTCGAATGGCGTTGGGAAGAAACAGGTCCATCAGGTCGTCGTTATCCAGATCGAATGCAACGATCGGTCGCCCGAACTGGCCGGCGATCCGTTCCGCGTCGGCAGAGTGTTGGCGAAGTTCCTCTGGTGTCGCCCAGTTTGACCCTTGGGCGAGCTCGAACTTCAGATCGGTCGCGTTCCACCGCACGGGGGCGTCGGTCTCGGCGGGTTTTGAAACGATTCCAGGTGGGTTGATGATCGTGGCATAAGGTCCTGCCTCGCCATAGGTCAAAGCGAACGCCTCGCCTGGTCCCTGAGGATTGCCCGCCGTTTTGGGACTCAGCTGGGCGCGGAGATTGAACATCTCCGTCCGCTTGCGAATCGCTTCGGCCTTTTGTTGAGGATCGCGGGCAGTGACCTCTTGGTTGCGGTAAGCCAGCATCAAGCGGTAAGCGGCCGACTCAAAATAAGGGTTGAGTTCGAACGCCTTCTCAAAGTAAGGCAAGATCAACTCGGGCTTGTTTTGGGCCACCGGAAAATCGGGTCGGTCAGGGTCGGGAAGAGTCGCCCCCAGCTGGTACCAGGTTGTAGCATCGTTGGGATCGAGTTCGTTGACCTTTCGAAATGCCTCGTGAGCTTGAGCCGTCTCGCCGACGTATCCCAAAATGAGGCCCCGACAGTAATAAGCGTGGGCGTTGTTGGGATCTTGGCGGATGACCTCGGCTAGCAGATCCAACTCCCTCTGGAAATCTTGAGCGGAAGGCGATCGTCCCGCCTTGCGGGCGTCCTCCGCTTTGACACCCGTGTTGTTCAAAAGCGCGATCGCCAGATTGACTCCGCTAGGAGGCCAACCAGGAGCGATCCTCCGAACCGTTTCAAACGCTTGAGCGGCCTCGGCGTACTCGAACCGCTGCATTCGTCCCAACCCTTCGAGATGGGCTTCGACCAAGTCCTTGAATTGGTCCGGCGTCAGGTCGGAAAGGGTGGCGGCCCGCGTCTCAGGAGCGGTGGTTTGAACTCGTTCAGACTTGGGGACACTCTTGGTTTCAGGTTGGGTTCCACAACCACAACCAATCCCGATGGGTGTCATGAGCAATCCCAACCCCACCCAACGACGTATCGTGGCGCTCATGTGTGGGAGGTTCGCTGGACAACATTTGAAAGAGGGCACGGAATCATCTCCCAACTTGAAAATGAAAAAAGCGATCTTCTTCGACGTGGGATGTGATCAGCCAGACCGAACCACGTTTCACACTGTCCCACATCTCGTGGAATCGTCGTCGTGAAACAGGCTGGAGTGACGTTTCCCTTTGCGGTCAGGAACTGATCTCGAAAGCCCCGTCAGGATCGCCGGAGGACCACAACCGGCTTCAGACGGTCAACCGTTTCACGTGAAACACGAATCGAGGCAATCCGTGACTCCCTTCTGTTTCACGTGAAACAAGACCGGTCGCTTGTCATTCTTCCACCGTTTCACGTGCAATCCCCATCGAGGCGTGCAGCGACAAGCTTGCGAATCCTCCCACCGTTTCACGTGAAACGGTGGGAACGACGATCGGCGACGACTTGACGAGGGGGGCGGGATTCACGAGAGCGGGCCGATGAAAGTGAGGGAGATCGTATCTGTCGAAGCCGTCGCCGCCTTCGTGAATCTCATCGAGATCATCGTCGTGTGGCCCGGCGGTACGGATCAATATAGCCGGGCGGGGCGGGATCAAGCGATTCTAACATGAGGCCGCCAGGATTGAGCCGAGGCGGCGCGAACCGGCCGTGACGGAGCATCTGGTGACCCTGCCTTCGTTCGCGGGCGCGACGCAGACCGTCCAAGTCGATCGGGCCCATGACGATTTTGGAGCCGGGACCGGGAGACGCCTGGGTGATGATCCGACCATCGTAATCGACGATCATGCTGCCGCCAGGCCAGGAGTAGGGGGGGTAGTGTGTCAGGCTCGCTCCTTGATTGGCCGCCACAACGTAAGCCAAATTCTCAATCGCCCGCGCTCGGTTGATTACGGTCCACCAATCCATCGGCTCGGTTGTGCCCCAAGGATCCATGTAGGCCGAGACCCGAATCAGCACCTCGCAGCCCCGGAGCGCCATCGAACGCAGCACCTCGGGAAAGAGCCAGTCGTAACAGATCGCCACCCCCAAACGTCCTATCTCGGTCTCGACCACTGGCAAGAGGGTGGCGAGGTCGTCGTGGAACTCGGCGGGGCTGCCGTGTACCTCAAACGGAATCCAAGGGTTGAGCTTGCGGTAGGTGGCCAGCAGACCGTCGGGACCAATCAGGCAGGTGGTGTTGAAAACGACTCCGGGATGGGAGGACGACGACTCCAGAAAACTCCCAGTCTGAATATGGATCCGATGCCGGCGCGCCACTTGGATGTAACGGTCGGTGATTTCGTTGGGAATCGGTAAGGCAAGCTTGTCAAGGAGTTCGGCAGCGCTGGGATAGATCGGGGCGGCGTGGGCGAACTCGGGGAAAACCACCAGTTTGAGATCGTCGAAGGGACCAGTGCCGACGA
>Ga0209017_10001383_pt1 | contig 18689 bp, 12 predicted proteins | sample YNPBryunderm2012_FD_185812 | JGI IMG/M metagenome (GOLD analysis project Ga0209017, IMG submission 185812) | Anoxygenic and chlorotrophic microbial mat microbial communities from Yellowstone National Park, USA - YNP Bryant MS undermat 2012... ... | reverse complement strand
GATAGGCCGTGAAGTAGGGCAAACCACGCGCCCTTGACCGGAATAGCCTGCCCTACCCCCTTGGACAAAACTTTGTTCTCCGGTATGTATGTTTGTCTTCTCGTGCAAACGCTTACGCCGGCGCAAGTGCGTTATACGCTGGGAGGGGTTTTTCTGGGGTTATTCCTGGCGGCGTTGGACCAGACGGTGGTGGCGACAGCGCTTCCCGAGATTACGACGGAGCTGGAGGGGCGAGCCTGGTATGCGTGGGTGACGGTGAGTTATCTGCTTTTTAGTACGATAGCGGCGCCGATTTTTGGGCGGCTGACGGAGCTCTATGCCCGTAAGCAGGTGCTCATGGGCGCTTTGGCGCTATTTGTGGGGGGCTCGGTGCTGTGTGGGCTGACGCCTGAGGGAAGGGGGTACTTCTGGTGGCTGGTGGTGGCAAGGGGCGTGCAGGGGGCGGGTGGCGGTGCGCTCTTCACGCTGGCCTTTACGACGTTGGCGTGGCTTTTCCCGCCGAGAGAAAGGAGCCGCTGGGCCGGGCTGATTGGGGCGGTTTTCGGACTATCGGCGGCCATAGGCCCACCCCTCGGCGGCCTCCTGACTGAAACCCTCGGCTGGCGCTGGGTCTTCTGGATAAACCTCCCCTTAGGCGTTATCGCCATTCTCCTGATTGGGCGGTTTATGCCAAACCTCCCTGTCTTAGGAAAGGGGCACTTCGACTGGTGGGGAGCGCTGCTTTTAGCTGGGTGGGTCATGGCATGGGTGGTAGGCATTTCGGCCTTCAGCCCGCGGAGCCTTGTGCGTGAGCCGGCGGGGGCTATCCTCCTGATACTGAGTGTGGTTCTCCTCCTACTCTGGGTGCGGGTAGAAAGGCGAGCGACTTCCCCGCTCTTTGATCTGAGTTATGTGCGGGTTCGGACGTTTCGGTATGCGGCTTTGGCGAGTTTTTTCTTCGGGCCGGCATTCCTTGGGGGCGTAACCTTTCTCCCGCTGTATCTGCAGGGCGTTTTGGGGCAGAGTCCTTCGCAGAGTGGGCTGTATCTCCTGGTGCTGACGATAGTGAGTGTGGGGGCAACGGGAGCCGTGGGCGCCTGGGTGAGCCGCCACGGCCGATATAAGCCACTGCTGCTAACGGCGAGCAGCCTGCTGGGGGGGGTCTTTCTAATAGCCGCTGTGTACTTGCCGGTACAGATAGCAGCGGGGGTGCTCGTAGTCCTTTTAGCGATAGGGGGGGTGGCGCTGGCGCCGCTTCAGGCGCTCTTAAGCGTCGTAGCGCAAAACGACGTCCCAGCCGCTCGGGTCGGGAGCATCACCAGCGCGGTGCTTTTAGCCCGGCAGATAGGCTCCTCAGGGGGACTGGCGCTACTCAATGGCCTGTACAGTTATGGCCTGACGCAGGGCAGCGGAAACCTCCCCCAAGGGCTTCGCTGGGCCTTCACTGGCATGGCTGTGCTCTCAGCCGGCCTCATCACCATGACCCTCCTCCTGCCCGACGTACCCCTCCGCCAAAAACGCCTCGAAGAAGAAACCCCCGCCTAAGAAGATGCCTATGCGCCACCCTGCAAGAAAACCCATAGCCTACGTCATACGTGCAAGTTTAGCCAAAGACGGGTATGCGTAGACGTCTAACTGGGCTTATCGTAACGGGGGTGCTGGTGGGGCCTTTTTTGGCGGTTTTGGATCAGACCATGGTGAGTGTGGCGCTGCCGCGCATCGTAGCCGAAATAGGCGGTGAGGCCTGGTACGCCTGGATAAAGGTGAGCTATCTTTTTTTCAGCACGATAGCGACGGTGGTGGTGGGGCGGTTAGTGGAGATACTACCCCGCAAGCCGGTGGTAGTGGGGGCGTTTGGGCTGTATGTGATAGGTTCGGTCTGGTGTGGGCTGACGCCGGGCGGTGGTGGAGAAGTGCAGGGGTTGTCGGGCGCCTTCTGGTGGCTGATGGCAGGACGGGCCGTACAGGGCATCGGCGGGGGCGGGCTGTTTGCAGCGGCGTTTGCGACGCTGGCCTGGCTTTTCCCGCCGAGAGAAAGGAGCCGCTGGGCCGGGCTGGTAGGGGCTGTTTTCGGGCTGGCGGCAGCCTTAGGCCCGCCGCTGGGCGGCCTCCTGACCCAAACCCTCGGCTGGCGCTGGACATTCTGGATCAACCTGCCCTTAGGACTTATCGGTCTTACTCTACTCGCATACACGCTACCGGCGCTGCCCCCCGCCGCTAAGGAGGCCTTCGACTGGGCTGGAAGTCTCCTCCTCATGCTCTGGACAGGAAGCTGGCTCATAGGCCTTTCTACTTTCGGCGCGCAAAAGCTCCTACCGCCCACCGCCGGGATAGGCCTGCTTCTCTTGGGTCTGGTTTTTTTCCTCCTATGGCTCCGCATAGAAAGGGCCGCGCCGTCCCCCCTCTTCGACCTGAGCTATCTGCGGCTCCCTTCGGTTCGGTATGCCCTCTTATCGGTCTTTTGGTTTGGGCCGGTCTTTTTTGGGGTCATCACGTTTCTGCCCCTGTACCTCCAAAAGGTGCTTGGGCAAACGCCCGCTGTGAGTGGCCGGTATCTCCTGATCCTCACGGCGGTGAATGTGACCAGTACGGCCTGGGTAGGCGCCTGGGTGAGCCGCCACGGCCGGCACAAGCCTATCCTTCTTTGGGGGAGTATAGGCTTAGGGCTTATGCTGGGCATGACGGCAGCGCTTTTGCCTGCGGCCCTGTCCGGGGGCGTGCTGACGGTCGCGCTAACCCTTACAGGTTTGGCTACGGGGCCTATGCAGGCGCTCTTAGGCGTCATCGCCCAGAATGACGTCCCCATAGCCCGGGTGGGAAGCGTCAGTAGTGCCCTGCTTTTTGCCCGGCAGATGGGGGCCTCCTGGGGCCTGGCCGCCCTCAACGCCCTCTACAGCTACAACCTCTCCTCCGCCGGCGATGTGCGCCCCGCCCTCCAAGTGGCCTTTATAGGCATGGCCCTCCCCGCCATAGCCCTCGTCCTCAGCGTCACCCTCCTCCCAGATAGCCGCCTGCGCCGCCACTATATCGAAGAAGAAACCCCCGCTTGACTAACTTTGCCCGCGTGTGGGCTATCCTCCGCAAAGAACTCTCTACGCTCCTTTATAACCTGATCGCCTACCTGGTGTGGGGGATTTTTCTCGTGGGAACAGGGCTGTTTTTATGGGTATTTAGTGGCAGCGCGATTCAAACGGGCGCCGCAGAAATGGATAACTTCTTTGCTGTGGCACCGTGGTTTATGCTGTTTTTGGTGCCAGCGCTCACGATGCGAACCTTCCCGGAGGAGTTTCGGTCGGGCACGTATGAGCTTTTAGCGACGGTGCCCATCAGCCGGTGGGCTATCATCTTAGGGAAGTACCTGGCGGTGGGGGTAGTGATCCTATTAGCGCTGGTGCCCACGCTGGTGTTTTATGCCAGTTTAGGGTGGCTTGCGCAGCCTCGGTGGCATATTGACCACGGGGCAATTCAAGGGGCCTATATTGGTCTGGCCGGCATGGCGCTGGTGCTGGCTGCGCTGGGCCTGTGGATGGCCACCCTCACCAGCCATACCATCATCGCCTTTCTCTTAGGCGTCTTCGTAGGATTTTTGTGGCTCGTCGGGTTTGAGTTTGCGTCTGACCTCCCTATTGGCAAACCCCTCCAAGATTTCTTTGCCCAGATGAGCCTCATGGAACATTACCGCAGCCTGAGCCGAGGCGTGGTGGACTCGCGAGACATTCTGTACCTGCTTCTGGTAGTTACAGGTGGGCTTTACCTGGCATACCAATCCCTTTCCCGTCGGCACCCATGAGAAAAACCGTAGAAGTCATCGCCGTCATAGCCCTCCTGATAGGCGTGGGGTGGCTGGGTAGTCGGTACTTTTTCCGCGTAGACCTGACAGCCGATAAACGTTACACCCTGTCGCCGGGAACGAAGAAACTTTTACAGCAGGTTCCGCAGAGCGTTTATGTAACCGTCTATCTATTGGGGGATTTTCCCTATCCCATCGAGCGGTTTCGGCGGGCGGTAGAAACGACTCTGGCCGAAATGAAGGCCCAAAGCCCCAAACCCTTCAACTATGTCTTCGTCAACCCCTCCAAAAATCCGCAGGTTCTTCAGCTTTTCAAGCAAAAAGGCATTCTGCCTATCCCCATTAATGTGCGCGTTTCGCAGACAGAGACCCGTCGGCAGAATATCTATCCCGTAGCGAACGTGCAATCCGGCTCTGCCGATATATGGGTAGACCTGGTGAAGGGACACGTCTTTCCCAATGGGCAGATAGACCTGCTGGAAGCCGAGCAGGACGTAGAGCACAAGTTTGCGGCGGCGCTACGGCAGATCGCTACGTATGGCGAGAAGCCGATCGTGGCATTTCTACAAGGGCATGGGGAGTATGGCGCGGCCGAGCTGGCTATTCTCCGCAATGAGCTGAGCAAGTTTTATCGGCTGATGGATGTGCGAGTACGGGAAGGGCAGGCCCTCCGCTCCTCCAAGGCCTTCCTGCCCGAGTCGCTGGCTCAGCGCATAGCGGGCGATGGCATCGCCGTCCTGATTGTAGCGGGCCCGGATAGCGCTTTCACCGACCGGGAAAAGTATGAGATTGAGCAGTATCTCTTTCGCGGCGGGCGGATATTGTGGCTCTTAGACCAGCAACGTATCAACCTATCCGAGAGTAGCACCCTGACGCAGCTGCGGGAGCTAAATCTGGATGATCTTTTCTTTCGGTGGGGCTGGCGGCCAGCCTATGATCTGATTCAGGACCTGTCGTGCGGGTTTATTGAGGTGATTCGGGGCTATTACAATGGGCCGATCTGGGGCACTGAGAAGTGGCCCTACTACCCGATTATCTACATTTTCCCGCCGCATCCCATCAGCCGGGGGGTAGATGCGGTTCTTTTGCGGTATGCGGGAAGTGTAGACACCCTATCCCGGCCAGGCCTTCAGCACACGATTTTAGCCGTCTCTTCGCCCCTTAGCCGATCGGTCAAAGGCACCCTCCTAATAGATGTCAACATGTTCGCTAAAAGCCCTCCACAGCCAGAACAGTTTCGTAACAAAGGTTTTCGGCCTGTGGCGGTACTCACAGAAGGGCACTTCCAGTCAATCTTCCAAGAACGGGATATTCCGACGGACACCTTTGCGCCGAATCCGCCCAGCGCGAAGTTTTTGCCGGCCTCCGGCGTAGCGAGCAAAGTCATCTGGATTGTGGATGGGGAGGTGGCGCTGCCCGCTGAGGTGCAGGGCCGTGCCGCTGACTACCTCCCCCTGGATAACCTCACCTTCCTCCTAAACTGCGTGGATTACCTGGCCGGTGAAATCTCCCTCACCGAAGTGCGCAGCCGAAAAGTAGAACTCCGACGCCTGGACCCGCAAATCCTGCGGCATTATACCCTGGCCATTCAGGTCGTGAACTTAGGCGGACCGCTCCTCCTCATGATAGGGCTGGGGCTTTCCCTGTACTTTTGGCGGCGACGCCGCTATCAAAAAACCCTGGTATGAACGCCCGTATAGGTATTTTGCTGCTAGTTGGGGTGGCTTTGTTAGCTATCGGGGGGCTCTACTGGGTAGATCAGTATATGCGCTATCGCGAGGCCGAAGCCAAGCGATTTAGTGCGCGGGATACGGCAGCGATCGTACGCATAGACCTCGTAGAAAAGCACGCGGATACGGTCTACGCGCAGCTTTATCTTGTGCGGCGGGAAGGGCGCTGGTGGGTCAACGACACCCTGGAAGCCTTTACAGACCCGTTGAGGCGTCTGATGAAAGTTTTAGCTGGGCAAACCCCTCGCGCCCCTGTCGCGCCCACCGCTTTGCAAAACACCCTACGCTTTATCAAGGACCACCGCATTGAGGTAACCATCCATTATGCCGATGGCAAGCGGGAGGAGTTTTATGTAGGCGGTCCCACGCCTGACCAGCGGGCCTCTTATATGCTCAAAGTGGGGGCCGATCAGCCCTATGAGGTATTCCTCCCCGGCCTGGAAGGGTATCTTACCCCCTACTACCGACCCGACCTGAGCGCCTGGCAGGAAAACCTCGTCTTCCAAGCCGTCTCGGCAGACCTTCAGCGGATCAGCCTCACGTACTTTGACGACCCTGCTAAAACCTGGACCCTGCAACGGCCCCAGCCCGAAGCACCCTGGCAGCTCCTCCCCGAAGGCATCCCCGACTCCCTCCGCATCGCCGAATACCTCCTCCACTACACAGGCAAGTTCTCAGCCGATGAACTTGCCTCCCCAGACTCCCTCAGTGGTCTTCTACCGCTTTACGAGCTCTCTCTGCAGACCTTTTCCCAGCAGCGTTTCCAGGTTACCATCTATCCGCACCGTTCCAGCCCGCTTCATTACTACCTGCGTATTCATCATAGGCCGTATTTCACCTACACGATTAGCCGCAGCCGGATGGACACGTATGTAGTGCCCCGGAGCTACTTCTTACGCTCACCGGCCTAAGCCCGTTTTTGTTTAGCTTTGCCGTATGCAATTTCGTTTGACGGAGGAGCACGAGATGCTCCGTCAGGCCGCTCGCGACTTTGCACAAAACGAGCTTCTGCCGGGCGTCATAGAACGGGACGAAAAGCAATACTTTCCCCACGAGCTCATCCAGCGCATGGGCGAAATGGGCTTTTTCGGCCTGATGGTGAGTCCGGCGTATGGCGGCTCAGGGCTGGATACCATTAGCTACGTGCTGGTGATGGAAGAGCTCTCCAAAATAGATGCCTCTGCGAGTGTAATAGTATCTGTGCAAAACTCCCTCGTCAACTGGGGCATAGAGGTTTATGGGACTGAGGCGCAAAAGCGCAAGTATCTTCCCCGGCTGGCTCGTGGGGAGATCATTGGGGCTTTTTGTCTATCGGAGCCAGAGGCCGGGAGCGATGCCACCAGCCAGCGCACCACCGCTGTCCGCGAGGGGGACTATTACATTCTCAATGGCACCAAAAACTGGATTACCAGTGCCGGGCGGGCCGGACTGTACTTGGTGATTGCCCAGACCGACCGCAGTAAGGGCAGTCGGGGCATCTCGGCCTTCCTCGTAGAACGCGACTGGCCAGGTGTCATCGTCGGAAAAAAAGAAGACAAACTCGGCATCCGCGGCTCTGACACCCACACCATGATTTTCAATGACGTCAAGGTCCCCGTAGAAAATCGCCTCGGCGAAGAGGGGATGGGCTTTAAGATTGCGATGCAGACGCTGGACGGCGGGCGGATAGGCATAGCGGCGCAGGCCCTCGGGATAGCCAGCGGGGCCTACGAACTGGCCCGGAGTTACAGCCAGCAGAGGCAGGCTTTCGGCGTGCCGATAGCGAAGCACCAGGCTGTCGCCTTCAAGTTAGCCAACATGGCTACGCACATTGAAGCGGCGCGCCTATTGTGCTTCAAAGCCGCCTGGGCCAAAGATCAGCATCTCAACTACAATCCCCTTGCCGCCATGGCCAAACTCTATGCCTCCCGTACTGCGATGTGGGTCACCACCGAAGCCGTCCAGATTCACGGCGGCTACGGCTACGTGAAAGAGTACCACGTGGAGCGCCTCATGCGCGACGCCAAAATCACCGAGATCTACGAGGGCACCAGCGAAATCCAACGCCTTGTCATCTCTCGCTCCCTGGCCAAAGGTGAAAAGGTCTTCGTAGCATAAAGCCCACGCCGGATACTTCCCACCGCTTGCCCCCCAGCTGAGACAATCATCTGAGGAGTAGATCAGCAAGCTCCTATCGCCTTTTACACTCGTGTAGCCAGCTCGGGGAATTTGTAAGCAAAAGGCTCAATAGTAGGCGGGACTTCCCCGCGGGCATTCATGTCTGCGAGCTTTTTCGCTTCGGAGGCCAATAGGCACACCTGAGTCCCTTTTTCGGCATGCGCAAACCACAATCGCTCCAGAAGTACTTCCGTCCTTAGGTAGCGCCATTCCCCCTCCTGCGTGCGGAGACGTTCTATTTGCGGCACGCGAGCCAGAGCCACCTTATAGGCTTCCAGCTCATAGGCTAGGCAGCACTTGAGCTTCCCGCAGTGCCCAGTAAGGCGGTTCATATTCATCAAGAGCCCCTGGTAGCGCACCATTTCCGTCGTGACTGTATGGAAGCTTCGCAGAAAAGACCCACAGCACAGCTCCCGCCCGCATGAGCCGATTCCCCCCACTTGACCGCTGGCTTGCCGATCATGGATCTGGTACATTTCTGCCCTGAGACCCGTGCTTTCCTGAATGCGCCGGATGTAGTTGCGAAAATCTACCCGCCCATCCGCCGTAAAGTAAATAGTCACCCGTGAGCCGTCGACCTGCATTTCCAGGTCCACCACTTTCATGTTGTGGGTCGTATCTAATCGCTCTTCTTGCACGAGCTTACGCGCCTGCGCGAGGATTTCGGGCTCCTTTTCCCGTAGGCGCTGAAGGTGCTCCATATCTTCCTCATTAGCGACCCGGAGGATTTTCTGAATGGGTGGTATCGGCGGATAACCACCGCTGGCGTGCATTTTTTCCGCGGCCTTTCCCACCAAGGAGAGGCGCCCAATATGGTACCCCTTACCCAGGATTGGCGGATTTTTGCCGCGCTGGATCACTTCTGGCACCACCACCCAAGCGCCTATTTTCGGGCTTAGCCCGACATCCATCCAGAAGTACTGCCGCCGCGTGCCCTTAAACTTTACTTCCGTCAGCACCTCGCCCACCGTCGGTAGCGGCTCAATCACACTCAGCCACCGCTGGGTAAAAACCGCTACCGAGCACCCACTACACCCGCCCTGACACGACATACGCCTCCATGAATTGCTTCCACCGGCCCAGTACCTCCTGCTGCCCCAAAACCGCCAGCACCGCATAGAGCGCCGGCCCGGCCTCTTCTCCGGTTAGCGCCACCCGCAAGGTTATCAGCACCTTCCCGATCGGTAGCTTCATAGACTTTGCCCACGCCTTCAAGGCCGCCTCTATTTCTTCCTTTTGCCAGACGGAGATACTCTGAAAAATACTTTCAACTTCTGCGGCATGCGCTATCACTTCGCTGGATAGTTTAGCCTCTAACGAGGGGGGAAGCGGAAAACTCGGCCGCCGGTTGTAAAAAGCCACGGCATCTATTATGTCCGGCAGGGTCTGGGCCCGTTCCTGCGCTAATTCTATGAGGGCTTTTAGCGTGGCATCGGAGGGCGGGGGCGTGCCTGTCTGGGCTTCCCAGAGGGGGCGCACCAGCGGCAAAAGCGACTCCGCCGAACGCCGACGCAAGTGCTGCTGATTTATCCATTTGGCTTTCTCGTAGTCGAAGCGCGCACCGGCCTTGCTCACCCGATCAATAGAAAACGTCTGGATAAGCTGCTCCATCGTGAAGATTTCCTGATCAGAAGCAGGATGCCACCCTAACAGGGCAATGTAGTTTATCAGCCCCTCCGGCAAAAAGCCCCGTTCCCGATAGCCTTCGGCAGTCTCACCTGTGAAGGGGTCCTTCCACCGTAGGGGAAACACCGGAAAGCCCAGCTGGTCACCGTCTCTTTTGCTGAGCTTGCCGCCGCCGTCCGGCCGCAGAAGCAAAGGCAGGTGCGCAAAGCGCGGCATCTCCCACCCAAACGCCTCATACAAAAGCACATGCAGCGGCGTAGAAGGCAGCCACTCCTCTCCCCGAATCACATGCGTTACCGCCATGAGGTGGTCATCTACCACATTCGCCAAATGATAGGTAGGCATCCCATCGCTTTTGAGCAGGACTTTATCGTCCAGCTGCTGGGTATGGAAACTCACCCACCCCCGAATCTCATCATAAAACCGTACCTCCCGGTCGCGCGGCATGAGAAAACGTATCACATAAGAGCCGTTTTTGAGACGTGCTTCTACTTCATCGGGGGGCAAAGTGAGGCTATTTTTCATGTAGGCACGCGTGATGCTATTGTACTGCGGGGCGACCATGCCCGCCGCCTCAAACCGCCGCCGCATTTCCTCCAGCTCTTCCTCTGTATCAAAGGCATAATACGCTGCGCCCCGCCGCACCAGCTCATGCGCATAAGCCGCATAGATGTCTTTCCGTTCGCTCTGGCGATAGGGTGCATGCGGCCCGCCCAGATGGGGCCCCTCATCAAAGGTTATCCCACACCAGGTAAGCGCCTCTATAATATATTCCTCTGCGCCAGGCACATAACGGGTCTGGTCCGTATCCTCAATGCGCAAGATAAACCGCCCCCCATGCCTGCGTGCCAAGAGATAGTTGTACAGCGCAGTCCGCACCCCCCCAATATGCAAGGGGCCCGTGGGACTCGGCGCAAATCGCACCACCATACGCCTCAAGCCTCCTGGCTGCTCTTCTCCTGAGGAACCTCCCAGGCCTTCCCAACCGGTAGAAGATGCAAGGTCACGCCCACCTCATCAAAGGCCCTCTTAGCTTCCTCGTCGTTAATAGCGATAGGCGGGAAGGTGTTATAATGAACGCCCATCACGTGGCTCACATCCAGAAGCAGCGCCGCTTCCACCGCATCTTCCACATCCATAGTGAAATGCCCACCAATGGGCAGAATGGCCAGGTCCAGCTGATACCGCTCCGCAATTAGTTCCATTTCCACTGTGAGGGCGGTATCACCCGCATAATAGATTGTTTGCGCCCCGTCCGCAATCACAAAGCCCACCGGCACCCCGCCATACGTCCCATCCGGGAAACTGCTGGTGTGAATAGCCGGCACGAGCTTGACCGAGAAGTCCGCGTTGGTCTTTTCCGGCCCGTAGAAAGTACCTCCGACATTCATCCCCACGGCCTGACAGCCGCGTTTCTGGTAGTAGTCATAAATCTCCCACACACCAATGATCGGCGCGCCGGTTTCCCGGCTCACCGCTTCGGCGTCACCAGAGTGGTCTCCATGCGCATGCGAGAGAAAAATATAATCTGGCTGCGCATCAGATAGCGTCTGAACAGAGACTCCGTGCTTTTCAGCGGTCGGATTTCCCGTTACGAAGGGATCAAAGAGAAGCTTGTATTTTTTCTCGCCTTGGCCTACCTCCAGTAGGAAGCATGAATGCCCGTAGTAGGTGATCTGCATGCGACAAAGATAATGTAGAGCAGCCTTATAAAGGCGATGCGGACGGGTGAGAGGGTACGGGACTTTTGCGTATCTTTACGGGTCTCATGCTGCCCGAAGCCCTGAATGTCCTTCTTACCCTAACGAAAGTGCTGGGTTTTGCGCTGGCCCTGGCAGTTCTCTACCTGTGGGTCAATGTAACTATCATCCATAGAAACCTCAAAAAGATAGTTCTGCGCTGGGAAAAGCCCGAGTTTGGCATTGTCTCACTGGCAATATTCATAGCCATGATTTTGATTTTGTCCGGGAGTCTTTTGAGTTATGCATTTTATATTCGGGATGTGGGGCGGGTGCTTGGCGCGGAGATGTGGCTTCACCTATTTGTGGGACTGAGCGGCTTGCTTTTACTGAGTGGCCTGGCCTACCTCGGACTCAAGCTCCTTTACATTCAGCCTATTGGCGAAGAGGGCATTTACATGGTCTATTTTAGCCGGAGAGTTTTCCTCTTTCAGACGAAGCTGATCGCATGGTCTGATGTGTATGACTACTTTATTCAGCAGGGTGAGTTTTTTTCAACGATTGTCTTCATTGCCCGGAATGGCAAGCAATATCCCCTACGAGTACCGACTTATCTGGTAAAGACACTATCCAAGCTGGCCGATTATAGCATAGATAAGTATGCCTTTTTGATGAAATATGGTCGAAAGACATCTAAGTCGTCCCGGCATAACTAAGTTTCGGCTTTCATGCGTCGCCTCTGGCTTACAGCAGGGGCAATAGGGCTGATTCTTTTAGCAGGGCTGGGGATTTTAGCAGAGGGGGGAGGCGGTGCTTTTGCCTATCGGCTCCTGCAATCTTATGTGGAGTGGCGCATGCAAGCGCGCCTGCGAGCTGCCGCGCGGTTAGCTGTCGAACCGCTCCCAAGGACCATGGCCCAAGGGGAGGACTACCTGGTTCTCGTCTATGACCAAAAGGGGGCTTTGCGTGCCTGGAATAGCCATCAGTGGCCGCTCTTTGCCCCCACCCTGACAAGCCTCAGCCCCGAAATCTACGCGGACGAAGAAAAAGCCTATTACCTGCTCAAACAGCGGGTGGAATCCCTGACCGTAGTGGTGGCTATTCCGCTCTGGGTGACCTATCCGGTTCCGTACCAACACACGTATTTTTTAGGGCAGGAGGCTTTTGGTTCTGTGGGGCTCCGGGCGTCGCCAGCGCCCCGGCGGGAGAGCTTGCCGCTTCTTTACCGGGACCTGTCAGGCCAAACGATTTTCCGGCTTTATGTAGGGCCCTGGGAGGCGTGGCTGCATCCTTTTCGGGTGCTGTTTCTTGCGATAGGCGCGGTGTGGGTAGCCGGGCTTCTGGTGTGGCTTCATCGCCGCTGGCGGCCTCTTTCGCATGGGGCTTACTTAGGGCGCATGGGGCTTGTGGTAGGGCTAATTTGGATGCTTTTGAAGATAGCCGACTTGCCAGGGCGCTATCTGGAAGGGGCTTTCTTTCATGCAGAGAGTCTGGCGTGGGGGTGGCTGCTTAGAAGCGCCTGGGATTTCCTGGTGCTGGGCGGGATAATCGCATGGGCCTTATATAGCATCCCGCGGCAAACCTTCCGCCGAGCCTGGTTCCTAGTGGGAGGCTATTGGGTCTTCTGGGGAGTGATGGGGCTGATTTTCTGGGGACTGGCCCGCCATAGTCAACTTTCGCTGGAAATATCCGACTTTGCAAACCTTGGGGATGCTCTCCCGATCCTTGGAATAATCTTAGCAGTTTCTGGACAGTTTTTGGCCGGAAAAGTAGAGATTTCAGAGAGAAGGTTGTGGTTATGGATAGGAACTTTTTCACTCTTAGGGAGCACAATAACTTGGGTTGCAGGCGTGCCCTGGTGGGGGGTGGTAAGCTTAGCCGTTCTGTACCTGTCGTTTTTTCTGCCGCTACGAGTGCCGGGGTTTGTTTGGGGCCTCTTTCAGGGGGTTCTTCTATCTATTGTCGTGAATAGTTTTTTTTCGGCGGCGCAGGAATGGCGCGCCAAGCAGCGTATACCTGCTTATGCTAAGCTCGCCGCCTTTCCACGCGACCTTCTTCTCGAGGCACGCCTCTCCTACCGCCTTGCCCGCCTGAGCCAGGATACCCTCCTCTGGCAAAACCTCTCCACCGCCGATAATCTCATTGATGCAACTTTCATAGCCCGCCTTACCCGAAAATACTTCCTAAGCCTTAGCGAAAACTATCTCATAGCCCTCTCTTTCTGGAGCGAGCAAGACACCCGCCTGGATAACCAGTACGAACTTCTCCCCATCTCCTGGCGCAGTCTCCCCCCCGATGCCCTGACCCCTACCCTGAGTCCCCATCTTTTTTTTGTCGTGAAAGGAACAAAACGCTACTTCTATGCGGGACGCTACCCCCTCAGCTATCAGGGTTATCCTATCTTTTTGCAAATAGAGTTGTATCCCCGCGTGCGGCCCCTGGCTGAATCCTTCGCCGGTACTGCCCCCAGCATTAGCTATGCCCTTTACGACAACCAACAGCGGGTTTTTACCCATGGTCACAGCAACTTCCCCTCTCATCTTTACCGCTCCTTAGAAAGTCAATGGAGCTGGCAACATTTGCCTGATAAGTACCAGGTTTATTACCGGGCTTCGGCACAGCAACATCTGATTTTAGAGTACCAAAGGCGAACTATTTTACATGTTTTAGCCTCTTTTCCTTTTATCTTGCTAATCCTTGGGCTCATCAAAGCATTAGAGCTTGTTTGCAAAAGGCCGGAAGGGTGGAAAATATTTTGGGAGACTCGGCATCGACTGGCCCCCCGGGTGCGAGCGGTATTTTTCGCCACGGTGATTTTGCCCCTCATAGGGCTATTAGGCGTAAGCTTTCTGTTCTTTATCCGACTCACACAGGGTAGTCTCGAAGATAGTCTCCGCCGAAAATTAACCATTTTGCATAGCTACATCCAGGATGAGCGCATTTTGAGTGAAAAACTTCTGACAGGGATAGATAGTTACATCCCCCACGAAGAGTCCTATATCCGAGACCTCATGCAGCGGCTGGCGCGCCTCACCGAAAGCCAGGTGGCTATTTATACGGCGGACGGATTCTTATATAGCAGCACCTTATCGCCGGCGTATGTGGGGATATATGTGTTTCCCCTCTTAGACCCCTCTGTAAAAACTACCGCAGAGGAGTTTATGGTCGCTCGACGGGAGTGGCCAGGCATTGGGCGGGTAACCTATGGCTACATGCCGCTGCGGAACTTATCTGGACGGCTCCTGGGCTATATCCAGGTGACCTTCCCAGCGCCGCAAGTCACCCTCTACCAGGCTATCCGGGGCTTTATCGCATACGGGGTAAATGTATATCTTTTGCTTATTTTAGTCAGCACTCTGGTAGGTCTTTCTCTCATGGAGCACATCTTGCGAGGACTTTCCGAGATAGAAGATCAAGTGCGAAAAGCTCCGATAGGCACTATCCCCCCACGCCTTAGCTGGCCTAACTCCCAGGACGAAATCGGAACTTTCGTACGGGCCTACAACGAAATGATCAACCGCTTAGAAATCAGCCAGCGCGAACTGGAAATGACCCTGCGCCAAATCAGCCAGCAGGAAATGGCCCGCCAGGCCGCCCACGAAATCAAAAATGCGCTCACCCCCATCAAGCTTATCGCCCAATACCTGCAGCGCCTCCCCCACATCGAACCCGAAAAGCTTCACCGGCTCAGCCACGAAATGCTCCAAAAAATAGAAACCCTCGCCCGTATCGCTAACCGATTTCTCACCTTCGCCGGCCCCCAAGACCCCTCTACCCTCACACTGGTCCCCATTCATCTCAATCATTTTCTCGAAGAGTACTTCCAGCCCTACCTGCAAAATACCTCCATCCACATGAAGCTTCTTTTGTCCGAAACCCCCGTCTGGATAAAAGGCCATCCAGACCTGCTTTCGCAGGTGCTAAATAATCTCATTCAGAATGCGCTGCAAGCCTTAGAAGGACGGGAAAATAGCGAGATCACCTTGAGCCTGGAGACCCGGGACGGAGAAGCCTGGATAGCCGTGCGGGACAATGGCCCCGGCATCCCCCCCGACGTGCAAGCGCGGATGTTTGAGTTTTACTTTACCACGAAGCGCAGCGGAACAGGCTTAGGGCTGGCTATTTCCAAGCGGCTGGTGGAGCAAATGCAGGGACGCATTTTTGCAGAGACGCAGCTCGGGCAGGGAACTGTCTTTTATGTGGTGTTTCCGGCTTATATGCCGTAGCGTGGGGGGAATAGGGCTGGGCCTGGCGCAGGTTATCACGTATGATACGCTTTTGCCGCCAGGGGTAGGGGTGCTTCGTCTCCCTGAGCAAAGCTGGCTGATCCGGGTGCTGCTTATACATCCGCCCCGGGAAGTCCGGTATGATACAACAGGGCATCGGCTATTGTGGGAGCCTGCGCCTGACTCTATGCGGCTAATGTACCGGCTTTTTCATCTGCCACCACCTCAAATGGCGCCCTATCAGCCTCAGCCCTTGCAGGCCCTGATGCAATGGGATAGTACGCAGGCAGCGACTTATGGGGTGTCCGCTTATGCGGGGTCAGTGGTAGCAGCCGACACGTTTACTTCGCGCCTTCGGCGCAGCGGAAGCCTCACGCGTTCGCTCACCATAGGCACTGGGCAAAACGCCACCCTCAATAGCGCTTTCCGCCTCTCCTTAGAGGGCCCTATCGCCCCAGACCTCTATCTGATAGCCGCCCTCACCGACGAAAACCTCCCCTTCCAGACTGCCACGCAAACTTTCTCTGACTTTGACAGGGTCTTCATTGGCCTGCGCTGGCAAAAAGCCCAGCTCCTCCTGGGAGACCTGGAATTCAAAGAGTCCCAGACCCGCTTTGCAAACTTCTACCGCAATGTCCTGGGGATAGAGGCCCGCCTGGATACCACTTTCTACCGCGGACGCCTCGCCTTAGCCGAAGCCAAAGGCCGCTTCCATACCAATAGCTTCATGGGCCAGGAAGGCCGCCAAGGCCCCTACCTTCTCACCGGCAAAAATAACGAACGTTTCATCACCATCCTCGCCGGCTCCGAAAAAGTTTATATAAACGGCCAGCTTATGCAGCGAGGCGTAGACAGAGACTATGTGATTGATTATACGACCGGGGAGATCACCTTCACCCCACGGGTGCCCATTACAGCGGCGACGCGGATCGTAGTGGACTTTGAATATGCGGACCGGAGCTATGGGCGGACGTTCGTCTGGACCCGGCATGAGTTTGGTGGGGCGCGCTGGCAAATGGGCCTGAGCTACTTCCGCCAGGCCGATAATCCCCGCCGCCCCTTGGACTTTACACTCACGCCGGAGGAGGAAGCCCGCCTGGCCCAGCTCCCGCGAGGCAGTACCGTAGGCCTCCTCAAAGGCGTGGATACCCTCCCTTACGAACCCGGCACCATCCGCTACAAAGCCCAAGACACGCTCATCGGCGGCGTGCCTTATACCTACTTTGTGGTGAGCCAAGACCCGGCCCAGGCGCTTTATCAGGTGAGCTTCGCGTATGTGGGACCGGATAAGGGCGATTATGTGCGCGCATCCGCTGCGCTCAATGGCAATGTCTTTTCCTGGGTGGGACCCGGAAAAGGCGACTTCATCGTTGGGCGCGCCGTGGCCCTCCCAACAGCCACGGAGATTTTCTCCCTGCGCCCTACCTGGGAAATACTACCCCGCCTGCGCTGGGTAGGAGAAGCCAACCTCAGCCGCTATCAGGAAAACCGCTTCGCCGGCTACACCCAAAATGGCCTCGCTACCCATCAAAAGCTCACTTGGCAAGCCCTTTCCGACTCCGCCCCTTTTCAGATAAGCCCCGAATTAGCCTTCCAATACGTAGCCGCCACCTACCAGAATGTAGACCGCGTCTATGAGCGGGAGTATGGCCGGCTGTGGAACTACAACGATCAGCAGCGGGCGGATGAGCGCCTGTGGGAGGCCCGCCTACCCCTCACCTGGAAAAACCGCTATCGACTCACCCCCAGCGCCGGCCAACGCCGATGGGGAGATACGCTCCTCACCCAGCGGTATGCCGCCCACTGGGAAGGCTTGGACACCACCCGGGGCTTAGCGGGCACCTACCTCTTAGAATACCTCCACAGTGCCTACGCCACCTTCACAGACAGGTGGATCCGCCACACCGGCAGAATCTTCTGGGCCTTCTCCAAGATGCAGCTCGGCACCGAAATCTGGACCGAAAACCGCTACCGCCCCACCCCAGATACCCTCACCTTTCGCTTCTATGACTATACACCTTTCTGGGCGTGGCAGCCCACTTCGCGTTTCTCGCTCCGGGTGGCTTATAACTTCCGGCGGGAATGGCAGGCCCTGCCTCTCTCCGAAGACCGAACCGCCCACCCCCGCTTTTACGCCCACATGCCCCGCCTCGCCCTAAACTACCAGGGAGAACGGCTTAGTTTCTCCACGCAAAGCAGTTATCGCATCTTTTCGCCCTTGGATACGGTATTTCGGCTCCTGCCCTCGCGTACCCTCCTCAGCCAAAACACCGCGCGCCTGCGGCAGACGAGCTATGAAACGGAGCTTTTTTATCAGGTGTCGGCAGAGCTGACGCCCCAGCGGCAGCTTATTTACATTGCGACCAATCCCGGTCAAGGCACCCACGAGTGGCGAGACTTCAATGGCGATGGCCTCCAGCAGTTAGAGGAGTTTGTGCCCGCGGCCAATCCCCTCTTAGCCAACTACCTCCCCTTCGTGCGGGCGACAGGACGGTTTTTCCCCACGGTCTCTTTGAGTACGACTTATACCTTTCGGTGGCAGCCGGTCAAGCGCCTCGCCTGGCTCAGCACCCTTACTAACCTCCGCTTAGAGCAGCGGCAGACCGCCCCTGACAATCGGTGGGTTCGCTACTTACCGGTCTTCTCCCCTAAAGCGGATACCACTCTGCCTCAGTGGAGCTTTGCCGGGCGGCAGGATGTGTTTCTTTTCCGGCAAAGCACACGAGGCGACCAGAACTTCGCCTTTCAATACACCCTTTCGCAGCAGGTGCCGCTATCGGGCCTCACGCAGAATAGACAGCGGCAGGTTTCCAGCCGTACCCGGTATAACTTCTCCCGCAGCTGGGGCGGCGAACTGGTATTGACCCTGCTGGAGCGGCTCTCTATCGCCTCGGCGCAGCCTGACCTCAACTACCGCTACACCAGCTGGGAAGCCCAACCCCATCTCATCTATCAGCCTACCGGTCGCTGGCGCACCTCCCTCAGCCTCATCTACCGCCGTAGTTTGCTCTACACGCCCATCCCAGGTAGAGGCTCCTCGTATCGGTTCACCTTCGAGCAGCGATACAGCTGGAAAGCCGCAGCCTTCGTGAGCCTGCGCATAGAACCGGCCCTCTATCAGGTGCCAGAAGGTCTGACGCCAGTCCTGCGCTTTGAAGTGCTGGAAGGGCTACAAGAAGGGCGAAACCTCCTCATTGGCCTCACCCTCAACCTCCCCCTCAGCCGCTACATAGAGCTCAATACCCTGTATGATGGGCGCTTCAGTGCGAAAAGTCCTGTACATTCGGCCCGCATGCAAGTGCGGGCAAACTTCTGAGCTATGAGCTACGAGCGGGTGCTGGAACGTCTTTCGGCGGCTGCGCTACGGACAGGCCGCTCCCCAGCAGAAATCACCCTGGTCGTCGTCACCAAAAACCAACCTCTGGAGGCTATCCACGCCGTATATGCCAAGGGGGCACGCCACTTCGGCGAAAACCGCGTCCAGGAACTTCTGCACAAAAAG
>Ga0209017_10001379_pt1 | contig 18746 bp, 13 predicted proteins | sample YNPBryunderm2012_FD_185812 | JGI IMG/M metagenome (GOLD analysis project Ga0209017, IMG submission 185812) | Anoxygenic and chlorotrophic microbial mat microbial communities from Yellowstone National Park, USA - YNP Bryant MS undermat 2012... ... | reverse complement strand
TGCGGACTTGCCGTCCGAAGGTCTGCTGCGAGCCGGTCACCTGCGAGCCGAAGACTTGCGAGCCGGCCACCTGCGCCCCGAAGACTTGCCGTCCGAAGCACATGCTGCGGACCTGCCGTCCGAAGACTTGCTGCGTGGCTTGATGGTCAACTGTGTTGTCTGCCTGACACAGACGAACCGGAAAACAGCAACAACTCTCCAGTCTTGATAAATACTGGCATCCAGTAGATTGGCTTTAGAGCAGCTCCCCGCAACCTGAAGCCAACCTGTCAACTCCGCACCAGGCGGCCTGCCTCCCCTCGGCTGGCCGCCTTTGGTTTTTTCTTGGGCCGGCGATACACCTGCTGGTCGGCCGATGCGCCTGCCAGGCAGAGCAGCGATTCACATACTTTTCGGCACCGCTTTGCAGTGGTGCTGCTGGCGGCTTCGGCGATGCTGCTTTTCCGATGTTATTCTCCGCGCGCCCAGCAGTAGACTCTTGCGACCTATCCTGTTTGCATTGTGCGCGTATGTTTCAGGGCAAACTGGAAGGCCACGCTTTGGCGTGGCCGCATTGGCGCTAGTGATTGGGCAGCGATCGACCAAAACGCAACGGACGCAACCGCAGCGCGTCGCTCCATTTGGTTGCGGCCACGCGTCGCTCCATTTGGTTGCGGGCACAGGTGCGTTGGAGCCTTGTCGTAACGTAGTTCTCGTTTAGCCGTGCGCAAAGCGCGCATGATTCTCTTGCGGTCCTGGGCGGCAAGTATTGCGAACCTCAATTGCGAACATTTTTATAAAATCTCCTTGTTGGAAATGGCAAATATTGTTTAAGGCTCATAGTGTATACAAGTGCTATCCGGTGTATTGACACTATTGGAATGCCGTGATAGAGTGGCGTCAGTTTGCAGGCTGCCGTGGCGCGTTGCATGTCGCCCGGCGCTGCGGATCGCCATCCGCAGGTCTTCAATTCCAGTCGCCCCCGAACGGTGTGCTGCAACGGCAGGGCAAGGAGTTCTGCGTTTTTTCCTGTGCCAGGATCGAGCGATCGAAACGCGGCGACGCTTTGACAGGTCGCTGAACAGTGTACGCCCGGAGAATACTCTCATGATTCAAGCAGGCACGAAAGCAGCGGAAGAAGGTCGCACGCTGACTCTGCTAGAGGAAGTGCTGGCCTCGCCGGACGGCGAGTCGGTGCTGGGCTGCATGCAGTGCGGGGTGTGCAGCGGAAGCTGCCCGTACGGCGAAGTAATGAAATACCCGCCTCGGCAAATCATTCAAGAAGCCATCGCCGGCCGCGACGCGGATCTGATTTCCAGCCCCTCGGTGTGGATGTGCGTGGGGTGCTACACCTGCGCCAAGCGCTGCCCGCGCGGCATCGACTTGACCGACGTTGTATGGCCCGCATTGCGCGATCAGGCGTTGCAGCGCGGAATCCAGCCGCCGACTGAGTTGCGCGTGGCGTTCCAGAACCTTTACTTGTACGGAAATCTGCTGGGCGTTTCGCCCCGCAAGCGGCTGGATTGGGCCAAAGACCTGGACGTAACGGTGCGGGATCTGTCGCGGCAGCCCGAACCGGTGGAAATACTCTGGCTGGTCGGCTGTTATCCGTCCTATTATCCCCGGAATCAGGTAGTTAGCCGCGCGATGGCACGGCTGTTGACGGCCATGGGAGTACGCTGGGGAGTGCTGGGTAAAGACGAGAAATCGCTGGGCGACTGCGATCGGCTGTTCGGCGAAGAAGGGTTATTCGAACTGCTGGTGGAGAACAATCACAAGCTGTTCCGGCAGTACCAGTTCGACAAACTGGTGCTGACCGACCCGCACGGCTTCCGCGCACTGCAAAAGTTCTACCCCCGTTACGGCGTGGACATCCCGGCGCAGCATTACACCATGTACCTGGCCGAGAAGGTCGACCAGCTCCGGCCGCTGCTGGTCCGGCCAATCGAAGCCACTGTGACCTATCACGACAACTGCTGTGTGGGGCGGCGGTGCGAATGTTACGAACCGCCCCGGGAGTTGCTGCGCCTGATCCCGGGACTGAAATTGGTCGAAATGCCGCGAAACCGCGAAATCGCCTTGTGCTGCGGTGGCGGGGGCGGCGGGATGTGGCTGGACGGTCACATCGTCGAGCACGGCGGGCGAAGACTTTCGGACGAACGCGTGCTGGAGGCAGCCAGCACCGGGGCAAAAATACTGGCCGTTTCCTGCCCGTTCGAGCTTTCGCGCTTCGAGGACTCCATCAAAGTCACCGGTCTGGAAGGCAAACTGGTCGTGCGCGACATCATCGAGTTGCTGGCCGAATCGATGGGCCTGGAAGAAAGGAAAAAAGCATGAACATCGCGGTTGTACTGCGCCAAGTGCCCGACCTGATCGAGACGCTGGAGATCGCCGGCGACGGCACCTGTTTGGACTACGGCGCAGCCCGGTTCATCGTGAACGAGTGGGATAACCATGCCTTGGAGCAGGCGCTGCTATTGAAGGAATCGCGGGGGGGCAGCGTCACGGTGGTGGCACTGGATTTCGGTGAAGTGGACAACACCCTTTACGAGGCGTCGGCCAAAGGGGCCGACAACATCGTGAAGATTCCCTGGGACGCCGATCAGCCGCCAGCCCTGCGGCAGGCAGTGGCCCTTTACGCCGAAGTGCTGCGCAGCATCGCCGCGGAGCTGATTCTGGTGGGCTGCCAGGCACACGACGAACTGGAAGGGCCGCTTGCGCCGCAACTGGCGTTTGCACTGAAGTTGCCTTACGTGGGCGTGGTTCGCGGCGTCCAGCCGAGCGATGAGCCTGGCAGCATTCGGGTGTTCAAAGAGTTTCCCGGCGCGGTAGTGGCCCGCATGGCCGTTCGCCTGCCGGCGTTGATCGGTATTCTGGCGGCCGAGAAAGCGCCGCGGTATGTGCCGGTCAGCCGTATTCGGGCGGCGATGAAATCCACGCAGATTCAGGAGCAGGAAGTCAGCCCGCCGCCGACCGAGTCTCTTGCCACCGTTTCGCGGTTGTACGTTCCCGAGGCGCCGCAGCGGGCCGAAATGCTCGAAGGTTCTGTGGAAGAAGTGGCCGAACGCCTTTACCAGATTCTTGCCGAAAAGGGGCTGGTGCGATGAGCGCACAAGACATCCTGGTGCTGGGTGAGACTAAGCAGGGCGCACCGAGCGACATCACGCTGGAACTGGCCGCTTGCGCCCGGCAATTGGCCGCACAGACAGGCGGCCAGGCCGTCGTGGTGCTGCTAGGGCCGGAAGGCAAGCAGGCCGCTGTGCATGTGGTCGGCGCCGACCGGGTGCTGGTAATCGACGACGACGCGCTGGCATCGTACATGCCGGAGCCTTACGTGGCGGTGCTCAGCCATTTGTTGGAATCGGGCAAACCCCGGGCTTTGCTGGCCGGCAGCACCTCGGTAGGGCTGGATGTCGCCCCGCTGCTGGCCGCACGCCTGAACGTGCCGATCATCGGCGGCTGCCAGAAAATCGAAGCAGCCGACGGGACGCTGAAAGTCACCGCCAGCTTCTGCGCCGGAAAGATGCTGGCCGATCTGGAAGTCTCGGCTACTCCGGCGGTGTTGGTGGTGTTGCCGGGCAGTTATCGTGCCGCTGCCGAGGGCGCCGCGCCGCAGGTCGAGACCATCCGCAGCCCAGTCCCGCTGGAGCCCGGCCCAGTCCGCTTCGAGCAGATGATCCTCCCGGCGGTCGCCGATGTGGACATCACCCAGCAAGACGTGCTGGTCGCCGTCGGCCGCGGCATCCAGCAACAAGAGAACCTGGCGCTGGCCGAGGAACTGGCGGAGGTGTTGGGCGGGGCGGTTTGCGCCAGCCGACCGATCGTCGATCAGGGCTGGCTGCCGCTGACGCGCCAGGTGGGCAAGTCGGGCATGACCGTCAAACCCAAGCTGTATCTGGCACTGGGCATCAGCGGCGCACCGGAACATCTGGAAGGCATCAAAGGCGCGAACCTGATTATCGCCGTCAACACCGACCCGAAAGCCCCGATTTTCGACGTCGCCCAGTACGGAGTGCAACAAGACCTGCTTGATTTCGCGCCGGCGCTGATCGAGACCCTCCGCGCCAGCAAGAGCGAGGCCGTCTGATGGAGCAGTTCGCCCGACCATTGATGTGGAACGTCCCCCACGGGGGGAAATCAGCATCTACCTGCTGAGCGTAGTGGTGGTGCTGGTGTTCTTGTTCGGACTGTGGCGACGTATCGCCCGGTGGCGCCTGTGCCGCGCTGAGCCCACGGGGGAGGACTTCTGGAAGCAGGCCCGGCAGGCTGTATTGCAACAGCTTGGCCGGCGCATCTCCAGCCTGGTGCGCGACGGTCTGTTCTAGTGGCGGCTTTCTTCCGACCCGATCGCCATCGGCTTGCACCTGGCTATTTTCTGGGGGATGGTGGTCTTGTTCATCGGCACGGCGCTGGCCACGCTGGACCAGGACGTGGCGTACCTGATTTTCGGTTCCCAGTTCTTGGTGGGTAACATCTACCGCGCGTTCGAGCTGGCCTTGGATGTGTTCGGGGTGGTGTTGATTGTCGGCCTGGTCGGGGCGGTGATTCGCCGCTACGTGGTGCGCACGCCGCGATTGCAAAACGGCGTGCCGCCGACTTTCCGCTGGGACTCGGCGGTGCTGCTGGCAAGCCTGCTGGTGATCGCCGTTACCGGCTTCGTGGTCGAGGGACTGCGACTGGCCGAAGGAAGCCGACTGGCCGCCCAGGACCCCGCGCAGGCCCCCTGGTTCCAGGCCGCCGGTTGGGCGCCGGTAGGGTGGCTAGTGGCGCAGAGTCTATCGGGAGTGCCTTCGGAGACGCTTCGCCTATGGCACCAGGTTTTCTGGTGGGTTCACGGTCTTGTCGCGCTGGCGTTCGTGGCCACCGTTCCGTTCACCAAGGCGTTCCACCTGCTCAGCTCGCCGCTGAACATCTTTTTGCGCAATGCAGAGCCTGCGGGCAGGCTGGCCGTGTCGGCGCCTTCCGGAGTGCGGACGATCGGTGACTTCACCTGGCGGCAAGCGCTACAGATCGACGCGTGCACGTGGTGTGGAAAATGCCAGGAGGTCTGCCCGTGGTTTGCCGCCGGCGCCCCGTTGTCGCCCCGCAACCTGGTGCAGAAGCTCGGAGCCGCGTTGGCCCGCGCCGCCAGACGCCGCAACGGTCAGTTGGAAGACCTGCACGCTACTGCGGCGCCGGCCGAAGAGGTTTGGTCCTGCTGTACGTGTCGGGCGTGCGAGGCGGTCTGCCCGGTGTACGTCCAGCACCCGACGTTGATCATCGATTTGAGGCGGCATCTGGTCGATCAAGGGCAGATTGCCGAGGGTTTGCAAGACGCGCTAGTGAACTTGCAGCGCTACGGCAACTCGTTCGGTCAGTCGCCACGTAAACGAGCGGATTGGACTAAGAACCTCGGCGTGCCAATCAAGGATGCGCGCAAAGAGCCGGTCGAGTGGCTGTGGTTCGTGGGCGATTACGCCTCGTACGACCCGCGGGTACAGCCCGTCACCCAAGCAACAGCCCGGGTGTTGCACCTGGCCGGAGTGGACTTCGGTATCCTGCTGGACAAGGAACAGAACGCCGGCAACGACGTGCGCCGCACGGGCGAAGAAGGGTTGTTCGAATTGCTGCGCGAGAAGAACAGCAAAGCTCTGCAAGGGGTGAACTTCAACCATGTGTTCACCACCGACCCGCATACTTTCAACACGCTGAAGCACGAGTATTGCTCGCCCAACAATGAGCAAGAGCCGATCTGCCCCGCGCTCCAGGGCAAGCAGGTGGTGCATTACACCGAGCTGTTCGATCAGTTGCTCGAGGATGGAAAGCTGACGGTGCGGCGGCGGCTGGGGCACGTGGTCACCTTCCACGATCCGTGCTACCTGGGTCGTTATAACGGCGTGTACGACGCCCCGCGTCGCGTTCTCGACGCGCTAGGAGTGACGCTGGTGGAGATGCCCCGGAACCGGGAAAACAGCTTCTGTTGCGGCGCTGGCGGCGGTCGCATCTGGATGAAGGATGCTCCCGCTCCCAGCGGTCACCAGCGCCCGGCCGAAAGCCGCATCAAAGAGGCCCTGGCCCTGCCCGGCGTACAGTACCTGGTTGTGGCCTGCCCCAAAGACCTGGCCATGTTCCAGGACGCCGTCAAGACCGCGGGCGCCGAGGGCCGCCTGAAAGTGGTGGATATTGCAGAACTGGTTTGGGAGGCAGTGGCAGAGACGCCCCAACTTGTAACCCAGCAGCAGGAAATCGCTCAAACGTAGCCGTCTTGCGTCGAGGAAAGGCAAGCTCACAGCAGTTTAACAGCAAGCGCGCCAACAGCGACAGCAGCGGTGCTAACAGGAACAGCAAGCGCGCTAACAGCGACAGCAACCGCGCCAATACCAATAGTGCCAGTGTAGCTTCCACATGCCGTTGGAGAGACAGATATGATACGCCAGCATCCCCAAGTGAGGATCGGGGTATATGTGTGCCACTGCGGCACGAATATCGCCGGTGTCATCGACGTGATGGAACTGACCGCCTTCGCAGCCAAACTGCCCAACGTCGTCGTGGCTAAGGAATACAAGTACATGTGTTCCGACCCCGGGCAGGACCTGCTCAAGAAGGACATAGTGGAACACCGGCTGGAGCGGATAGTGGTAGCGGCCTGCTCGCCCAATCTGCACGAGAAGACCTTCCGCAAAGCGGCCGAGGACGCCGGGCTGAATCCGTTCCTGGTGCAGATGGCCAACATCCGCGAGCATGTAGCCTGGGTCACCGCCGACAAAGACCTGGCTCTGGCAAAGGCCAAAGCGCAAGTGGCGGCGGCGGTGCGGCGCGTGGTGGGCCACGAAGCGCTTGAGCGCAAGTATGTGAACATCAACCCGCGGGTGCTGGTCGTCGGCGGTGGAATCGCCGGCATCCAAGCCGCCCTGACCCTGGCCGATTCCGGCAAGGAAGTGATCCTCGTGGAGCGCGAGGCGACCATCGGCGGCCACATGGCCATGTTCGACAAGACCTTCCCCACGCTCGATTGCGCCGCCTGCATCCTTACCCCCAAGATGACCGCCGTAAAGGATCATCCCCGCATCCGGTTGCTTTCCCTGTCCGAGGTTGCGGAGGTGAGCGGCTCGGTGGGCAACTACCACGTCAAGGTGCGGCGCAAAGCCCGCTACATCATCGAAGAGCGCTGCGTGGGCTGCATGAAGTGCATTGAGGAATGCGTGTTCCGTTCGCCCAAGTTCCCCAACGCCTTCGACCAGGGCCTGGGGTTGCGCAAACCAGTGTACATGCCTTTCCCCCAGGCGGTTCCCCCTGTGCCGGTCATCGACCCCGAAACCTGCCTGTGGCTGAAAACCGGCAAGTGCAAGCAGACTTGCGTAGCGGCCTGCGGGGAACGCAACGCTGTGGACCTCCAGCAGCAGGATTGGTACGAGGAATTCGACGTGGGGGCGATCATCGTGGCCACCGGCTTTCGAGCCTTCGATCCCACCCCGATGCGCTTCTACGGTTACGGAGTATTTCCCCAGGTGTACTCGGCGCTGGAAGTGGAACGGCTGCTGAATGCTGCCGGGCCGACGCAGGGGAAAGTGGCGTTGCGCGACGGCAGCACGCCCAAACGGGTGGGCATTGTCCACTGCATTGGCAGCCGCGATCATAACTACCATCCCTACTGTTCGCGGGTCTGTTGCATGTACTCGCTGAAGCTGGCCCACCTGATCAAAGAAAAGACCGGCGCTGAAGTGACCAACTTCTACATCGACATTCGCACGCCGGGCAAGGCCTTCGAGGAGTTCTACGAACGGGTGCAGAAGGAAGGGGTGCGGTTCATCCGCGGCAAGGTGGGCGATGTGCGCCCCGGACCGCCCGACGAGAACGGTCAGCCGCAAGGGCTTGTGGTCCAGGTGGACGACACGCTGCGGGGCCGGGTGACGAAGGTGCCGGTAGACATGCTCGTCCTGGCAGTGGCTTTGGAACCGGCCGAAGGTGCCGACGCCGTGCGGCGGATGTTCAACATGAGCTGCTCTACCGAGGGCTTTTTCCTGGAAAAGCATCCCAAGCTGGCGCCGGTCAACACGGTCAACGACGGCGTTTTCCTGGCTGGCGCTTGTCAGGGGCCTAAGGACATACCCGATACCGTCGCCCAAGCCGACGCGGCAGCCGCACAAGCCCTGGCGATTATCGACTGCGGCCGCATCCCCTTGGAGCCCAATACGGCCTGGGTGGAGGAGGAGCTGTGCTCCGGCTGCAAGACTTGCATCCCCCTGTGTCCGTATTCGGCCATCAGTCGCGACCCGCAAAAAGGCGTCGCCGTAATCGACCAGTCGTTGTGCAAAGGTTGCGGCACTTGCGTGGCGGCGTGTCCGTCGGGTGCAGCGCAGCAGCACCTGTTCACCGATGTGCAAATCTACGACGAGATTGAAGGGATACTCAGCTATGTCTGAAAGCACACGCTTGGCTAGTAGCCAGACTTCGTCGGCCGAGGCCTTCCAGCCGCGAATCGTGGCCTTCTTCTGCAACTGGTGCACTTACACCGCCTCGGACCTGGCCGGGGTTTCTCGGATGCAATACGAGCCTAACGCGCGGGTCATCCGGTTGATGTGCTCCGGGCGGCTGGATCCGCAATTCGTGCTGGCCGCCCTGCGCCAGGGGGCCGACGGAGTGCTGGTCGGCGGCTGCCATCCCGGCGATTGCCACTACCAGGAAGGCAACTACAAGTGCTTGCGGCGATATGAATTGCTGCGGCGGCTGTTGGTGCAGATGGGCATCCATCCGCAGCGAGTCCGGCTGGAGTGGATATCGGCCTCCGAGGGAGACCGGGTGCGCGAAGCGATAAACCAAATGACCGAACAACTCCGTCAGTTGGGGCCGCTGCGGCTTGCGCCAGTGCCTGCCCCGCACGGAGAAGCAATCACCCCGTCGGCCAGGCACGCGGGCCAGCCGGCACTGGCAGGAGCGAAATAAACTCAATATCGACACACGCGGCGGCAGCGCCCAGCGGCGGCTTGCCTTGCCACCAGTTGCAACCGGACGCTGTTGCCGGCCGAATTGGTCCCATCGGGCGCTGCGCCGGCGGGCCTTTTTGCGTGTCGGCCAGCCGGCGGGAGTCGAGAAGCAGTAAACACGACGAGGAGAGAACAACATGGCAAAGCCCAAGGTTGGTTTTTACTGGTGCGCGTCTTGCGGCGGCTGCGAAGAGGCCGTAGTAGACCTGGCCGAAGCTGTGCTGGACGTGGTGCAGGTGGTGGACATCGTCTTCTGGCCGTGCGCGACCGACTTCAAGCGCTCGGACGTGGAAGCCATGGCCGACGGCGAAATGGCGGCCTGCTTCGTCAACGGGGCTATCCGCTCCTCCGAACAGCTTGAAATGGCAGAACTCTGCCGCCGCAAATCGCAACTGTTGGTGGCTTTCGGCAGTTGTTCGCACACCGGCGGCGTGCCGGGCATGGCCAACATGTTCACCCGCGAAGCGATACTGGCGGCCGTTTACGGCAATGGTAGTTTCAGCACCGTCAATCCGCAAAACACGCTTCCTTCGCAGCATGTGGCCAGCCCGGAAGGCCAGTTGGAATTGCCCTCGCTCGACGAATCGGTCAAGGCCCTGGATCAAGTGGTGCCGGTAGATTACTACCTGCCCGGCTGTCCGCCGCCTGTGAAGCTGATCGTCGAAGCCGTGACCGCCATCGTTCAGGGGAAGCTGCCGCCCCGGGGCACTGTACTGGCGCCCGATGTGGCCCAGTGCCGCGACTGCCCTCGTATCGACAGCAAACCAGAAGAGGCCTTCATCAAGCAGTTTGTGCGGCCGCATCAGATTCAAATCGATCCGGAAAAATGCTTCCTCGCCCAAGGGCTGCTGTGCCTGGGGCCAGCCACCCGCAGTGGCTGCGATCATGCCTGCATCAACGGCAACATGCCATGCACGGGGTGTCTGGGGCCGTTGAGCCGGGCGACCGACTACGGGGCGGCCGCGCTTTCGGCGATCGCCTCGCTGGTGGGCAGCAACGACGCCCGGGAAATAAGCGCCATCATGGACCAAATCCCAGATCCGGCCGGGACCTTTTACCGCTACAGTTTGCCGGCTTCGCAACTGTTCAGACGACTGGAGCCGGCAGGAAACGGAGGGCAACAGCGATGAGCCAAACCATAACAATCGATCCCATTACACGTCTGGAAGGGCACGGCAAGATCGAGATATTCCTCGACGATCAAGGCAACGCCACGCGGGCCTACTTTCAGGTTCCCGAATTGCGGGGCTTCGAAAAGTTCGCCGAGGGACGACTTGCCGAGGATATGCCGCAGATAACTTCGCGCATTTGCGGGGTGTGCCCTACGGCGCATCACATGGCGGCGGTCAAAGCCCTGGACGATTTGTATAAAGTCCAGCCGCCCCCGGCAGCGCTGGCCATCCGCCAGTTGGTGTACAACACCTTCATGTTCGAGGACCATGCGCTGCATTTTTACTTTCTGGGCGGTCCGGACTTTGTGGTCGGCCCCGACGCTCCTAAAGCCAAGCGCAACATCCTGGGGGTGCTGGAGAAAGTGGGCCTGGAGATCGGCAAGCGCGTAATCACCATGCGGCGCGAAGCCCGCGACTTGATCACCCTGGCTGGCGGCAAAGTGATCCATCCAGTTTTGGGCTTGCCGGGCGGCGTGGCCAAACAGCTCAAGCCCGAGGACCAGGACCGTGCCGTCCGAGTGGCCGAGCAAGCGGTCGAGTTCGCCAAATTCAGTTTGCAGGTTTTCCACGACGTAGTGCTCAAAAATCCGCAGTACGTGGAGCTGGTTACTTCGGAGGCTTACACCCACCGCACCTACTATATGGGTCTGGTGGACAACAATAACAAAGTGAACTTTTACGATGGGATGTTGCGGGTAGTGGATCCGGCCGGACGCGAGACGGCCAAGTTTCCCAGCCGCGATTATCTCAAGCACGTGGCCGAACACGTGGAGCCATGGAGCTACATCAAGTTTTGCTACCTGAAGAACGTAGGCTGGAAAGGTTTCGAGGAAGGCGCTCAAAGCGGCGTTTACGCCGTGGCCCCCTTGGCCCGCCTTAACGCCGCCGACGGCATGGCCACTCCCCTGGCCCAGCAGGCTTACGAGGAGTTCTATCGCACCTTGGGCGGCAAGCCGGTGCATTACACGCTGGCCAACCATTGGGCGCGGTTGATCGAAATGCTTTCCGCGGCAGAGATGATGCGCATCTGGGCGTCCGATCCCAATCTGACAAGCCCCGACATTCGCAACATCCCCACCGCCACGCCGGAAGAAGGTATCGGCGTGGTCGAAGCCCCGCGCGGCACGCTGATCCACCACTATCGAACCGACTCCCGAGGTATAATCACCAAAGCCAATCTGATTGTCGCCACCCGGAATAACGCTGCCCGGATAGCCATGTCGGTAGACAAAGCCGCCCGGCAGTTGATTCGCAACGGTCAGGCAGACGATGCGATATTGAACAAGATCGAGATGGCCTTTCGGGCTTACGATCCCTGTCATGGTTGCGGAACGCATGCGCTGATGGGCCAGATGCCACTGCGGGTGCGGATGTACGATCCGCAAGGGAACCTGGTCCGCCAGATAGTTCGCGACTGACAATTCGGCAGGCCTGCGCGCCTGGCAGGAGGGCCAGCACAGTCGGGCCGGGGACGACCATGTGCCGGCACATGGTGGTCACCACATGATGGTCACGGCACGGCGGTACGACATGATGGTTAATCGCCACGGCGGCATTCGGCAAAACGAGCATTGAGCGGGCAGTCGGTCGCCCGGCCGCGGCGCCGGCGAAACAATCAGGGCTCTGGCTATCGGGAGAGCAGGCTATGGTGTCCCCAGAATTGCTGCGGCGCTTTCCGTACTTTTCGGGAGTAAGCCACGAAACGCTTCGCAGGCTGGCCATGCTGGCCGAAGAAAGAACCTTCGCCGAAGGGGAAACGGTTTTCCGGGAATGGGAGCGGGCCGACCACCTGTACATCGTACTTTCCGGACAGGTCGAGATCCGCTTCATGGTTGCTGGCGAAGCACGCACCGTCGACACCGTCGAAGAGCGCGAGCTGCTGCTCTGGGCAGCTCTGGTCGAGCCATACCGGACCACCGGCATCGGCGTAGCTACCCGAGACACGAAGGTCATCGCCTTCGAGGCACAGCAGTTGCGCCGCTTGTGCGCCGAAGACGCGCGCCTGGGCTACAGCCTGATGCGCGAGGCCGTCAAGGCCATCGCCGATCGGCTGGAAGGCACACGCATCCAATTGGCGATGGTCTGACACGCTCTGGCTACGTGAGCGGTACTGCCGGGCAAACGACCTCCACACAGGCACGCCCTGCCAAGTTGGTGTGCCCGGGATGTGCCATCCTTTTTCAAGGCCGGGCAGCACTGGCCAGTCGTTTCGAATCCTGCACTCCGCGCCCCGAGAGCATTCTTGGGCGGGCCAGCCTGTTTGCCGGCCGCCGGGGGCGACTTGCGCTGGGGTGTCCACGCTGCCCTCGGGTTAGCGAAGTGTTCCTCGTCCATCGGTGTGTGATGCAAGATGGCCGACTACCCGGTATTCTGTACTATTCCGGAGGTGCTAATCAAACAAGTACCTTCCCGGCCGGGGAAGCTCCGGCGCCATCGCAAACCCAAGCGCATCGGGAGCGCACGATGACCGTTCGGCTGCGACTGACGATTGCAATCGTAGCAGTAATTCTGGTAGCCAATTGTGCGCTGTCGCTGGTTACCGTTCTTTACATGGGCCAGATTTGGCTCGACGAGGTGCAGACTCGGGTACGTCTGAATCTGGGTGCGGCCCGAACCGTGTACAACGACCGGCTGCGGGAAATCAGCCTGTTTCTGATTGGTTTGTCGTTCAATCAGCAGTTGTCTGCTGGGCTGCGAAGCCCGCAGTGTCACGGCAAGCAATTGGTGTCGCCGGCAGAGTATCAATCAAGCGGATTGGACTTCCTCACCGTGGTAGATGCTCAGGGCCGTGCGGTATTTCGCGCCCACAACCCGCAGGCCTATGGCGACGATCTTTCTTCCAATCCGCTGGTATCTCGGGTATTGCGTGAGGGCAAGTCGGTCAAGGGAACGGTGATTGTGGATCGGAGTGTGCTGGCGCGCGACGGCGAGCAATTCCTTGCCCGCGCCAGGTTCGACCCTTCCAACGCCGACGACGCCCAGGCTGATACACCACAGGTACACGAAGACGGTATGGTAATGGGAGCGGCGGCGCCGGTTCGCGACGCTAATGGGAAACTGGTGGGCGTGTTGTTCGGGGGCTGCTTGCTGAACCGCAGTTACGAGCTGGTGGACACCATTCGCAGCCAGGTGTTCGGCAATCAGTTTCTTCACGGGGTGCCGGTGGGTACGGTCACTATTTTTCAGGATGGCCTGCGGATTTCGACAAACGTGCTGCGGGACGACGGTGCGCGAGCCGTAGGAACTCGGCTACGCACCGAAGTGTACGAAAAAGTGGTGAAGCGTGGCGAGACCTGGGCGGCTCCGACCAGAGTGCTAGACCGCTGGTACATCACCGCGTACGAACCGCTGCGCGACCCGGAGGACCGCATCATCGGCGCGCTTTATGTAGGGCTGTTGCAGGAGCCGTTCACCCATCGCCGCAACTTGCTGACAGGTTTCTTCCTGGCAGCCGTAGGCAGCACCACAGCAGCCAGCCTGGTGTTGTTATTGGTGATCGTCCGCCGCACGTTGCAGCCGATCGGGCAAATTATCGCCATGTGCCGAAGGGTGATCGAGGGCGACATTTCGGCGCGTGTGGCAGTCCGGCCGCCGGGTGAGATGGGAGTCCTCTGCCAGCACATCGACGCCATGGCCGAGGCCATCGCCCAGCGCCAACAGCAACTTCAAGAGGCCACCCGCGAACAAATCGGCCGCAGCGAAAAGCTGGCGGCCATCGGGCGGCTTGCGGCCGGTGTGGCCCACGAAATCAATAATCCGCTGACCGGCGTACTGACCTTCGCCCACCTGATGCGCAACAAGCCGCATTTGCAGCAGTCCGACCGAGAGGACCTGGACGTAATCATTCGCGAGACCACACGTGCGGCGGGCATTGTGCGCGGACTGCTGGATTTCTCCCGCCTGCGCCCCGGGCCGAAACAGCCCGTGAACATCAACGATGTAGTCCGCCGCACCATCGGCCTGCTGGGCAGTCAACAATTGCTGCGCAATATCATGGTGGTCGAAGACTTCGAGGAAAACCTTCCCCCCGTGCTGGGCGACGTCAACCAATTGCAGCAAGTGTTGGTCAATCTGTCGCTGAACGCCTGCGAAGCAATGCCCAACGGAGGAACGCTGATGTTCACCACCACTGCCGCCGCGGGAAAAGTGATCGTCAAGCTCAGCGATACAGGCCACGGTATATCGCGCGAGAACCTGGAACGTGTGTTCGAGCCGTTCTTTACTACCAAGCCGCCGGGCAAAGGAACCGGTTTGGGACTGAGCGTCAGCTATAACATCGTCCAACAGCACGGTGGCACTATGGAAGTCGAAAGCATAGAAGGCAAGGGCACCACTTTCTCGGTCATCTTGCCAGCGGCCGACGTTGCGCCGGGCGCTGGCGCAAACGCAGGCTGAAGCAGTACCGCTGCGGCTTGAATGACAGCCGAAGCTTCTCATGCGCAGAAAGCTGTGCCGCTTCGGACGAGGGAGCACCTTGGAAAGCTAACCCGACGGCCCCACTTGCAGCGAAGGCACTTACGTTCACGAATTTACGGTCGTGGAGTAGACAACGATCATGGCAGCAGGACGAACACGTTTCTGTTGCGGCCCACCAAGGGGGGCGATTTGGCAGCCCGCGCGTCGGAACGATGCGTGGGCGTCCCATCCGTTGCGTTCTTGCTGATCGCCAGACAATCGCCGACGCCAAATGCGGCCACGACGGAGCGTGGCCCTCCACATTCCGCGCGTGGCCCCGATAATCGGCGTATGGCCCCCTGCTTGGCCTGTTGCGTCCATAATTGGCGCGTGGTCCCTTGCTGGGCGTGCGGCCCTGGTATGTTTTGCGTATCGCTGCATGGTCCCGTCGCTATCGCCGCTCAGGCGGTTGTATTGGAACCGAACAATGCAATCAAATAACGGGCCGCCAGACCGCAGAGGATGAACCCGGCGCCGATGATCGTCCACCACGCAGGCTGTTCGCCCCAGGCCAGATAGACCCAGACAGGCTGCAACACTGGCTCCAGCAGCCCGATGGCCACTGCCTCATGGCTGCTGATGCTCCGCAGAGCGCGGGCCATTAGCAGATATGGGACTGCCATTTGCAGCATTCCGAAGCCGGCCAGCACCAGAAGCTGGAACCAACTGGGCCCCACACCCGAGGCCACTGCCCAGGGCGCCAGCAACAGCACCGCGCCTACGTGGCAGACGGCCACTAGCCACGCCTGGTTTTCGTTTTTCATTCGTCGCAGGAGCAAGACGACCCAACCGTAGGCCAGTCCGGCCAGAAGCCCCATTACCACACCCACGATGTCCTTTCCGCCGGCCTCGTAGCAGACTATCAGGCCAACTCCTGCTAGCGCTGCTACCAGTGGAAGCAAATCGCGGCGTAGCACTCGTTCGCCCAGTAACACGCCGAACACAAGAACCCAGAACGGGGCGGTCATTTGCAGCCAGATGGCGTTGGCGGCGGTGGTCAATGTCATCGATGTCAGGAAAGTGCCCGACATCGCGGCAAAGCTCACCATCAGCGGCACCAGGCCGGGACGCCACCGCGGGGTACGCACCAGCGGCAGAAGCAGCACCAGCGCGAAGGCAGCGCGCCAGAATGCCAGCAATACGCCGCGGGATTCGGACGGCCAATCCAGAAAGACCGGCGACTTTACGAAAAAGCCGCTGCTGCTCCACATTATGGCAGCCCCCAAGGCGGACAATCGCCCTGCGAGCTTGCTGGGCATCAATTGGTGTTCACACTGGCAGTTCATCGTTGCCGTATGGTAAAGCCGCCGGACGAACAAAGGAAGGCCCCACACGCAATTCCGGCGGCCAGGTAACACATTCCCGCCAGAACCTCATCCAACCGAGCAGTTCTTCCCTGTACCTGCGCAGCTCGCGCAAACCGGCGGGTTTGTCTGGCTCGGCAACCGTGGTTCGCACTGATCTTGCCAGGAAGGCCATTTTGGGTATTGTAACAGTTAGCAGTACTTGGCGGCTTGATTCGTCCTGCGAACATCGATGGGACACAGATAAATCGCGGTTATGGCTTGATGTGTGCAGCGGGCGGCCGTGTGGGTATTACTGATAGTCGCAATAGTCCCTTATGGCGGAATATGCGCGCGTTTTGCGCGCATGTTTTCGGGTGATATGGAGGGCCACGCTCCGTCGTGGCCGTGTGCCCGGTGCTAGCGGACGCGACGGAGCGCGTCCCTCCGTTTGGTTGCGGCTGGAGGCCGCGTTAGGTACCGAGAGGAACTGCCGGGAAATGTCGACTTGCCCCAATCGCTGCCTTTGGGCAACAGCAACCGAGACTGCTCTTGTAGCGGGATCGCAGCCGGATATTGCAATTTGTGGTTGCCGACAGAGCATTGTGCCGCAGGCCGTGCGAATGTCGCTACAGTACGCCAGGCATACACCGCGTTGCTGGGTCTGTCTCCAGCAAGAGTTGCCCTGACAGGCACATGCCTAGCTTGTTCAGTTATCCGCCCGAGGTACGCCGAACATGCAGCGCAAAGTGCGAATCATAGGCGACCATCCGCTAGCCCGGGATGAGCAGGGCAAGCTCAAGTCGCACATCGGCACGGTATTTCCCGAGCATCGCACGCTGGTAACCATTTCCGGCGTGCATGGCATCCAGCGGCAAACGTTCCTGGAAGTGCTAGACCGTGAGCGTCGTCAGCAGGGGCAGCCGCCACTAGGTGCCGAGGAGTGGCACAGCGTGTGGAACAGTGCGGTCGATTTGGTGATAGACGAGCGCGCCGTGCTGATTCGGCCCGATCCGGAGAACATGCCCCTGGCCTTCGCGGCCGACGAGCTGTTGCAGGAGTTGGTGTCGAAGCAGCACATCCGTTATTTGTATTTGCGGGATCAGCGGGTGCGCGAGGCCATCAAGCGGCGCGGGGAGTGCTGGCGGATCAATCCCTTGCCGCGCTGGCCGGCGGAAATGAAGCAGTTGATTGTCGATTCGCGCATGGGCATCGGCGAGCAGGAAATCTATTACTACAATCGCCTTACTGGAGTCCGCCTGCTGACCTGCCAGCAATTGGCATCGCTGGCAGCGCTTGACGAAAACTGCCTGCGCCGGCAGTTGGCGGAGATTCAGCAGTTTGCGGGAAAATTGAATCCGCAAGGCTACCCGGAAATCGAATTCTTCCTTGCCGGCACGGGCTTTTCCCACGCCGATTTCACCCCTTATGACTTTTCGCAGATGGATGAGGCGCAGTTGCGGGCTGTTCACCGGCAGTTGTGCGAGAAGTTCGAGCAGGCAGTCCCTGCCGAGTTGCGGCAGGACGACCCCGACGATCCCCTGTGGCGCAACCGGATGTACGCAGCGCTGGTCGGCAGCGAGGATGACCCAGTCTCGGAAGAAGAATTGCTCGGGCTTAGTCACGAGTTTTTCATGCAGATCGAGTGGCTGCCCGGCGGACGTATCGAAGAAGGCGAACTGATCTTCGACTCTTTGTTCGACGAGGCCGCACAACACCCCGACGACGCCGAGCTGGCCCGGTTGTGCGACGAGAAAAGCAAGAAGCTGATCTACAATTTCGTGCGCGAGTATGGCGACTTGGAGTATGTGAACATAGGCCGGGTGATCGGGTCGTTGTCGCATCGCCAGGCGTCGCTGGGACGGCGCGACGTGTACATTGCCGAAATGAAGCAGCGGGGCCGGGCCGAGGAAATCATCAATATTATCCGCATGCAGAAATGGGGCGTGCGCGAACGGCTCGACGAAGGCAAGAGCCTGTTGCAGGCGATCATCGAATCGGAAGAGTACACCGAATACACGCTAGACCGGCGCCTGGGTTGTCGGCAACTGGGCATGAACCTGCCGCCGCGGGTGACCGCCCATCGCATCAGCGAGCGCTACATGGGTAGCCGCAAAGACCTCCACGGTATTCTGGTCTGGTCGCCTTACTTCCAGCGCGATTACATCCGCGGAATCGCCACCGACAAAATCCCTCGCCACCGATACCAAAACCCCGAGTTTTGTCGCCGGCTGGCCATATTGCTGGGCAGGGCCGCCGCCCCGAACATGATCGTCGGACGTTGCGACCTGTGGGGCAAGGTACTGTTCGACGACGGCGACGAAGTGATCGTCGAAGATGCCCAGGGAATGCCTGCGGATATCATCGTGGCCGACCTGACTGGGACATTCGCCGATTACCGCCGAGAGTTGACCTGTTTTGCCGCCGCGTACGCCGAACCGGTCAATAGCCGGGTGCGCGCCGGCTATTTGCCCGATCCGGCTGAGTTCGCCCGCCTGTACCTGGAAAGCTTCCGCGAGCGCTTCGTGGCCATCCAGCGCGAATATCGCCAGCGTCAGCGGGCATTCGATACCCTCTTCAAACATTGCCGCCGCGACGAAGCAGGCAGTTTCGCTTATCGCTGGGAGTGCGTACTGGACCGGTTGAATCGCACCGATGCTGACGATCTGGTCAGCCAAATAGCGGCCAATCTGGAACTCGGCGTGCAGGTCGGCGCCGATTGACAGTACGCGCCTGCTGGCGCCCGTTAGCGCCTATTGGTCTTCCCAATACGTGGCGAGACCGACCACTAGAAAAAACCCTACATCAGCCGGTCACTGCGGTTGGCGAAAATCGATAGTCACTTATGGCGCAGCTTGGGCGCGTTTTGGACGCATGTTTTCGGGTGATCTGGA
>Ga0209017_10001377_pt1 | contig 18756 bp, 18 predicted proteins | sample YNPBryunderm2012_FD_185812 | JGI IMG/M metagenome (GOLD analysis project Ga0209017, IMG submission 185812) | Anoxygenic and chlorotrophic microbial mat microbial communities from Yellowstone National Park, USA - YNP Bryant MS undermat 2012... ... | reverse complement strand
CCGGCCTCTCCCACGGTGGGGAGAGGCGGTTTGCTTCATGGGGCAAAAATCTCCCGACCGGGGAAATGTCGCGGTCCGGCACGGTTAGACCTCTTTGGCGTCGATCCATTTCATCATCCGTCGGAGCTGTCGGCCGACTTGCTCGATCGGGTGTTCCCGTTCTCGGCGGCGCATCGCTTTGAAGGCAGGGGCATTGGCCTTGTTTTCCAGAATCCATTCCTTGGCGAACTGGCCGTTGCGGATTTCTTCCAGAATCCGTCGCATCTCCGCCCGGGTTTGTTCGGTGATGATGCGGGGGCCACGGGTGTAATCGCCGTACTCCGCGGTGTTCGACACGCTATAGCGCATGTAACTCAGGCCGCCCTGGTAGAAAAGATCCACAATGAGTTTCAGTTCATGCAGGCATTCGAAGTAGGCCAATTCCGGCTGGTAACCGGCTTCGACGAGGATTTCGAAGGCGGCCTTGACCAGGGCGCTGACGCCGCCGCAAAGGACCACCTGCTCGCCGAAAAGATCCGTTTCGGTTTCTTCGGCGAAGGTGGTTTCGATCACCCCGGCCCGGGTGCCGCCGATTCCCTTGGCGTAGGCCAGGGCCACCTGTTTGGCTTCCGGGCCGCAGTTTTCGCCCAAGGCCAGCAGGCAGGGCACACCGCCGCCTCGAACAAATTCGCTCCGCACCAAATGCCCCGGCCCCTTCGGCGCCACCAAAATCACCGACACCCCTTGCGGAATGTCAAACTGCCCATAGTGGACGTTGAACCCGTGCGAGCAGACCAGATAATTGCCAGGCCGAAGATGTTCCCGAATCTGCGTGCGGAACACATCCGGCTGGAGTTCGTCCGGAAGCAGGATGGTGATGATGTCGGCCTGTCGGACGGCCTCGGGGGTGCTTACCGGCTGGAAGCCATGCTGGAGGGCCAATTGGTAGTTGGCCGTGCCGGGCAGTTCCGCCACAATGACCTTCAGGCCGCTGTCCCGCAGGTTCTGGGCATGGGCATGCCCCTGGGAACCATATCCCAAAATGGCAATCGTTTTGCCTTCAAGCACATTCAAATCCGCATCTTGATCGTAGTAGATTTTTGCAGGCATCGGTTCGCTCCTGAAAGAATGCTGTACGTTCTCGCAAAGAATATGGACGCTCCCGAAAGGAACTGGCGCTCCTAAAAAGAAGACCGAAACGGAAGTCCTTCGGTATCGGAAAGGAAGTGCCTCGGCATCGGAAAGAAAGAGAAATAGACCCCCGGGAGGGTTATTTGGCCCCGCTAGCAGGGCTGGTGGTGGCATCCTGCCGGGGCGGCCGACTGCCCCGCACCATGGCAATCCGGCCGGAACGCACCAGTTCGATGATCCCAAACGGACGCATCAGTTCGATAAACGCCTCGATTTTACTCTCTTTGCCGGCGATTTCGATCATCACCTCCTGAGGGGCGACATCGACGATCCGGCCTCGGAAGATTTCCGTCAGCTCTCGGATTTCGCTCCGTTTGCCGGGCGGGGAGGCCACCTTGATCAGCATCAGGTCCCGTTCCACGTAGTCCTGGGAACTGATGTCATCCACCCGCACCACAGTAACAATCTTCTCCAGTTGTTTGCGCACCTGCTCCAGGACGCTCGCATCACCCACGACGACAAACGTCATCCGCGAAAGCCGAGGGTCCTCCGTCTCGCCCACGGCCAAACTCTCAATGTTATATCCGCGCGAAGCCAACATGCCCGAAATGTGGGACAGCACCCCGGGCACGTTCTGGACTAACGCCGACAATACATGCCGCATAGACGACCTCTCTCCGATATGGAAGAAAAACGATCCAATCTTAGCTCCTCCCCTCTCCGCATACAAGAGGGGGAAATGGTCAACCCCTTTCGAACCACCGGAGGCCGGTTCTCAACGGGTATCCCTTTGGCCCATCGGGCTGGCCCCATGCCCGCAAGGCCCAAGACCCGCTCCAGCAAGAACACCCGGGCTAGCAAATAGGTTGACTGTATCCGCCCGGCTAGGTCCCTCAACTTGTAGGGGGTAAAAATTGGCCCGAACCCTACCGATGGTGGTAATTACTTCCGGTGGATACAGTCAAAATAGAAGCCCATGTTCCCTGCCCGCGGTCTACCCCATGCCAGGAAGGCAGAACACCCGGAACACTGCTCAAGGGAGTCCAAAGGGGTCCGGATGGGCCCGGCGAAGGCAGAACGCCCGGAAAGACCAGCTCTCTAGGTGCCCCTCTACTGGGGGGTGCAGAGGGGAATGCCGGGAAGTTGCTTCCTTCGGTGGAAAAGGGGCCGTTTTTCTCAAAAAACCCGTGGAAAAAGGGGGTACATAGAAAGGCGTCAGGCTCCCCGTCAAAGAATTGGGCGCTTGCTCCGGACTGTTCGCTTGAGATGTGGGAGAACTCATGGAGAGTGACACTGAAATGGGCCGGGTTTTCCCTCTATTGGCCCCCTCTTTTTGGGGTAAACTAATTGCCCCCAGATAGAGTAATACGTTTTGGGCAATCAATGGCTCTCCCAAAAGGGGACTCCCCTCAGGTCCAGGCACACCCCTGGAGGCTGGGAGAGAGTTTCACGCCCTAAAAGCATGGTAAGCTATACTACGATAGGAGGGCAAAAAGTGGAAAGAAGGTCCAAAAGGGGCTTTTCCCTCTTCCCCTCTAAGGCCATTCGAATGGGATTCGGCCATTTTAAGGACTCGGCTGTGAGTTTGTCTGTTGCCAGTTTGGCCTACCCACCAGTGGCAGATTGCCCTCCGCCGGCAAAACTCCGAAACTGATGACGCAAAATACAAAAAATAGATAATTTGGGAATTTTGAATAACCTATTAGAAAAAAGGGGCGTTAGGGTTCTCGGTCAAGTATAAGTTGCCTATTTTTTCCAAATTAACATCCCGCTCTTTCCAACGTCCTAAAAGGAGGATCGTATGCTGTGGGAATATTACCGCCAGTTAGAACGCTGGATCGTCCATATGGAAATCCGGGATTGGTTATGGGTGTTTCTGGTTGCCTTAGTGATTGGAGTCCTTTGCATGCGGGGCCTAGGAAGCCGGCTGGGATAACCGCTTCTTTCCTGAAAATATCCCGGCGGAGAGCGGTTAGGGAAAGGGGCACAAACCGTAGAGACCCGCCTTTTTCCCCGGCCAACCTACGGGTGGAGGGGTCTGCCCCGCAAAGCAGAGGGCAAATTGCTTCAACCGGCCAATTGGTTTGACTGTATCGACCTGGCCAAGCCCCTACCCCCTGGGAGGGATTACAAATCGGCTTGAACACCACCCATGGCGGGGCATTGGTCACGGTGGCAACAGCCAAGCTAAAAAAAATATGTAACACTTTAGCCGAATGAAGGAAGGCGATGGGGCACTACTGCCCGGAAGCAGGAACCCCGACTTGTTGTGCCACCGAAATCTCCCTCACCTGGCCAACCTGTCGGTTGGCCGGCCTCTCGACGGCCAGGGGAGAGGCGAGGTGCTTCGTTGGGCTAAAATGTTACCCAAGCCAGATAAACCATCTTCCCGCATTCGGCCATGCCACCAGTTCATTCATAGGCAACACGACCGATCTAGACGGAGCTTTGGGAGGCATTGCCCCGGCAGCCCCTGCAGGAGCCGGTTAACGTTTGGAGAACTGGGTGCCGCGGCGGGCGCCATGGAGTCCGTATTTTTTCCGCTCTTTTTTGCGGGCGTCTCGGGTCATCAGGCCTGCCTGGCGCAAGATGGGATAGAAGTCGGGGTTATAAAGACGCAGTGCCCGAGCAATGCCGAGCATCAGGGCATCGGCCTGGCCGGTCATCCCGCCGCCGGTCGCCTTGGCCCGGACATCAAACTGGCCCAACGTCCCGGTTACCTCAAACGGGGTGATCACCGCTTTGTGGTGATGCACACCGGGGAAATACTCTTGATACGGTCGGCCGTTGACCAAAATCTGACCCGTCCCAGGCCGCATCCGCACCCGGACCACCGAGGTCTTCCGCCGACCTGTGGCTACATATTCAGTTTGGGGAGTTGCAGGAGCCACTGGAGTTTCTGTCGTCATATCTTCACCTTTCGGGTATTCCACACCAGCAGAGGAATCTCACCCCACCATCAACCTTTTCAAAGCCCGAAGCCTTTCATGGGCCATGATGGTTAGGATGGGACAGAATGTTATGGGTTAGGTTCCTGGGGCGGCAACCGGCTTTAAGGTAAGTACCCCACGGTGTTTGGTTAGTTCGATCCATTGCGGCTGTTGGGCCTGATGCGGATGCTCCGGACCGGCATAGACCTTCAGTTTGCGGAGCATCTTATAGGCGAGTTTATTTTTCGGCAGCATTCGGCGGACCGCTTCGGTCAAGATTTTGGTCGGATGGCGCTGCAGGCGTTTCCGGGCGGTCTCCGAATGTTGCCCCGGATAGCCAGTGTACCAGCGATATTCTTTCTGATCCCACTTCTTGCCGGTAAAAACCACCTTCTCCGCATTAATCACCACCACATAGTCCCCCATATCTACATGGGGGGTGTATTCCGGCCGGTGTTTGCCCATCAGGATCATGGCAATATCGCTGGCCAATCGGCCCACAATCTTATCCTTGGCATCGACCAGCCACCATCGGGGCTGAATCTCCCCCGGCTTGGCCATATAGGTCTTTCCCATCGCCGATCACCTTCTCTATGGCAGACAATGGACAAAGGGGAAAATTACAATGTACTCCGAAAACTTGGAATCGGCAAGGGCCATCGGAAACAAAAATACCCAAACCCTGATACCTTCTCCCAGCAGCGTGCGGAAATAGTCTAAATTACCTACTTATGAGGGGGAATACGGTACACTAAAAGTGCTAGAAATAATGCATGACCCTCCTAGAGTGTAACCCCCTCTGGTAGAGTGGGGGTTCCATGTTAGGCACTTAAAAAAATTTTGACGGTATCCCCCCAACCAGACCCCTACAACTTGTAGGGGGGTAAAATCGGCTCGAACCCCACAGATTGGGGTAATTACTTCCGGGGGGTACAGTCAAGAAATTCAGCTTGGACAGACGGTGCTACCCTCAAATGAGGCATATTTAATGCACCACAGGTGGGGATTAAAAGCACTATGCCCGAAATCACCAGCCTGCAAAATCCCCGGATCAAGGCGGCCCTCCGATTACGGTCGAGTCGGCAGCGGCGCAAGCAGGGCCGACTGCTGATCGACGGTCTTCGGGAAATCGGCCGGGCCATTCAAGCCGGTATCCACCTGATCGAGGGGTTTTTCTGTCCCCAAAAGGCGGATTCTGGCCAACTCCAAAAGCTCTTGGACCTCTGGGCCAAGACGGGTACCCCCCTTTGGCAGGTAAGCCCGGCGGTCATGGAAAAGCTGGCCTACGGCCAGCGAGAGGAAGGCATGGTGGCGGTGGCCGAAATGCCCTCCCGCCGCTTGGAGGATCTGGTGGTGCCGGACCGTCCGGTGGTAGCCGTCTTGGAAGGGGTGGAAAAACCGGGCAACATCGGAGCGGTGCTGCGGAGTGCCGACGGGGCCGGCATCTCGGCGGTGCTTTTGGCCGATTGCCCGGTGGATCTTTGGAATCCCAATACGATCCGGGCCAGCCTGGGTTGTGTCTTTACCATGCCGATGGCCATCAGCAGGAGTCTGCAGGTGCTCGATTGGCTCCGGCAGCGGGGAATGCGGATGTATGCGGCCCGGGTGGATGGGTCCATTTTGTACACGGAGGCGGACCTCCGCCCCCCGGCGGCCATTGTGCTAGGCAGCGAAGCCGAGGGCCTCTCGCCCATTTGGGCTGGCCCGGATATTCAGGCCATTCGGATTCCCATGCGGGGACAGGCCGACAGCCTGAACATCTCCGTGGCTGCCGCCGTGCTGTTCTACGAATCCCTGCGCCAACAGGGCCTCTCCGGAGCTCTGGGAAAACCTTCCAGGTAACCGGCGGCACAACCTTCGGGCAGCCCTCCGGAATGACCGCCCACCCCAGCGCATCACACCTCATCTCAAAGTGGAAACGGAAATGCCAGTTTTGCCTTCACCGAGTGGGAAAACCCGTGGAAATTGCATCCAATTCGTGTTTCGATTCATCGGGTTCCATGGCCTCGAACCGTCCTTCTCGGCTGGTGTCGGACGTACTAGCAGTGGCATTTCCGGTTGGAAACTTTACTTCCCCAATAGCCGCCACTGACCGAGGAGGCCTTTTAGCCGGGCAGGTGAGGGCGGTCCAATGGGAAAAATAAAAACCTCTCCCGATCCGCCTTCCCAAAGCTCCGCCGGCCCCTCTGAAACCTCCGAGGGCCTTTCCGGCCGGAGTGCCGAGACGGGTCGGTTGGCCCCCAAAGGCCCCCCACCCGTTGGCGCTGGGGTCCACTTTTTTCTAAAATAAGCCATTTAGGTTTTTTTGTAGGAGGTCGTGATTCTCTCCGTGGTTCCTTTGGAGATTGCGATGGCGCATCCGTTGGACTGTCCGAGTGTCCCGAAAACCGATCTGCGGCGGGTAGCGGTGCTATTTTCTGGTGGGCCGGCGCCGGCGGCCAATGCGGTCATCGGCAGTGTGGCCCTGTGTTTTGCCCAAGCGGGCATCGAAGTCTTAGGCATCCGCAATGGCTACACCTATCTGATGGACTACAAGGCCGGCCAAATGCTCCCGGAAGGCAAGGCCTATATTCGCCTGGATCGGATGGAATTGGAGGGAGTGCGCAGCAGCACCGGGATTGTCATTGGCACTGCCCGTGCCAACCCCGGCAAGAAAATAAAGACGCCTGCCGATCTGCAAGACTCCGAGGCAGCCGCCCCGCTTCGGGCCGTCTATGAGGCGCTGCGGTCCTTGAACGTCGATGCTCTGATTTCCATCGGCGGGGACGATACGTTGACCACGGCGGCCAAGTTCCACCTTTGGCAACAGTATTTGCCGGCGGGTTCTCCTCGGATTCGGGTGGTGCACCTGCCCAAGACGATCGACAACGATTATCGGGGAATCGATTTTACGTTCGGCTATTTTACGGCCGTGGAGATGTTGGCCCAGCAGGTGCGGAACCTGCTGGCCGACGCCCGTTCGACCGGCGCCTACTATGTGGTGCAGGTGATGGGACGGGCGGCGGGCTGGTTGGCCTATGGGGCGGCCATTGCCGGCGAAGCTAGCCTTGTGCTTAGCCTCGAAGATATCCCCCCCGAATGGTGGGCCACCGAAGAAACCTTCGATCCCAAAAGCGGGCAAAAGGTGCTGGATGCCACTGGCAAACCTCAGACCCGCAAAGTCATTCACGTCCAGGCCATGGTCGATCGTATCGTGCAGACCGTCTTGGCCAGGGATCAAGGGGGCAAACCCTATGGCGTCATCCTCCTGGCCGAGGGACTGGTCGAATATCTCCCCCTGGAAGAGTTTCGCCAAACCCTGTCCGAAGACGAATATCGGGTGCTCACCCCGGACGAGTTCGGCCATTTCCCTGTCTCGCAACTGAAATATTCCGGCCGACTTGCCCGCCTGATCAACGACGAATACCAGAAGCGCACCGGCAAAAAGAAGAAGATCACCGGGCTGCAGTTTGGCTACGAAGTGCGCTGTCATCCGGCCACTGCATTTGACATCGTGCTGGGGAGCCAACTGGGCGTGGGCGCCTATCGGGCCTTGGTGGAGAAGGGGCTGGATGCGGTCATGGTCTCGGTAGGCAGGCAGCTCAGCCTGGTCTATGAACCGTTCGCCAACCTGGTGGATAGTGCTAAACTCCGGGCCATTGCCCGCCCTCTGGACCCGCAGGAAGATTTCCACCAACTGGCCCGATACCTGGAAGTGCGGGTGCAAAACCAGTAACCTTTCCGAGGGAGGTACTCCTTTTGTTCACCGGGATACTTTCTCCTCCCAGGAGTGGGATAGCCCCTGGGACTACGATCTGGCTGGGGCCGGAGTGGGAGGGAGTGGGGAGCTTGTTCCTCCACTCTCCACACTGGGGGTGCTACCTTGCCCAAAAGTCTCTGTTTTCTCCATCCAAGGGGGCTCCTGGGAGCGTAGGGCTTCGGGCCGCCCATGCCTGAACCCGCGGTTGTGCCTTGCCCGGGTTGCGGATGAGACATCCGCCCTCCGAGGATGCTCCCTCCATCCGGCTAACTTGACTGTATCCACCGGGAACAACGACCACCATCGGTGGTGTTCGATCCGATTTTTAGCCCCTACGTCTGGTGGGGGGCTGGGCGGGTAGATACAGTCAAACCGAAAAGTTCCCAGTTTTCGAGGAGTCGGAAGGGATGAAGTTTTTGGTGGTTGGCAGTGGAGGGCGGGAACATGCGTTGGCATGGAAACTTCGGCAAAGTCCGTTGGCCGATCGGGTCTTTGTGGCCCCCGGCAATGCCGGCACCGCCATCGATGCGGAGAATGTGCCCATCCGGGCGGACGATTTGGCCGGCCTACTCCGATTTGCCCAGCAGGAAAAGATCGACCTGACGGTCGTCGGGCCGGAGGCGCCGCTGGCAGCAGGGATCGTGGATATGTTTGCCGGGGAAGGGCTGAGGATTTTTGGTCCCACGAAGGCGGCCGCCGAGTTGGAATCGAGCAAAATCTTCTGTAAACATTTGCTCCGTTCCGCCGCCGTCCCCACTGCCGAGTTCCACACCTTCAGCAGTCGGGAAGAAGCGGCCCGCTTTTTGACCGAACGGGAAGACGAACCGATTGTGGTCAAGGCGGATGGCTTGGCCGCCGGCAAAGGCGTCTTCGTCTGCGAAAATCGCCAGCAGGCCCTTCAGGCATTAGAGCGTCTGGGCAAGGAAGCCGAATTCGGCACCGCAGGCCAACGGGTGGTCTTGGAAGAACGCCTTCACGGGGAGGAGGCCAGTGTGCTGGCGATCACCGATGGCCGGACCTTGGTTACCCTTCCGCCCGCCCAGGATCACAAACCTGCTTACGACGGCGACCGAGGCCCCAATACCGGCGGCATGGGCGCCTACAGTCCCACCCCGGTCGTCCCCAACGACATGCTCCATTGGATTGAAGAACATATTTTGGTGCCTACGGTCCATGCGATGCATCGGGCCGGTCGGCCTTTCCAGGGGGTGTTGTATGCCGGGCTGATCATCACCCGCCAAGGCCCCAAGGTGCTGGAATATAACGTCCGGTTCGGCGATCCGGAGTGTCAGCCATTGATGATGCGCCTGCAAAGCGATCTGGCCGAGGTGCTCTTGGCGGCGGTAGAAGGTCGGCTGGACCAAATCGAGCCGCTCCGCTGGGATCCCAGGCCCGCCGTCTGTGTGGTGATGGCCAGTGCCGGTTATCCTGGCCCGTATCAAAAAGGATTCCCGATTCGGGGGTTGGAGGAGGCGGCCAACGTGCCCCATACCAAAGTCTTTCACGCCGGCACCGCCCGGAACGAACAAGGCCAGATCGTTACGGCCGGCGGCCGAGTCCTGGCCGTTACCGCCCTGGGAGATTCCATCGCCCAAGCAAAACTCTATGCCTATCAGGCGGTCAAATGCATCCGGTGGGACGGCGCTTGGTGCCGAAAAGATATCGCCGATAAAGCCCTCCCGTTCCGGAGCTAAGAGGTTCTCCCAACATTGGCTCTCCGGCGGCGCCGCCAACCGCTTCTGTAACATTTTAGCCGATGCTTCAATACTATATTCCCGGCGATCAGGCGGTGCCCCCAACCGCTTCTGTAACATTTTAGCCGAAGGAAGCCAATCGCCTCTCTCCTGGCCGTCGAGAGGCCGGCGGGGGCCCCCGTGTCATTCCTGCCCCCTGTGTCATCCCTGCGCAAGCAGGGACCCAGCAGGCGTCATTCCTGCGAAAGCAGGAATCCAGAAAAAAACAACGGGATTCCCGCTTTCGCGGGAATGAGACACAAGGGCGGGAGAGGCCGGCCAGAGCCGCGACCGCCAGGGAGCGGCACGCTGGCCGGGGGAGGGGGGCTGCCTGTTATTCCTGAGCTCCCCGGGGCATTGCTGCTTGCGCAGGAATGACACATCCTGCCCCCATTCGGCCTGCCCCCATTCGGCTAAAATCTTACGGAACCTCTGCAAAATCCTGAAAATATAGTGCACTATATGGACTTTTGAATATGTTTTCGGTCTCCAAGGTTGCCGAGGAGATCCACAACTTATTGGGTGCTAGCATTGCAAGCAGCCCAATATACAGGGTTTTCCGACAAATCTCCCGAAATACGTATCTTTTGTCCACGTTGAATGATTCAGAGGTTCCTTACCTTTTTTAGCCGGAGGCACGACCAACTGATGCCCCCCAAGCCGCAAAACCCTAAGTTGACTGTATCTACCCGCCCGGCCCTCTATCAGATGGAGGGGCTAAAAATCGGCTCGAACACCACCGATTGAGGCCGTGGTTCCCGGTGGGATACAGTCAAACTAACCGATTGTGATGGTTGTTTCCGGTGGATACAGTCAAACTCATAAAAACGGACATCTGGGAAACCGGAAGGGGTTAGACACGATTCGGGCCTCCGACGGGATCCCAATTTCGGAAGAGCCGCTACGTACGGATGGCTTCCAGGATGGCCTCTATCAGGCCAGGCAACGTGTACTGCTTGGCTTCTACCGCAGGCGGATAGCCCAATTCCCTAAGCACGGCGGAAGTCAGCGGGCTGATGCTGGCTAGTTGGGTCGTGCGCAGATTCTGGCCAAACATCTCCACTAATGACCGGGCAATGGAGGAGCTGGTTACGGTTACCCAGTGGATGCGGCCCTCGGCCAAGGCCTGAGCGATTTCCGGAGCCGGTTCCGACACATCGGTGCTGGTGTAAGCGACCACCTGCTGCACGGAGACTCCGGCGGCCTGGAGCATGTCGGCTAACACAGGTCGGCCTCGGCTTGCCCGGACCAAAAGTACCCGGGTGCCTGTTGGTTGGGCGGCCATGGCCTGGAGCAAGGCCTCCGCCAGGGCTTCGGCCCGAAACTCTTCAGGGACAAGATCGGCCCGAAGGTGATAGCGGGCCAGTTGGGCGGCGGTGCCCGGCCCAATGGCCGCCAACCGAACCCGGCCCAATCGCCGCATATCCCCCCCGGTTTCCAGGAGACGATCCAAAAAATATCGGACCCCGTTGGCACTGGAAAATACCAGCCAATCGAAGGTTTCCAGATGGGCCAGGGCCTGATCGACTGGCCCCCAATCCGGGGGGGCGGTAATGCGGATCGCTGGTTGCACCAACACCTCCGCCCCCAACTCCGTCAATTCCTCTGTCAGGTCGGCAGTTTGTTCTTCCGGACGGGTCAGCAGAATCCGTTGGCCGAAAAGCGGACGGGCCTGGAACCAACTGGTTTTTGGCATCCGGCTCACCACTTCCCCCACTATGATGACCACTGGCGGTTGAACCTGGTGGGCGGCAAGCGTTTCGGCCAGATTGCCCAATGAGCAGCGGAGGATCTGCTGATCGGGCCAGGTACAGAGGCGAATAATGGCCACCGGCGTGTGGGGGGAAAGCCCTCCCTGGATTATGGCTTGGCTCCATTGGGGGGCAGTTGCTACCCCCATATAAACTACCAGAGTGCCCGGAAATTGTGCCAAAACCCGGTAATCCAGAGGCGGCCCCTGTTTTTCCGGCCGTTGATGGCCGGTTACCAGTGCCACCGCAGAGCTTAACTCGGCATCGGTCAGGGGGATTTCGGCGTAGGCGGCGGCAGCCAAGCCGGCTGTGATGCCGGGAACGATTTCATAGGGAATCCCGGCCTGCCGAACGGCAGCGAGTTCTTCGGACAGACGGGCGAAGATTTCCGTGCACCCCCCTTTTAGGCGGACTACCACCTTCCCGTTTTGGGCTGCCTGAATCATGGTGGGCAGAATTGCTTTTTTTTGCAAAGATGGATAATCTACATAAAATGGGCAGGTTGGCAAAGAATGGGACGCAACTAAAATCTCCGCCTGCGGGGGGGCATATTTCAAAATTTGGGGCGGGACCAGCCGATCGGCAATCACCAGATCGGCTCGTTGAAGACACCGGAGGGCCCGGAGGGTCAACAGGCCCGGATCGCCCGGGCCGGCGCCGACAAAATACACCCGCCCTAAAGGGGGGGAAACATTGCAATTTGGGGAGTTGTGTTTCAAGGGAGTTCTGTTAGAATTAAAAAATTGGATGATGGAGGAACGCTGTTTATCTCCGGGAGGGAGTTATTGGCCGCTGGTGGTTTTCTTTATTTTCGGGATCATGGCAAGAAATGGCAACGGAAGAACGCTCTGACCAAACCACTCCGGATAAGCGGGAGCCGATGACCGCGGCCAAACGCCGCCGCTTGCAGCAGTGCTTTGAGCACGCCAACAAGCAGATGCAGCAGGGCAACTACGATTATGCCACGGAGCTCCTTACCCAATGTGTCTTGGGCGATCCGGGCAACCCGCAATATGTGCAAACCTTTTTAGCCAATCTGCAGAAAAAGTATAACAATAACAAGACCGGAAGTACATTTGCCGCCTTTAAGGCCCGATCGGAACGCTCCAATCTGAAAAAGGCCAAGGCCCAGGGCGATTGGGAAGCGGTGCTGCGCAACGGCCTGGAAGTGCTGAAAGTCAATCCGTGGGATGTGCCGGCCCTGACCGCCATGGCCGATGCCTGTGAAGCCCTCCATCTGGAAGCCGTGACGCTGATCTATTTGAAGATGGCCTTGGATGCCAATCCCAATGATCCGGATGTGAACTTGCAATGTGCCAAGGCGCTACGGGCCCGCCAGCAATGGGATCAGGCGATTGCCTGTTTGCATCGGGTGGAAAAAGTCCGGCCGGACGACGAAGAAATCCAACGGATGATCGCCGATCTGGCCGTCGAAAAAACCATCCATCAGGGCCGACTCGATGAGGAAGGCTCCCAAGGCCGAAGGGTCCCCGCCGGTGCCAAAACCCCGCAACAGCAATTCCTTTCCGAAGAAGAACGCCTGGAACGGGAAATCGCCCAAGACCCAAAAAACATCTCCAAATATCTCGAATTGGCCGACCTGTATCTCCGGGATGACCGATTTGAAAAGGCCGAGGAGGTCATGCAACGGGCCTACGAAGCCTCCGGCGGCGATCCGGACATCCGGGACCGGTGGGAAGATGTCCAACTTCGCCATCTCCGCTACCAGGTGATCCAGGCCAAACGGCGGGCCGACGAGACCGGCTCCGAAGAGGCCAAAGAAGAATACAAACGCCTCCGAAAAAAACAGATCAGCAAAGAACTGGAATATTATAAAGGCCTCTGTGAACGATTCCCCAACAATTTAACCTATAAATATGAGCTGGGGGTGCGGTATCAACTCAACGGCCAATATGCCGAGGCCATCCGGGAGTTCCAGGCCGCCAAAAACGATCCCCGTCGTAAAGGCGCCTGCCTGTTGGCCCTCGGTCAGTGCTTCCAACAGATTCATCAACTTCCCTTGGCCATGACGCATTACGAGATGGCCATTCAAGAAATCCCCGATCGAGAACCCCAGCGCAAAAAAGAAGCCCTTTACTTGGCCGGGAAATTGGCCGTCGCACTGAAAGACCTCGATCGGGCCGAAAAGCACTTGACCACCTTGGCCGGTTTGGATTTTAATTATCGGGATGTCGCCACCCTGCTCAGCAAAGTGACCGAGGCCAAAACCAAACAGATCAAAGAAGAATCGCCGGGAACCTAAGCGTGGGCCGACGCCCAGAGGCTACTGCCAGAAAGTGCTAAAACCTGGGCATCCTTGGTGGAGGTTCTGCCTCCGGATCCCGCCCGGCCAGTCAGCTTCCAGAGAAATCAGTTATTCCTTTTTGGAGAAGGGAGATTAGGACGCTTCTATGCCTCACACGAAAAGTGCCAAGAAACGACTTCGTCAGAATCTGAAACGTCGTGCCCGGAATCGGGCGGTCAAATCGGCTTTGAAAACCCAGATTCGCAAAGTGCGGGAAGCCATCCAAGCCGGCGATCTGGCCAAGGCAGAAGCGGAATTCCGTCTTGCTGCCAAAAAGGCCGATCAGGCCGCTGCCAAACGGATCATCCATCCGAATAAAGCGGCGCGGATCAAATCCCGGCTGGCCGCCAAAATCCGCACATTGAAAGGCAAATCCGCTCCCACCGCCGCTGCTTCCTAGGCCACAGGCCGATCTTCCTGTTCGGCAAGCTACCGAACGCTTCCGTGCCACTTTGGAGCAGGCTCTTCTTGCCTGTTGCCTGCTGTGCCGGTGGAAGTTCTGCGCCGCTACCAAGTCCGCCTGGAGATTGGCCCAAGACGGGTCCGACGGGAGGTCGCATCTGGGCGGATTCGCGGGGAGGTTAGAGCGGGGCGGGTCTGCTTTGCAGGTTGGGACTGGGGCTTCGCCGGGAATCAGCTGCGCCCGGAGCCTGGAAGGACCTTGCTGTCAGTCTGATATCCCCTTTCCCCCCGGCGGAGAGGGTGGCCTGGGCAGCAGGCCGGGTAGAAGGCCCCCTCGGGCAGCACAAGCCGGGCCTTCCCATAGAGGGTCGGCCTCTCTTCCTTTGACCTCTGGAAGGACTTGCTTCGGCGGTCCGATGCCGTGGGAGGTATCTGCCTTGGATCGGCTCTTGCCGGGCCTGTCAGCTAGGCCCCTCCATCCCGCTAATACGACATTCGGAACACTTTAGCTTGAGTAGATCCACCGTGATCCACTTCCTCTATCTATGGTATTCGAGCCCATTGTTAGCCCCTACAAAGGGTAGGGGCCGGGCTGGGGGGCTACAGTCCCAATTAGCCGAAGGAAGCCAATCGCCCCTTTCCCGTGGGAGGGGGAAACATTGCCCCTTCATTCGGGTAAAATGGTACCGAAATTCTTCATCCGTCCCGATCCGTAGGATGACTTTGGGCCGGTGTGTGGCGTTGGCCTTTATCGATCTAATTGGCCTTTATCGATCTGACTTGACTGTATCTCCCAGGAACTGAGAGCCCATTGGTGGTATTCGATCCGATTGTTAGCCCCTACATCTGGTAGGGCCGCGGACGAGTAGATACCGTCCCATTCATAGGACTGTCCGGCTGGCTCCTACAACTTGTAGGGGGGAAATGTCGGCTTGAACCCCACAGATGGTGGGCCTCATTTCCGGTGGATACAGTCAATCTAAGGTGGATACCGTCAATCTAAGAGGAGAAAAGTGGCACCGGCGACTTGGTGCCCATCGAGGTCTGTGAATACTTCCGGTGGATACGGTCAATCGAACCATCTAAGGGGAGCAAAGGGTCATGGCATCTTCATGCCCGCCAGGTGGTGTCTGGGGCAGGGAGGGTTTTCGGGAAAAATCGGGTGGTCTAAGCCCTCCGGGGCTGGCCCCTGGGAAGGCCGATTCTTGTGGGGCTATAGGTTCGAGCGGGCTGGTGCGGATCGGGTTGGTCCAGATGCGGTGCAGCCCCTCCAAAGAGGAAAACCTCCAGCGAGCCAGCGATCTGCTGGTCGAGGCGGCCCGCCAGGGTGCTCAGATTCTGTGTGTTCCGGAGCTTTTCCACGGTTTGTATCCCTGCCAGAGCGAGGACCATCGCCGATTTGCCGAGGCCGAACCGGTGCCCGGCCCTACCACGGAGCGACTGGCCGAACTGGCCCGCCAATTGGGTGTGGTGATTGTGGGATCGATCTTCGAGCGGCGGGCGCCCGGACTGTATCATAATACGGCGGTGGTGTTGGATGCGGACGGGCAGTTGGCCGGGCTTTACCGCAAAATGCACATCCCGGACGACCCCCGGTACTACGAAAAGTTCTATTTTACGCCGGGCGATCTGGGGTTTCGGAGTTTTTCGACTCGGTTTGGCCGGGTGGGCGTGTGTATCTGTTGGGACCAATGGTTTCCGGAAGCGGCTCGGTTGACCGCCCTGACCGGCGCGGAGATACTGTTTTATCCGACGGCCATCGGTTGGCTGGTGGAGGAGAAGGCGGAGTTTGGCACGGTGCAACATTCGGCCTGGGAGACGATGATCCGGAGCCATGCCATTGCCAACGGGCTTTTTGTAGCGGCGGTCAACCGGACCGGACGGGAAGAAGGAATTGAGTTTTGGGGGGCCTCGTTGGTGGTCGATCCGATGGGCCAAGTGCTGGCCCGAGCTTCCCATGATCGGGAAGAAATCCTCCTGGCCGATTGCCAGCTCGCCCAGATCGACCTGGTCCGGACCCATTGGCCTTTCCTCCGGGACCGCCGGATCGACGCCTACGCAGGCCTCCAGCGCCGCTTCTGCGAGGAAAGCTGACCAGGCCTCCTGCCGGCCCGATCCGAACCCCTTGGCTCGGTCTATGTTGCCCTCTCCGATTGAAGTCTATATAGAGTGCGTGGAGCGAGGGGCCTGATTGGCATAATCTTCCGTGTCGGAACGAAAATGGAGGGCGTTTGTCCGGGGGATACCGTCTGGTGAGAAACCTTATGCGATGGCAAACTCAAACCGGGCGCCCACGCAGCAGGGGGTGCAACGGACGCCGAACAGGTCGGCCAGGGCTACCACGGCCGACCAGCCCGTGCAATGGGCCGGGGCCACTTGTCCGATTCCCATCTGCCGAAGCGACTGGAGGGTAAACTCCATCCGCTCCGGCGAAGCACTGCCCAAGTGCATCCCGCCGATCACCGCATGGATCGGCGCATCGTGGGTAAGCTCCTGAATGTAGCGAAGGGTATTGACCAGTCCGGCATGGGCGCAGCCGAGAAGCACCACGGTACCCTCTGCGCAGGGAAAATAAAGGGCCTGATCGTCCAGCAGCGGATCCGGCGTTTGGCCGGCTGGGGCCAGAAAGAACGGTCCGCCCGTATCTTCCCAGGGGTTTTTCCGAGGCACTTGGCCGGTGAGCATCAGGCCGGGGAGAATTTCCGTTGGGGTTTCGGCCGGTTGCAGGGCGGCGGGGTGGCGGTGGAGGGCCTCCTGAGCAGCCGCCGGCAGGCCGATCTCTCGCACCCGGCCATCCTTGGGCCGGGCGAACTTCCGGGCCGAAAACGCCGGATGCGCATAAACTTTCACCTCGCCCACCCGACTCCATACCTGGGCCAACCCGCCGGTATGGTCATAATGTCCATGGCTCAGGGCCACGGCTTCCAATCGGTCCCACGCCACTCCCAGTTGAAAGGCGTTATGTATCAGCACCCGGCCTTGGCCCGTGTCAAACAGAATGGCTCTGCCGTCCGGTTGTTCGATCCAATAGGCCAATCCGTGCTCGGCCAGCAAGTCCGGTCCATGCATAGTATTTTCCACCAACAAGGTGACGCGTACCGTCTTTGCCACCGCCGTCTCTCCCGTATTCCGGAAGGGATCCCATAAGCGGCCCTATTCGGAATGGATCCCGATGAGCTGCATTATATCGAGCAGATATCATGGTGGCACAGGTTTTGGCCCCATGAGAGGCGGCCGGCCGGATCGTCGGCCAAGATTTTTTCGGATCTTCTGGGCCGAACTCGACTTCCGGTCCAGGCCAAATTGGTCGCCACGATCGTCTTGCCCGTGCCACCCTTGCCGCTGGCTATGGCAATTCGCATCATCTCTTCCTCAACGCACGGTTAGGAGGAAGAGGACGAACTCTGCCGTTGAAGTTGGTCAATCCGGTTGCGAATCTCCTGCAAGGCGGCGGATAGGTTTTCGGCCTGTTGGTTGAGTATTTCCAACTCTTGCTCTCGAGATAGCGGGGAGGAAGAAGCCGGAGGAATCGGACCGGGCGCTCCCCAGGCGGGCCAACCCATAGCGGCCCGTTGCCAACCGGTCAGCCCCGTCCAGCGGAACCAATGCCGCCAGCCCCGGCCGCCGCCTCGGCCAAACCAACCCCGGCCAAAACCAAACCAGCCTGGCCGGTTCATAAATCCCGGCACCGGAAAACCGGCACAATAACCCATGCCGCGCCCGGTCATCGGACCGGTGCCCATCGGTCCCGTACGATCTCCACCTGGCATCGCACACCTCCTTTCTCAAAAAGAGAACCCTGGAAAACAACACACTTTTTCAAACGGACCTATTTGGGAAACTTCCGAACACCCTATGTGGGCGGGGAAACCGGTGGCGATCGCCAAATCCAACGGACGGATCGCATTTTTGCCGGTTTCCCACGGAAGGTATTTGCTTGGCATCTTTCCGGGAGGCAAAAGCCCAGGGGCCGTTTATGTCCAATGGCCCTGGACGTCGGGCTGGGAAGTGCTGGACAATTGTCCTGTCCGGAAGGCTTCGATGGCTTGTCGGACCGTGCCAGCTCCGACCAGATACACCGGAATATGGGCTGCCTGAAGCACGGCGAACGCCTTGGGGCCGACATGGCCTGTCAATACTGCCTGGGCGCCCAGCCGGGCGATCGTCTGAGCCGATTGGATGCCGGCGCCTTGAGGGGCATTCGCCTGGGTCTGGTTATCGTGGGCAGGAAAGGCCATATTTTCTGTGTCCACGAGCAGAAAGTATCGAGCACGTCCGAACCGGGAATCCACAGGACTGTCCAGTGTCGGTGCCTGAGCAGTTACAACGACTTTCATTCCATGCTACTCCTGGGGGGCAGTGGAGGGGAAAGGCCCTTGGCCGGCCCAGCGACGACGGCGCCGATGGCAGAACGGGCCATGTCGGCCTCGGCAACCGGGCATCGCAAAATAGGGTTGGCCCAGTTGGCCGGCCACATAGGCGGCCAGGATATCTTCGACATCGCCGCATAGCCGGGCAAAGACCCGGATGCCTTCCTCCACGAGCATCTCTTCCAGGGGCTGGGAAAAGCCTCCGCAAAGGAGGGTGTTTACCCCCAACTGATGGAGCCGTTCCACCCGTTCAACGGGGCTCATTTCCGGAAAGGCGACTTGGGAAGGGTTCCCAAGTTGGCCTTCAACGAGATCAACCAGGAGCAATTGGCTGGCTACGTCGAAGACCGGGGAAACTCGCCCTCGGCAAACAGGAATGGCGATTCGCATGGTTTTTAAGAATTGCAAACGGCATT
>Ga0209017_10001366_pt1 | contig 18875 bp, 12 predicted proteins | sample YNPBryunderm2012_FD_185812 | JGI IMG/M metagenome (GOLD analysis project Ga0209017, IMG submission 185812) | Anoxygenic and chlorotrophic microbial mat microbial communities from Yellowstone National Park, USA - YNP Bryant MS undermat 2012... ... | reverse complement strand
ACGACGCCCTCACCACCCTCTTCGTCATTGATGACTCCGAGAGTATTCCGTCCAACTACCGCTCGGCGATCCTCGATGTCGTCAACCGCTCGCAGGAACGGCAACGACGGCCTGAGGATCTTAGCGGCGTCATCGTCTTCGGCAAAAACGCTCGGGTTGAAACCCCCCCCTCGCTGAACCCGCGGCGACTTCAGGGGCTGGAAAACCCGCCCGACCCCCAATACACCGACATCGCCGCCGGTCTCAAGCTCGCCCTAGCCGTCTTCCCCAAGGATACCGCCCGCCGCATCGTCCTGATCTCCGACGGCAACGCCAACCGCGGCTCGGTTCTGGAGCAGGCCGCGGCCGCCAAACGCCAAGGTATCCCCATCGACACCCTTGTGGTCGATTACAAGTACGACGACGACGTGCTGGTCGAAAAGATCAACGTCCCGGCCGAGGCCAAGCAAGGCGAAACCATCAGCCTGGATGTGGTCATCCGCGCTAGTCAACCCGCTACCGGACGCCTCCAACTGATCGAAGAGGCCGATAACACCCCTGTGCCGGTCTTCGGCGAGGAACCCCAGCCGATTACCCTGGAACGCGGGATCAACGTCTTCAAGATCCGCAAACGGATCGACCGACCCAACTTCTATCAGTATCGCGCCCAGTTCATTCCCGACGACCCCGACCGCGACCGCCGCGCCTCCAACAACGAGGCCGTCGCCTTCACCGCGGCCCGCGGCAACGCCCGCGTGCTGCTTATCGAAAGCAACGCGGGCGACCACGCCGACCTCGTCGAAGCCCTGGAACGCAACGGCATCGAAATGGATGTCCGGGTCATCTCCAGCGATGTTCAGGACGACTCCGGCGCGCTGCCCACCGAACTGGCCCAACTCCAGCCATTCGACGCGGTGATTCTCGCCGACGTCCCCAAGGACGCCTTCACCGATCGCCAAATCGAGATGCTGGCCGCCAACACCTTCAACCTGGGCGGCGGCTTGATAATGCTCGGCGGCCCCAACTCGTTCGGCGCAGGGCGTTGGATGGGCACGGCCGTGGAAAAAGCCCTGCCGGTGGATATGCAAATCCGCTCCGAAAAGTTCGCCGGCAAAACCGCCGTCGCTATGATCATGCACGCCTCAGAAATCGCCCAGGGCAACTACTGGCAAGCCCAGATCGCCAAGGCCGCCATCAGCACCCTCTCCAACTACGACTACGCCGGCGTCCTCTTTTGGACCGGACGCGACCAGTGGCTCTTCCCTCTCATCACCGTCGGACCCAATCGCAACCGGATGCTCGCCCTCATCGACCAAATGATCCCCGGCGACATGCCCGCCTTCGGACCCGGCATGACCGTCGCCTCCAATAGCCTATTGCAAAAAACTGATGCAATTACAAAACACATGATTATTATCTCGGACGGCGACCCTGCCCCGCCGCCGCCGGGATTGATCAATCAGTTGGTGCGTGGCAAGATCACTGTGACGACGGTGTTGACCGCCGCGCACGGCAACGACCCCGGCTCGTTCAACACGATGCAGTCGATCGCCCAGGCGACCAAGGGGCGGTTTTACAACGTCACTAACCCCAGAGCGCTGCCGCGGATTTATCAGAAGGAAATTCGCTTGATCTCACGTCCACTGATCCACGAGGAGGTCAATCCGTGGAATCTGGCGCTCCGCGCCCCCAGCGAACCAATGGCCGGCATCTCGGAGGTGCCTGGGGTTCGCGGGCTGGTGTTGACTGAGATCAAGCGCAATCCTCTGGTGGAAATGCCAATTGCCTCGAATCGCCCAGTGGGTCGGGAGGAACCCTGGCCGGTTTTGGCCCACTGGAACCACGGCCTGGGACGAGCGGTCGCCTTTACCTCCGACGCGGGCAAGAAATGGACCTCGACCTGGACTTCGTGGGAAAGTTACCAGGCGTTTTGGACTCAGTTGGTCCGTTGGTCGCTGCGCCCGTTGGACAGCGGTTCGGTGCGGATGACCTTGAGGCGCGACGGCGGCTCGATCAAGATCGTCGCCGAGGCGACCGACTCCAACCAGGAGTTCCTCAACAACCTGCGGATCGACGGCCGGGTGGTCCGCCCCGATAATAGCTCCGTCACCTTGAGCTTGAGGCAAACCGCGCCAGGACGCTACGAGGCCGAGTTGCCCGACGCCGAGGCCCGCGGCAATTACTTCGTCACCCTCAACTACTCCGACGGTACTGGCGAAACCCGCGGCTTGGTGACCTCCGGCGTCTCGGTCCCCTACTCCGACGAATATCGCGACCTGCGGAGCAACCCCACGACCCTGGAAACCCTCTCACAGCTCACCGGGGGCCAGTCGGTCGGCTTCGTCACCCGACCCAACGGCCTGATCGATCTGGATGCCACCCTCGCCCGTCTCGACCCGTTCCGGCGCGACCCGACGCTTCAACCCGCGCGTAGCGAGTCGGACCTGTGGCCCGACCTCTTATTCGCAGCGGCGTTCCTGTTCCTCGTGGACATCGGCGTGCGCCGAATCGCCCTCGACTTCGACCAGGCGGGCCGTTTCCTCCGCGACCAGCTTTCCAAGCTGAGGGGTCAGGACACCGGACCGGCCCCCGACTATCTGGAGAAGCTCAAGAGCCGCAAAGCCGAGGTCAGCGAACAACTCGCTGCCAAGGCTGGCGAAGCCACCCGGCTCGAACCGCCTGCCAAGATGGCCGCGACCAGCCGTCCCTCCCTCTCGCCGCCGAGCGGCAAGGGTGGATCCTCCCCCTTCGAGGGCGAGCCACCCGGCGGCTCTCCGGTGCCCGCGACACCCAAACCGCCCCCGCGTCCCGCTCCCAGCTCTCAACCGGCGTCCAAAACGCCAACCGACGCGGGAGAGGAGTCCTACACCGATCGTCTGCTCAAAGCTAAGCGCAAAGTCTGGGACCAACGCGACGCGGATCCCCCCCCCAACGACCGTTGAAGACCATCACCGCGCCCGCGTTCCCCCGGCTTGGCGTCACCTCAACCACACCACGCTCGCCCCCCCCCTCCCCCGACCGCTCGCCTTTGTCACCACGGAGTCCGTCGCCCATGACCTTGGAAATGCCGCCCCCCGACGCGCCGATGGAACAACGGGCCGAGGCTTTCCGCAACCTGTACCATCGCATCAAGGACGAGATCGGCAAGGTCATCGTCGGCCACGACGAGATCGTCAACGGCGTACTGACCTGCCTGTTCATCGGAGGACACGCTTTGCTGGAGGGAGTTCCCGGCCTGGGCAAAACCCTCTTGATTCGCACTCTCTCCGAAGCGCTCTCGCTCAAGTTCAACCGCATCCAGTTCACTCCCGACCTGATGCCCGCCGACATTCTGGGCACCAACGTGGTCATGGAGACCCCCGAAGGCCGTCGCTCGATCGTGTTCCAACGCGGACCGATCTTCGCCAACATCGTGCTGGCCGACGAAATCAACCGAGCCACCCCCAAAACCCAATCGGCCTTGCTAGAAGCGATGCAGGAGCAATCCGTCACGGTCGGCGGCACCATCCACCAACTCGATAAACCGTTTTTCGTCATGGCAACCCAAAACCCGATCGAGCAGGAGGGCACCTACCCCCTGCCCGAAGCCCAGCTCGACCGCTTCCTGTTCAAACTCATCGTCGGGTACTCGACCCGTCGCGAACTGGCCACGATCCTCGACCGCACCACCCGCAACGAAAAGGCCGTGGTCGAGGCCGTGCTAGACGGCGGCACCATCCGGGCTATGCAGGCCTTGGTCCGCGAAGTCATCATCGCTCCCCACGTCCAGGATTACGCCATCCGTCTCACCCTAGCAACCCACCCCGAAGGCGAATTCGCCGCCCCGATCACCAATCAATACATTCGTTGGGGAGCCAGCCCCCGCGGAGTGCAAACCCTGGTGCTGGCCGCCAAGGTCCGAGCGCTTTTGGATCAACGATTCAACGTCTCGTTCGAGGACCTGCGGCGCGTCTATCTGCCCAGCCTTCGTCATCGGGTCCTGCTCAACTTCGAAGCCCAAGCCGAAAACATCGACACCGACACCGTCCTGCTCAAAGTGCTGGATCACGTTCCCGAGCACGTGGCCGACTCCCTTCCCGCCGCCGTATGATGAACCAGCCCAGCCCAGACGCGCCCCCAAGCCACCCGGCGCGCCCGGCGATCTCGGCCTCTCTTCATCACGCTTTCTGAGTTCGCACCGCTTGACTCCCCGGACCTCGTGTGATGTCGCATCTTGGCGCTCGTCGCAACCTGTTCAACCCCTCGCCGGTGTCGCGTCCCCTAAGCAAACCGGTTCGTCACGCCTTGCGGCCGCTCAAGGCCGACCTCGTCTGGCTGATGATGATGGTCACGCTCCTGCTGATCGTGGCGGCCGTCACGGTCTGGTTGGTAGACGCCACCCTCGGCCTGCTCGTTGGGATGGGCGGCCTCCTGGTCCTTCTGGAAAGTTGGTTCACCGGCCTGGGCTACCTGGAACGACGACCCCAGTTGCCAACACGCGACCGTTGGTCGATCCATTTCGCCGCGTTGGTCCCCTGGATGATCGGTCTGGGCCTGGCCGCCCTTCTCATGACCAGTCTCTTCCTCCTCTCCGACTGGCTCGGAGGCTGAACGCCCCCTATGTCCATGTCCATCCCCCCCTCCACCGCCCCCACCACTCCCGCAACACCCCCCACGGCACCACCCACCACACCGTCCGAGCCAATCCGCCCCCGCAATCGCGAAGAATCTTTGCTTGATCCCCTGTTCATTCAAAAAATTGAACAGCTCGAGCTCGTCAGCCGTAAAATCTTCGTGGGTCGGATGAAAGGGGAACGTCGCAGCAAGCGCAAGGGAACCTCGGTCGAGTTCGCCGACCACCGCACCTATTCCATCGGCGACGACCTGCGTTTCATTGACTGGAACGTCTACGCGCGGCTCGATAAGCTCTTCCTCAAACTCTTCATGGAAGAAGAGGATTTGCATTTTTACACTCTGATCGATACAAGCAAGTCGATGGGATTTGGCGCTCCGTCCAAATTGCGTTACGCCAAGCAGATCGCCGCGGCGCTTGGGTACATTGGCCTGATTAACCAGGACCGGGTGGTGCTGGAGCATTTCAACGAGCGTTTGGAGCCGGGCTTGGCCAGCGTGCGGGGCCGCTCCCAACTTTGGAGGCTCATCGACCATTTGGAGAAGCTGGAACCGACCGGCGGCAGCCGTCTGGCCGCTGCCGCCAAAACCTTCGCCATCAAGCACGCCGGCAAAGGGGTGGTGGTCATTGTCTCCGACTTCCTGGACAAGCACGGTTACGAAGAGGCGCTGCGATATCTGCTGGCTCGTAACCTTGACCTTTACCTCATTCAAGTCCTCTCACGCGAGGAAACCGACCCGGAACTCGCCGGCGACCTCAAGCTCGTCGATTGCGAGGACCGGGAGATCACCGAGATCACCGTGAGCGCTCCGTTGCTGGAACGCTACAAGGCCACGGTCAATGCCTATGTTTCTGGCCTACGCGACTGGTGCACCCAACGGGGCATCGTCCACCTGGCCATCACCACCGATCAACCCTTTGACCGACTTATCCTTGATTACCTTCGACGCCGGGGACTCGTGCGATGACAGCCTTCCTCCCAACTGCAAGCTCGTGGCTTTTAGCTGAAGTGGTCATTCCCTTTCCCCCGGTGCGTGATGGCTGGTTGTTCTACGGACCGGCTGTTTTGTTCGTCAGTTATCTCCTTTATATCTTCTTGCGCAAGCCCAAAGCCGAACGCACCGGCGCGCCGGCTGCCGAACGCGAATTGTGAATGTCAAGGTCATGTCATTGTCATCAAAGAGGATGCGCCCTAACCTTAAGTTGGAGTCGGCCCCCTCATGGACCTCTCAAGCCTTCAAGTCGCCAGTCCCCTCTCGGCCGCTGCCTGGATGGCCTTGGCCGGGGTGCCCGCCTCCATCATTTTGCTCTACTTTCTCAAGCTCCGCCGCCGTCCCGTCGAAGTCTCCTCGACCCTACTTTGGCGCAAAAGCCTTGAAGATCTTCAAGTCAACAGCCTCTTTCAAAAACTCCGGCGCAATCTGCTGCTGTTGCTCCAATTGCTCATGGTTGCCCTCCTAATGCTGGCGCTGTTGGGTCTGACCACCTCAGGAACCCGCAGCGAAGGGCGGCGCTTGATCCTGGTCCTTGACCACTCCGCCAGCATGACCGCCACCGACGTTGCCGGCGAACCCATCCTCGGCTCCAAACCCACTCGGCTCGACGAGGCCAAGCGTCAGGCGCTGCGTGTGGTGCGCGAGAAGTCGGCCAACGACCTGGTCATGGTCATCGCCTTCGCCAACCGCGCCCAGGTGGTCTCCTCCTACACCGCCGACGAATACGAATTGGTCAAACGAATCGAAGCCCTTGAACCCACCCAGGCGACCACTTCGTTGCGCGACGCGCTGGAAGTCGCGGCTGGGTTGGCCAATCCTTCCAAACTCATCGAACCCCAAGAGGGCGAAGTCGCCACCGAAGTCGTGCCTCCCGAAATGTTCATCTTCACCGACGGCGGCTTCCCCGATGTCGAAGATTTCAGCCTGGGCAACTTGAGACCCCGCGTCGTCCTGATTGGTCCCAAGCCCAGCCCCACCGCGCCATTCGAGGGTGGTTCCGCCTCCACGTCGCCCGGCGTGGTCGCTCAACCCTCCGACAATGTCGGTCTGATCGCCTTGCAAACTCGTCGCAACGAAGAACGTCCCGACGAATATCAGGTCTTCGGCACCATCCGTAACCACCGCGACACCGAAACGCGCGTGATGGCGACCCTCTACGCCATTTTGCCCGACGACGGCACCCCCGTCATCGAGGACGCGATGGAGGTTGTCCTCGGACCGCGAAGCGATGCCTCGGTGTTGTTCGATCGTCGCGCCCCGGAAAAGGGCGCGCTGCTGGAGGTTCGTCTCGACGTGGAAGACGCCTTCGCTCTGGACAATCGCGGCTTCGCTGTGGTTTCACCGCCCCGCAAATGCCGGGTGCTGGTCGCTACCAAGGGCAACCGTTTGTTGCTCCAGGCCCTCCAAACTGAAGCATCCCAACTCCTGGTCGAAACCCAAGTCGTCACGCCCGACCAACTTGAACAAGAGGCCACCCGCAACGCCCTGAGAGCTGGCCAATACGACCTGGCGATTTTTGACAATTGCGCCCCCGCGGAACCTCCTGAGTGCAACACGCTGTACTTCGGAGCCATGCCGCCAGGGGAACCCTTCGCCAAGGCGCGGACCGTCGCCAATCCGATCCTGCTGGATTGGGATTCCACCCACCCGCTGCTTCAATACGTGCGCGACCTGCGAATCATCGCCGTTCTGGAAGCCTTGGTCCTCGACGAACTTCCCCCCGCCGCCCGTTCCCTGATCGAAAGCGACAAGGGAACGCTCGCCTTCGTCACACCCCGATCGGGTTATCTCGACGCCGTGGTGGGCTTCGCCATCTCCAAGGAGGATCGGCCGGGCAACACCGATTGGACGCTCAAAATCGGTTTCCCCCTGTTTTTGTTCAACGCCGTTCAGACCCTGGGCAACGCGGACCAAGCTCTTCAAGGCCGACTGATCCAACCCGGTGACACCGTTACCCTCCTCGCCGATGCTTTGGCCGAATCAATCCAGGTGACCGACCCGGCCGGAACCGTCACCACCTTGAAACGCAACTCCCAGGGCACGTTTCTTTTCGAGGGCGCTCAGCGGCTCGGGCTTTACAAAGCGACTTGGGAGAACGGCTCCTCCCACTTCGCGGTCAACCTCTTTAGCCCCCGCGAAAGCGACCTTTCGACCCGCGGCGTCCCCCCCGAGGGAACCGACCAGGAATTCGCCGACGAATTCAAAATCAAGGTCGGAGCCAGTCGTCTGGAATCGGCTGAGTCGATCGTCGCGGCTCAGCGCCTCTGGTGGAAACCATTCGCCCTGGCGGCGTTGGGTATTCTCATCGTGGAATGGTATATCTACAACCGCAAGGTTTACGTTTGACCTAGCCATCCCGACTGGTTGACGATTCGCGTCGCTCGTCAAATGGTTGACGATTCTAAACAAACTTAGATGGGAGGACGTTGGACACGAAGGGCGTCCCACTCCGTTCGCGGCCACGACGGAAGTGGGACGCCGTGTTGGGTTATCTTAGGAACCATCGGGGAGGGGATGAGCGTGGGGTCGCGCTGGTCTTTTGAACTCATTCAGAGATTGGAGCGGCCCGTCGAAGCGTGATCGCGTGCCCAAACGCGGGCCAGTTCCACCAGCGAACGCACGAAGCAGCCTGAGGCCCCCACATCGGCGGTGGCATTGTCCGACTCCGACCAAGCCGGCCCGGCGATGTCGAGATGGGCCCAGGGGGTCTCGCCAACGAACTGTTCGAGGAACTTGGCCGCTGTGATCGAGCCGCCCCACTTGCTGCCTATGTTTTTCAGATCGGCCACCGAACTTTTGAGCAACTCTTTGAAATCGTCGTCCAGTGGCATCCGCCAGACCCGCTCGCCACAAGCTTTGGCGGCGTTGGCGACCCGTTCGGCCAGATCGTCGCGGTTGGCGTAAAGACCGGCGATCTTGGTCCCCAGCGCCACCATACAGGCTCCCGTGAGGGTTGCCAGATCAATCATGGCAGCTGGTTGAGCTTCAACCGTGTGACTCAAGGCGTCGGCCAAAATCAGACGGCCCTCGGCGTCGGTGTTGAGGACTTCCACGGTTTTGCCGTTGCGTATGGTCAACACGTCGCCCAACTTCATCGCGCGGCCACCCGTGAGGTTCTCGGTGAGGGCCAGTCGCGCGGTCAAGCGGATCGGCAAGCCGAGTTTGGCGACGGCCAGCGCCGCCGAGGCGACCACCGCCGCGCCGGTCATGTCGGCCTTCATGTCCTCCATCGACGCGGAGGGCTTGAGCGACAGACCGCCCGAATCGAAGGTCACCCCTTTGCCCACCCACGCTAGCAACGGCGCGTTGTCGTCGACGTCGGGACCGCGATAGTCGATCATCACATAAGCGGGTGGCTGATCCGACCCGGCCGCGACTCCCAACAGACCGCCGAAGCGCTCGCGCTTGAGGGTCGCCTCGTCCCAAATCGTCACCGTTGCGCTTGGCAGCGACTCGAAAGCGGCGGCGATCCGCTGAGCCAAGACCACCGGCGGCTTCTCAGCTGGCGGCGTGTTGGCCAGATCGCGGGCCAGCACGACCGATTCGGCCAGAATCTCGGCGCGTTGAAGCGCCTGGGTCAGCTCGTCGGGAGTCATTCCGACGTTCTCATCTACAATGACGACCAACTCTTCAAAACGATAGCGGGCGGCCTCGCTCTTTTTGAGGTCGGGGCCGCGTTGCCCTACAATCAACCCGACCACGAACGACTCCAACCAGCGGAGGTGAGGAACCAGGGCGGCCACCACGCCCCGCGGCTTGCCCGCCAACCGCTTGGCGGCCGCGAACCCGGCCTGATAGAACGCTGCCGCGTCCCATTTGGACGGCTTGCCCAGACCCACCAGAACCACGCCGTCGCCAGCTCTTGACCGCGGCCCCAGCAGCGTCACCACCTCGCCCACGCCGCCAGTCAAATCCTTCGTCTCGCGCAGACGGGACACCAGGGCGTCCCAAGTGTCGTACCGCGTTGGCACGAGCTCGGGCAACGGCTCCTGGGAAGCGTCCGCTGGGCGGACCTGTTCATGTTGATTGGATGTGCTGGTTTGATCGGATGTTCCTAAAATCAACCATTGACACGGAACTGTAGCCCAGGACGCGACTATTCCGCGAATCGCCATCTCGAACCCTTGCCTTTCCGCGTGAAAACCCTTCGGATCAACGATAACCCATCGTTTGGCGGAATAAGGGGTTGATTGTGGCGCATCGACCCCATCGCGCCAAGAGACCCCCGAACCCGCGTGGTCGTTTTCCAGCCCATCGCGCCGAGTCGCGCGCCGCGACGCCTCTGGCGATCGCCGCGGCGATCGGCTAGGGTGAAACAGGCAACGCGAGACCCGGCGACTGGTCGGGTTGGGTTGGCGCGTTGCCTGGAGATTGTGTTCCCCTACCCTTGTGTTCCAACTGGAGCGTCTTCTCCCATGTCTCCTCTCCACTGTTCCCATCCGCGTTGTCGCCGAGGCGCGGCTGTGGTCTTCCACGCGCGCGTCGCGGTAATCCTCCTGGTTCTGACCGCTGGCTCGGCTCCTGGCCGCGCCGACGACAACACGCTGCGCAACGCCGGTGGTCTTTCCTGGACCAAAACCGTGGTCGAACCCAAGTTCCGCGCCGAAGGCATCGCCGCGGCCGATGTGGACAAGGACGGCAAGGTGGACCTCCTGATTGGCGATCTGTGGTACCGCGCTCCCGACTGGAAGCCGCGCGAGATTCGTGCTGTCGGCGACTATGGCGACGGCCTGCGGAGCTACTCCGAAGCGATGACCGTCTGGGCCGACGATGTCAACGGCGACGGCTGGGTTGATCAAATCGTGATTGGCTTCCCCGGCAAAGCCTGCCTCTGGTACGAGAACCCTGGCGAAGGGGTCGCCTCGGCCGGTCACTGGAAGGAACACGTCGCCTGGCCCTCCGCCTGCAACGAAACTCCGCTTTATGTCGATCTCTTCGACACCGGACGCCGCGTCCTGGTCATGGGCACGCAGCCCGAAGGCCAGGAACGCATGGGACAAATGGCCTGGTTCGCCCCCGGCTCCGACCCCACCCAACTTTGGACCATGAACCCAATCAGCCCACCTAGCGCCGAGGGCCGCGAGATTCCCGGCACCTTCCGGTTTGCCCACGGTCTGGGCGTGGCCGACCTCGACGGCGACGGCCGCAAGGATGTTCTCTGCAACGGTGGTTGGTGGCGTCAACCCGAACAAGGTCAACAGGCTCAAGGTCCGTGGGAATTTCACCCGTTCAATTTCGGGGTCAATTGCGCTGACATGTTGACCGAAGACATCGACGGCGACGGTAAGCTCGACGTGATTTGCACCTCGGCTCACCAGTTCGGAATTTGGGCGTTCCGCCAGCTCGCGCCGACCCGTTTCGAGCGGATCGACCTGTTTCCCAATCTCCTGTCAGAAACCCACGCGGTTCACCACCTCGACCTCAACGGCGACGGTCTGCGCGACTTCATCACCGGCAAACGATTCTGGTCGCACGGCACCAGCGAACCGGGTTCGGACCAACCCGCGACCCTCTACTGGTTCGAGGCCCGCAAGACCGCCTCAGGGGGCATCGCCTACACTCCGCACCGAATCGACGACGCCTCGGGTGTCGGCACTCAGTTTTGGGTCGGCGACCTCAACGACGACGGTTTGATCGACATCGCGGTGGCCAACAAGAAGGGAGTCTTCCTCTTCACCAGCCGCGCTCAGGTCAACGCCGACGGTCGATGACCGCGAAATGGCACCTCCACCGCCGATCGTCGCAACCACGCGGCGTCCTCACGCTGCGCGTCGCCCGCACTTCGCTTTTGGGCCTCGTTGTGACGATTGGAGGTTGACATGCTTTCACCTCACGCGGGCGCGCTGGCTCAGGGGAACGTGTTGCGACATGACGCAACGCAAGACCAATTCAATTCAAACCTTGCCGGTGTCCTCCCTCTCCCATCATGCGGTTTGGGGATTCCTTTATGAGCCGTTCCTCCGATTCCTCCGCGCCGGTCGTCGTGGCGGCAATGCGGACGCCGATTGGAAAATATCTGGGCGGGTTGGCCAGTCTTTCGGCAATCGACCTGGGCCAACGCGCCGCTCGCGCGGTCATCAAGCGGGCGGGGGTCGATCCGTCTGCCATCGAGGAAACGATCGTCGGTTGCGTGCTGCCGGCCGGTCTGGGGCAAGCGCCCGCCCGTCAAGTGGCGTTGGGGGCCGGCGTGCGGGCCGAGTCGTCGGCCCTGACGGTCAACATGGTCTGCGGTTCAGGTTTGCGGTCGGTCATGCTGGCGGCCACCGCGATTCGCGCCGGCGAGGCCCGCCTTGTGCTGGCTGGCGGGATCGAGTCGATGTCCAACGCGCCCCACTTACTGCGCCAGGGACGCTCCGGCTGGAAGCTCGGCGATCAAACGTTGGTCGATTCAATGATGTACGACGGTCTCACCTGCGCGATCGCCCAGTGGCCGATGGGCCAGGCCGCCGAACGAACCGCCGCTCAAATCGGCCTGACGCGGCGCGATTTGGACGACTTTGCCTTGGAGAGCCACCGCAAAGCGGTCGCCGCGCAACAGGCCGGTGCGTTCGACGCCGAAATCGTCGAGGTTCGGATCGCCGGACGCAAAGGGGAAACCGTCCTCCGCGGCGACGAAGGCCCACGCGCCGACGCCTCCGCCGAGGGACTCGCCAAGCTCGCGCCGGCCTTCGACCCCAACGGGATCGTCACCGCCGGCAATGCCTCGGCTCTCTCCGACGGCGCGGCGATGCTCCTGGTGGCCGACCCCTTGGCCGCCCGCGATCATCAGCTCCAACCGATCGCCCGCATCCGCGCCCAGGCGGTTGCCGGCACCGATCCCCGCGACCTGTTCCTCGCCCCAATCGACGCGGTTCGGCAGGCCGTTGCGAACGCCGGGTTGACTCTGGACGACATCGACCTCTTTGAGATCAACGAAGCGTTCGCCTCGCAGATGCTCGCCTGCTCCCGCGCTTTGAAGATCGACCCGGCCAAACTCAACGTCCACGGCGGGGCGATCGCCCTGGGCCACCCCATCGGTGCCAGCGGGGCGCGGGTGCTGACCACCTTGCTCCACGCGCTGATCCGTCACGATCGCACACTGGGAGTCGCTTCGCTTTGTCTGGGCGGCGGCAACGCTGTGGCTCTGGTTGTTGAGCGCGTCTGATCGCCCGGCCCTTCCCCGCCGGCCACACCTCAGCGTGGTCTCACGGGGGACACCGAGGACCAAGCGCGAGATAGTCCTGGCGTAGATGCCTTACCATTCTTAGGTCCCCAAGTGGAATAGGCCGCGTCCGCGACGATTGGCGGGACAGTCCAGGTGGACGGCGGCAGGTTAATTCTGTCGGGCGCGACCATCAGCGCGTGAACGGTGATCGGAGCCGGTTTGGTCGTCAACCGGAGCTTGCCCGAAGGCGTGTTGGGAGTGGGCAATCCTCGTCGAGTCGGTCGTGCGAACCTTGGAACCGTGACCTCGTGGCGTCTCAGTTCGTCACTTCAATCAGGTCGAGACCTTTGACGGTCACGCACTCGTCGAGTTCGTCGGTGGCCGAGCCGGATCGGTCGCACGAGGCGACCGCGGGAACCACCAAACGCAGCGGGCCGCCGAGTTCGATTGGCAAGGGGGCGTGACCGTCGGGGCGGCGATGAATGATCCAGCCCTGTTGGGCCAACGCAGGGGTGGGTACCGTTTTGGCGAAGCCGTCCCGCGAGGCACGCAGGATCAAGCGGGTCTCGTGGGTCGGGTCCACGCCGGCCCGCATCAGAACCGCCGCGAGTTTGACCGCGCCGCCGACTCGTCCAGGGACCAACGCGCCCACGTCGTTTACTTGGTCGGCGTCGCCGAACGCCAAGAGGTCTTCAAAGGTGAACGCGACTGCGCTGCCGTCGCTTCGCCTCACGGTCAAGAGAGGGATCGTCTCGGGTTCGGGATAGAGGAGAAACGGGCGACGATGGACCCGAAAGGCAGCCTCGTCGTCGCGCCAGGCATTGAGGGTGTCCGACCAGCCGTGGATCGGATGCAGTTCGCCGCGGGCAATGCGGTCGATCACCAGACGCTCACGCGGCGACCCAAAGAGCAGATCAATGGCGATGGGCTGGCTCACGAACTCGTAAGGATCGGTTCGCCAAGCGAAGCGGTCGGGATGCTGGAGCGCCGCTTCGCCCAGAAGTCGCGCATACGTTTCCAACGGACGAAAGCGGGCAGGATCGGTCGCGTAAGGCATAACGCCTCGACAGACGCTTTCAGCGTGCTTATGAAACGTCGGACGAAAAACGCAGGGTCGGAAGGCCACGCCGGGCAATCCGTGACGCCGGATCGCCTCGGCCAGGGCTTCGGGGTCGAGCCACGGCGCTCCCCAGAGCTCGAAGGGGCGGGTGGTGCCGCGTCCTTCGGAAAGCTGGGTGCCCTCGATCAGACAGCCGCCGGGATAGACCAGCGCCGTCTCATAGGTGGGCATGTTGGGTGAAGGCGGCACGAACGGCAACCCGGTGGCGGGCCAATGGTCGCGGCGGTCCCATCCTTCGCAAGGGATCACACGCAGATCGAGCCGGTTCAATCCCAAGTCGGCCTGGAACAAGCGGGCCAGCTCGCCCACGGTCATGCCGTGACGGATCGGCAGGGGATGCGCGGAGATGAAGCTTTCGTGCCCCGGCGCGACGGTTGGTCCCTCGATCGCCACGCCGCCGATGGGGTTGGGACGATCCAACACCATGACCGCTTTGCCCTGGTCATGGGCGGCGAGCATCACATATTTTAAAGTGGCGGCATAAGTGTAATAGCGGCTGCCCACATCCTGAACGTCGTAAACGACCACGTCGAGGTCGGCCAGTTGCTCGGGAGTCGGTTTGAGACTCTCGAAAGTCTCGCCGTAGAGCGAATGCACCACGACCCCGGTTCGCGGATCGATCTCGTCGCCAACCCCAATCATGTCCTGCGCGTCGCCCCGCACGCCGTGTTCAGGACCAAACAAACACGCCAGGGTCACCCCCGGAGCGCGATGGAGCAGATCGGCGAGATGGGTGAAGTTCGCGTCAACCGCCGTGGGGTTGACAATCGCCCCAACCCGAGCGCCTTGAAGTGGTTTGAAGCCATTTTGGACCAGAGCCTGAAGCCCCGTGCGAACGTTGGGCGTGACCATCGACATCCTCCAAACAAAACAGACACGCAAGGGATTAGGGTTGAGGAGGCGTCGTCATGTCGGCATGCAGATCCCAGCGGGCCAGACGAACCGCGCCGAGGGCCGGTTCTTGAATGACGCGGGGTTCGACTTGAAGACCGGCTTGCTCGATGCGCCGCAACACCTTGAGCCGCAGTGGTTCGACCTCGATCAAGAAGGAACCCGCGATCGCCAGTGGAGGAGGAAGAACGCGATGGATCGAATCAGTTTCCTTCCACCAGCGGAGCTTGCGGGCGGTCGTCAACACGAGTTCGGCCAGCGCCTCAGCGGCCGGGTCGAGCAAGCGGTCGAGCAATCCCGGTTCGTCGCAGGCCTGTTCGAGGACCACCCGCGCCAGGTCGGCGGTTTGGGTCCGGTCGAACTCGGGCGCATGGACCACGTGAACCAGCGCGTCCACTGAGTCGCACCGGAGATGGTCGAGCAAGACGGCGGTGAGACGATCGGGACGCGGAGGAGTTTCGCGGCCATCGGCGCGACGGGAGAGAATCGTCAAGGCGTGGCGAGCCACATGGTAGGCCGACCCCTCGTCGCCGATGCGATACCCCCAGCCTCCACAGCGGGCGTGGGTCTCGCCGCGACGACCGAAGGCAATCGAACCGGTTCCAGCGATCAACGCCAGACCATCGCCAGCGTCATCCGCCCCGGCGGCCAACACGATTTCGCCGTCATGGACCACCCTGAGACGCTCGATCGTCAAACCGACCGAACGGGGCCAATCGCGCCACTCGAAGCGATCCTCGGGACGCCCCACGCCGGCCAGCCCCAAACAGGCCGCGGCAAGCGGCGCGAGCTCCAGCCCGGCGTTCCGAAAGGCGTTGCGGGTCGCGTTGAGGGCCGACTCAAAAGCGGTTGATCGTCCCACCGCCTTGAGGTTGCTGGGCCCGGCTAACCCCCGTCCCAGCACGCGGCCCGCGGCGTCGCAAAGAATCGCTTTGGTGCCGGTCCCTCCGCCGTCGAGTCCCAAAACGAGCGGACACGACGCGGTTTGCCCCCCTTCAGCTCCAACGCCACGGCCAGCCTCTTCAATCCCCCTCATGACCGCGGCTCCCCCAAGGGAGGCGTCTCCGTGGAGGGGGCCCGCTTGGACAAAATGTCGGCGATGCGTCCTTGGTGTTGGTTCAAAGCCGCGCGGGCCTCGTAGGCACCAACTCCCAGTAATTCCATGACCAAAGCGGTTTTGAGGTGGCCGCCGGCCTCTTCCAGCAGGACGCGCGCCCGATCGTCGTCCACCCCGGTCAACTCGCGGATGATGCGACGCGCCCGGATGCGAAGCTTCTCGTTGGAGGTGGTCAGATCGACCATGCGGTTGCCGTAGGTCTTGCCGATGAGGACCAGTGATCCGGTGGTGATGATGTTCAGCGCCATTTTGGTGGCGGTGCCTGCCTTGAGTCGGGTCGAACCGGCGATGACTTCGGGGCCGACGATCAGGGCGATTTCGTGATCGACCGCTTGTCCCAGCAGGCTGGGCTGGTTGCAAGCGATACCGACGGTGGTTGCTCCCAAAGCTTTGGCGCGTGCGACCGCCCCAAGAACATAAGGCGTGCGCCCCGAGGTGGCGATCCCCACCACCACGTCGAGCGGCCCCACGCCGTGAGCCTCCAGGTCGTCGCCGCCCCGCTGGGCGTCGTCCTCGGCCCCTTCAATGGCGCGGGTCAGAGCCTCCCGGCCACCGGCGATGATCCCCACCACCCACTCGGGCGGGGTGCTGAAGGTGGGGGGGCACTCCGAAGCGTCAAGTACCCCCAAGCGTCCCGAGGTGCCCGCGCCGACATAAAACAGCCGACCGCCGCGACGGAACCGATCGGCCACCAGTTCAACCACCCGGGCCAGCTCGTCGATCCGTTCGGCCACCGCCTGAACCGTCTTGTGATCCTCGGCGTTCATCAAGGCGACGATGCCTCGCGCGTCGAGCCGGTCGATCGTTTCGGACAAAGGGTTCCGAGCCTCGGTCGTCAACCCATCCTCAAACGCCATCGTGCGGTGACTCCCCTAACGCGGTCCAAAGCCAGTTCCGGACAACGGAACGACCACGCAACTCTCCACCCGCCAACCCCATTTGGGACATGCCGCTCATCCTGACCGATCTCGTTGGACGGCGTCAACGTCTCCGGATTCTCACAACGTTTCCGAGAACCGAGAACTCAATAAGAACTCATTCACCATCCCGTCGATCGTTGGTTCGACTCCCTCAACCCACCAAAAACCAAATTTTTTGGAATGCGCGACCGACCAAGCCCTTTCCTTCGCAGGATCGAACCGATAGAATCCAAACCCTCGTCCACTGAGCGGAATGGATGGACCATACGTCGAGTTCCAGGTTGGGTTGTGTCAACCCGGAGTGACAGTTGAGTTTGGAAACCGAACGCGAACGAGTTCACTTCCCCATTCAATATTAACTTTGGTTGAGAGCTGGCACGCCTAGGTCGAGACGAACGAACCTGACGTTTGGCGTCGATGCGAGATCGTCGCCCCCGCGACCGTCGGTCGCCCCGAGACTCTCCCTCCCTTTCGTTTCCAGTCCGACCTTGCGGCCCAATGGCGTGTTGGGGTGCCACCTGAGCGTTTCGTCGTCTTCTCCCCTCATGGGACTGGCGGTCGGATTCGCCGCGGAGCCCACGTTCGGTTCATCCCCCCTTCCCTTTTCCCTCTTGTTTGATCCTTGTCGGCGATCGAGTTGATTCAAGCTCATTCACGGTGGGTGGCGACGAGAGGTCGCTTGGCCCATCGCTCGCCCAGGATCGGAAAGAAAGACCAAGTTCCATGCCTCCCCGTCTTCCCCGCCGTCCGGGCGGTGGCTCCTCGTCGCCGCGTGGTCGATCTGGTTCGGTTCCGCGCAGCGGTTCCAAGTTCAACAAGACGTCGGCCAAGGCCGGCGGCTCCGGCGCGAAGTTCAAGTTCCACCCCAAACCTCCCAAACCCCGCGCTACCCATCTCAATCCCAATCCCCCGGCTTTGGTCAAAGGCAACGCCAGGTTCAAACCCCAACCACGCGTCAAGTCGATGATCGGCCGCACAGCCGATCGCCGGCCTGATGCAACGTCACGCTTCACCAAAACTCCGCCCGCTTTGCGTCAAGGTGCTCGGTTGATCCCCAAGATTCTGCCCAGCTACGAACCCGAACCGTCCGATCAGCCGCAACGACTCCAGAAAATACTGGCTCATGCGGGAATCGCGTCGCGTCGCGCCTGCGAGGAGCTGATCCTTCAAGGGCGGGTTACGGTCAATGGTGAGACCGTGCGCGAATTTGGAGCGCGCTACAATCCCTACGAATCCAAGATCGCCATCGACGGCGAGCCGATCAAGCTTGAAAAGCTAGTCTACTTCGCCGTGAACAAGCCGAAAGGCTACCTCTGCTCCAACGAAGACCCCGACAACCGCCCCCGGGTGGTCGATCTGCTGCCCGAGATTCCTCAGCGGGTTTACACCATCGGGCGGCTCGACGAGGCGAGCACGGGGTTGATCCTGTTGACCAACGACGGCGAGTTGGCCAACAAGCTAACCCATCCCAAGTTTGGCGTTGAGAAGCGCTACGAGGTAGTGGTTGCTGGTCATCCCGACCGCGACGTCTTGCGGAAACTCATCGACGGCGTCTGGTTGTCCGACGGGAAAGTGCGCGCTAAGAAGGTGCGGGAACTTGGCCGGCGGGGCGATTCCTCGATCCTCGAACTCGTGTTGGCCGAAGGCAAAAACCGTGAGATTCGCCGGATGCTGGCCCGGTTGGGTCACAAGGTCATGAGTCTGACGCGGGTTGCGGTCGGTCCCATCACGCTCAAAGGGCTGAGGACTGGCGAGGTTCGCGTTTTGGGGACGGCGGAGGTTGACAGACTCAAACAAATCGCCCGCACCCCGTTCCCCCCGACCGAATCGCTCGACTCCGACGCGGGTTCGTCGGCTCCTGCACAGCGCGATCGTGACCACGACCGTTCCGCCAAGCGTTCCGACCTTTCTCGTCGTAGCGTGCCGGGATTCCGTCTGGGCGGCGGCAACCGATTTGGCGGGGGTAGTAACCGTCCTTTGGGCCGTCCGGTCTACACCCCCGGCAACGAACCGCCTGAAGATCGGTCGGATCGTCGCCCCAACCGTCTGGGCGGCGGCAACCGATTTGGCGAGGGTGGCAAGCGTCCTTTGGGCCGT
>Ga0209017_10001361_pt1 | contig 18926 bp, 12 predicted proteins | sample YNPBryunderm2012_FD_185812 | JGI IMG/M metagenome (GOLD analysis project Ga0209017, IMG submission 185812) | Anoxygenic and chlorotrophic microbial mat microbial communities from Yellowstone National Park, USA - YNP Bryant MS undermat 2012... ... | reverse complement strand
ATCTGTTCTGCGCTTTCCCAAAAAGTTCTAATACAGCAAGAAGTGATAAAAAGCGATTTTCAAAACCTCCAAAAATCGCAACCTCTTAAATATCAAGAAGTTAGGGAATTTGGCATCCGATTTTTGGGAAAGGGCCCGGAGCAGTTAGCCGTCTAGATACTGGGCCGGGAACTTCCAGGGGTCTCGATAGACGGGGCGGGCCAGGCGGGCCGCCTCCTCATCGCCCACGATCTTCTCCGTCTGTGGGTCAAACCGCACCGATCGGCCCAGCCGATAGGCGATATTGGCCAGCCCAATGGCCGCATCGATCTTGTAATGGTACGACACATTACAACTGGGCTGCTGGCGAGTGCGAATACAGTCCAACCACTCCCGCTCATGGCCGGGCGAAGGCGGAATCGTCTTGGGCGGCGGCGTCAGGTCTTTCAGTCGATCGCCTTCCGGCACGACCTTGTGCGTCCCGTAGTCGCAAAACAGGGTGCCGTTGACGCCGTGGAAATAGACGCCCAGGCGACGGCGGGGCGCATTGTCCGGCCCTTGCAGATCGAAGCCATAGCTGTTGCACAGTTGCAGCATCCAGGTCAGGGTCATGTTGGGGTAGGACCAAAGGACCTGTTGGGTATCGTAGGCGTCGCCGCAGTCTTTGGTAACGAATCGGCCGCCCGTGGCGTCGGTCCGGGGCGGAATACCCAGATTCAAGGCCCAAAACGCCACGTCGATAATATGCGGCGCCATGCCGGGCGTATAACCGCCGCTATAATCCATAAAGGAACAGTTGGTATGCGCATTGGCGCAGATGAGCGGGTTGAAGGGGCGCATCGGGGCTGGGCCGCACCAAAGATTCCAATCCAACCCGCGCGGCGGCGGCGGGACCTTCGGATCCGGACCGATGCCTTCTTCTCCCTGATTGCCGGTCAAAAAGGTGCGGACCACCGGGATGGGGCCTAATCGGCCGGACTGCACCCACTCCACCACCCGGCGGTAATTTTCGCCAGCGTGAATTTGCGTGCCCACCTGGGTGATGCTCCCATGTTTTTCGGCGGCCCGACGAACGGCCAACGCCTCGTCCAGATAGAGGGTCATCGGCTTTTGTACATAGACATCTTTTTTGGCTTCGCAGGCTTCGATGGTTTGTAGGGCGTGCCAATGGGGCGGGGTGGCAATAATGACCCCGTCGATATCTTTCCGGGCCAACACCTCGTGGTAATCCTGGTAGGCCTTGGCCGAGTGTTTGTACTGCTGGAGGGCGGCCTCCCGACGCTGCTGCCAGACATCGCACACGGCCGCAACGACCACATCAGGATACCGGGCGCAATTGGCCAGGTTGCCCATCCCCATGCCGCCGCAGCCGATCAAGGCGATGGAAATTTTCTCACTAGGCGGCGGTCCCTCCGCCCTGCCCAACGCCGCAGCCGAAACGACCATCGGCGCAGCCACAGCCGCTTTCATCCCTCCGGCCGGTTCCCAACAGACCGATGGGGCGGCCTCCTCAGAACCTCCTCCCGCCGGCTGGGAAGAGAGTCGTTCCTTATGCGCATCGGCCATAGTTTCCCTCCTTTCGCAAAAAAGAGCCTATTATCGAAAGACGTTGGGTTTACTCGCTCAATTCCACCAAGGCCCAGAAGTCCAACTGAGGCACTTCAACGCTCAAAGAGTCGTTTTCGCTGGAAACGGGCAGATTCTGCGGATCGGCTTTGGGCGCATGAAGCACGGCCCTTTTCGGCCTCCGTTGGTCCAGTATATCCAGCCGAAGCCGAACGGTAAATCCCTTCTGCACTTCCATGCGATCTTCGGGCATTCGATAGGCCCGGCTCACCAGATGCAGGACCACCGGCGATTTGGGATCGTCGGGCCGAATCCGGGGGACAACGAACACCTGATCACTGCCCTGAACCTGGATGGGTTGGGGCAACAATTTTTCCAAGGCGGCCTGGTCCGGCCAGACGACCAGGCGACCGTCCTTTTGCAGGCCCGCCAGCCAGGGGGGCGGCTCTTTCTGGCCAGCCGGCGAACCTGCGGCAGTCAAACCGCCGGCCCCCACACCGCCGCCAGTCAAACCCACGGCGCCCAGACCGCCACCAACCAGTCCCCAGTCGCCCAAACCTCCCGCAGCCCAACCGCCGCCAGCCCCAACGGCCGAACCTTTCTGATCGACAACCGAGCCGGGAGAAGTTTTCTGCCCGGAGGTTTTTTCGGCCAAAGCAGGATGGTCCTTCGGCACGATCACGGCCCGAAAACCGGCCAGTTTTTCCGGCCTGACCTGGTAGCCTTCCAGCCAATCGTCCCCCTGGACCACGACGGTGAAGGGGATATTGAGCTCGGCCAGACGGATGCAGATCGGTTCGATATTGGCCCGGCCTTGACGGCGGGCGGCGTTGTCATACAGCACGGCCACCGGCGCTACGGCTTCGTAGCCGTCCAAAAGCCGGGCCTGACGCCGGACAAATTGATACACCCAGGCATACGCCTCGTCCGGCCCGTCGTACCAGTGGGTGCCTTTTTCTTGGGTGTAGCACCATTGGCGATGCGGGGCCATGAAGTTATGGCCCATCGCATACGAGAGGGCAATCCACAGCCGAACCAGCCCCTCTTTTTTGTGCTCATGGACAAAAGACCAGTCGTAGCCGGAGGCCGTCGAGGCGACCGGTCGGCCCAATCCATCGGCCAATTTATAGACGTAGATCGGATGGCCGGGCAATTGCCCCTTGGCCGCCTGGTGATCCACCTCGCAACAGAAATACGTCAGATGCGGGGCAATGGCCAATGCTTCCGGGCTGCTCAGGCCAGAATTGACGCAGAAGGCCATCGGCCGCCCCCGGAGCTTTTCGGCCTGCCGGCGAAACTCGACCACAAACTGGGTGTTGGCCTTCATTTGGAAATCCAGGAACTCCCTGGCCAGCGGCATGGCCCACCGACGTTTGAGATATTCGTCCCGTTGCACGCCCCGGGAGCGGAGAAACTCGCCGTAGTCGAAGTGGGTTAAATCGGTAATGCCCAGTTTGGCCAGGGTCTGTTGGGTTTCCGGCGTGGTCTGCTGGGCCAGATACTGTCGGAACCCGGCCATACAATGTCGGCAGAAGCAGCCGCCCAACCAGGTTACACAGCCGGCCGTGCCGGTGTAATCGTCGATGTGCAGCCCGTCCGGCCCGGCCGACATGGCCTGCTGAAGCCGATGTTCCAGATAGCGGCGGAACTCAGGACTATTTGTGCACCACCAATAATAGGGATGCCCTTTGTACTTGTGGTCCCAGAGCCAGGGGACGGTGATCGGTTTGGCGTCCAGGTCGTAGCAGGCGGCGTCCAGAAACTTTTCGGTAAAGTCGATCACCCCCCGGCCTTCGGTCCGGAATCCGATGCTGGTGGCAAAAAGCCGAACGCCTTTGGCGTGGGCCTCGGCCACCCGCTTGGCATCCCCGTGGCCAGCCCAGCCCATCACCGTGCAGCCATACGGTTCATACTTGGCCGGGTTGTCATACATAAAGACCACATCGGAGCGGCGGAGAGTGATGTCCGGCGGCGGCCGATCAGCAGTCGCTGCCGCCCACAACCCGTTGCCGCCGTCCACGTCCGGCAACATGCCGCCCATCATTAGGAAAAGGATAGCCACACCGAATAATCGCCTTCTGAACACCATGACGATAACTCCTTGCAAAGAAAACGGCCACAGAACACCGAGGAACTGGGATCACCGGTCGGAGGGATAACCTTGTCAAAATGGGCAAACGGCCTACGGGAAGGATCGTTGGGTATCCTAGTTGTATTCTGGCGGCGGGTGGCTGCAGGATTGGGGAAGCCGGAGGGTGTTGCTTGACCGGGGAAAATGGCCTCTTGCGTCTGCACCCTTACCTCTGCCGGAAGCCGGGGGCAGCCTTGGACGGTAGAAATAGAGTTGGCCTCTGCTCCGTCAGGGGACCTTCCGGAGATGCCACTTGCTATTTTAAAACAGCCTCTTGCTCCAGTCGATCCACCGGTTCCAAAAGAGGATCCACAGAAAACTGGCCAGGCCCAGCCAAAAGGAAAAGGGTATGGGGGAAAATCGCTGGGTTTGGGAAGCGTCGGCCGGAGGCCGAGCCAGCCCTCGGCTCACAAGGCTGCTCAGGCTCCACAAGAGCCCGCTTCCCAGCCCCACCACCAGACCTGCCTGCCAGCCCAGATACATCCCAACCAGACCAGCAGCTCCGAGTTTCGGCATCCAGAAGCCAGGGTTCCGAAACTGCTTCCCAGCAGAGCGGGTGCATCCGGCTTCCAAAAGGGTCCAGAAAAATCCAACGGCTATTCCGCCGGCCAGGCCAACGACGGCGTCCAGCAGGCCCAGGAGTCTGCCCGGCCACCCCCCCGGCCCAGCACAGAAAGCAGGTACCGGATGCACTGCCGGCCAAATCACAGGGGCTGCCAACCCCCACACCCAAGTCGGCCAAAAAAGCCGAACCCACACCCCGCCCCCAATCCGAGGATGATCATGCTCGATCAGCCCGGCAGCCAGCAGAGTGCAACAGAGCATCAGATGATAGGCATACAGGGCGGCCAATTCCTGCCTGGTATAGGGCGCCCAGAGGATGGTCGAACCCAGACGAAGGGGGCGGTTCGGCAAATGTCCGCCTCCCATCAGCTCCCAGCAACCCAAAACCACAAATAGGCCCATTGTTACCGCTTCGACGGCCGGATACCGCCAGGAAATCCTCATTCTGCAGTCCCGGCACCGGCCCCGAAGCAAAAACCAACTGAGCACCGGCAGGTTGTCATACCAGCGGATCGGATGCCCACAGCCCGGGCAATGCGAACCTGGCCAGATAATGCTCCGGCCAGCCGGAAGCCGATATATCACCACATTCAAGAAACTGCCGATCACCCCGCCCACAGCAGCTAAAAACACCAAGACTACCCAATACCAACCCACCGGCATGTTCTGGGCCACCCTATTAGAACATTCTAAACCCGTTTCCTGCAGTGCCAGTTTAATATATCCTTCGAGAAAAAACAAAAAGCCGTCCTCCGGACGAACCGGAGGACGGCTTTACGCATCATACTTGCCTCTAAGAGGGCCAAAGAATTTTCGTCCTAAAGTGGTTGGGTTTTTAATGGAGACTCGCCGTTTTAGGGCATTGCCCCCTATGGCGAGCGGACAAGAACCTGGCTACCCGAAAGGTTCGGTTTTCCAGGGGGAAAGTGCCCTCAGGGGGCGGTTATTGTTTGGATTCACCTTTTTTGGGCGGGCGGCCGGGGCCGAAGTGGCGGAGGGCCGCTTTTTGCTCATCGGTCAGGATTTCTTCCACTTTGCCGCGGATTTCCTGAAACAGTTGCATCATCTGAGTACGAAGTTCCTTCATCTTAGTTTCTTGATCTGGGGTGAGTTTGAAGGCATCTCGGATGGCCTCCAACAGTGCTCGGCCGGTTTTGCCTTGTTCTTTGGCCTTTTTGATGGCATCCTCACGAGCCTTCTTCTGCTCGGGCGTCAGAAGGGAGTCCATCTTTCCGCGGAGTTCGGCCAATTTTGGCTCGTACTCTTTCCGCAGGTCTTCGATCTTCTTTTTTTGCTCCTCGGTGAGATTGGGAATCCGTTTTACGATGGCAAACGCATCCATCCGGCCGAACTCCGGAGGACCACCTTCTGGCCGGGGGCCACGCGGCCGTTTGCCCTCGGCTGCTAAGAGCAATCCGCCCATCGCCAACACCAAACCCGCCACCAACAACACTCGGCACAGACTGCGCATCGTCTAGACCTCCTCATACTAAGGGACCGTGAAAAAACCTCCTATACCCACAAAGGATTCTAACCCAGAAGGTTGGGAAAGGTTTCGCAATTTTTTGAAATTTTGGAATCCACGTATCGGGCACACGATCCGGCGGATCATCCGAAAGAAGCCAAAAAAGAACCACAATATTTTGTGCCATTAGCAAAAAGGGCCCAATATATAGGTATCACAAAAATGGTCCACCAATTAGCTTGACTGTATCCACCGGGAACAACGACCACCATCTGTGGTGTTGGATCCGATTTTTAGCCCCTCCATCTGGTAGGGGGCCGGGCGGGTAGATACAGTCAAACAAATTAGCGTGTACCGGAAGCAGACAACCCCCTTGCCGGAACCTTCCAGCGATGAACACCCCTAAAAAATCGGTCTTCCCCATCGGTTCGTGCCGGGAGAGGATGGACGGGAGCACCTCCGACGGCAAAATTGAGGCGCAAAATCGGGGAAGACCAGGCTGAAATTAGGAAGGGGACGCAAATTTAGGGGAAATCAGGCAAAAGGTGGCACACAGGACGGTTTCCGGCTTGTATTTTGCGAGAAGAGAGCCAAGAGGGAGCGGGGCAGCCAAACTAGAGAAAATAGATAAATTGGAAAATCTGGAAAAATTAGAGATATTCTGCTAGGAGTTCTTTCCTGGGCCTGGGGATGACCACTTCGGAGACCAGCAGTCCTCGACGGCGGGCTTCTTCGGCAGCCGCCTGCACCCCGGCCCGCACATCCGCCACTGTGCCGGTCAAAAGCAAAAATCCTTTCCCGCCCAAAGCCATCGCCACATGGATCCGAAACAGCGTTACATTGGCCGCCTTGGCGGCCGCATCCGCCGCCGCCAATATACTTACCCCCCCAAACGTTTCCACCACGCCTAAGGCGCCGTCATGATTAGCCGGTAACACCACCGATTGGCCCAGGGCCGGGAAGACCGACTCATGCACATTCGGCAGGATGAGCCAATCGATCAGGGCATCCTTGGCCTCCTGGATGCCGGCTCGAACCGCTGCTTCCACATCGCTGACCGAACCGGCCACCACGATCAGATATTTGCCGGAACAGATCGTCCGGGCGATCAGCAGTTCCACCTTGCCCGCTTTGAGCATCGTATCTTCCACCTGGTAGCCCAGGCCAATGCTGGATAGTTCTACCGCTCCAATGGATTTCGGTACCGACATGATTCTGCTCATCCTAAAGGAAATGCCTGAATTTCCGAAATACTCCATCTAAGTGAAGAAATCCGTTCTTCCCGCGGAAGTTCCCGATCCGAAGGTTTTGCACCCGGTCCCCCAAAGACCCGACCTATCCAAACAGAGACGGCATTTCCCCTTCGGATAGGGTCCATCTTTTGGATTCCCGCTTACCGGAGAATGACATCCCCCTGGTCCGGGGGACACCGAGGGTGGCTTGGGAAAGTTATTCCGCTTGGATCCAAACGACTTTCTCTTCAACGGCGATTACCCGGCCGTCGATGGAGGCATGGACCGGGGCACCCAGGGCGGGTTTGCCGTTCTGTTTGGGTAACTGACCGACCGGTTGGCCTTTGCGCACCTGTTGTCCGGGCTGAACTACCGGCATACAGGGTGCTCCGACATGTTGTTTTAACAAAATCCCCACCCGTTGGGTGGTTACAAGGTCCATTTGCAAGGGGCCTTCATTGCGGAAACCGCTCAGGCCCAATTTATGGATGAGGCGGGCCATTGGGGCTTTGCGGTTGGCCAAATGCAGTCGGGGGCGCTCCGGGTGAAACGGCGGATCCGCCCACCGCTGTTTTTCCGCCAATAGACGGCGTTTATTCTCTGCACAAACGTTCTTCGGGTCCAAGTCTTCCGGGCAGGAATACAGACTGCACAGGTTACACTCGCAGCAAAACAGGGTGCCGAGCACATTGGCCTGGCCGACTTGATTAAAACCCAGGCTTCGCATGGCCCGATGGGGTTCGATCGGGTGGCCCAAAAGCCAACGGGGGCATAGCTCAGTGCAATAGCTACACTGATCACAAGCCGACCGGCCAATCCGGGCAATCTGCGCCCAGTTTTGCAAGCGGCGTTGGACTACCGGATGCTCCTCCGGCAGCACAATGATGCCACCGGTCGTTTTATCGACCAGGGTCTGAGGGTTGGTTTCCAATCGGCCCATCATCAAGCCGCCAATCATGTAGCAGGGCTTGGCCACGGTAGGGCCACCGGCAGCCGACACACATTCGCCAATGGTAATCCCTACGGGGACTCGGAGAGTAACCGGCCGAGCCACCGCCCCACCCACGGTAAGATATTTTTCGGTAACCGGCTGCTGGCCGGCTTGGGCAATGTTGAAGGCTGTTTCTACATTGATCACCACGGCGCCGACGTGCAACGGCAAGCCCCCTGGTGGGACCACCCGGCCCAGCACATCATAGACCAGGATCATCTCATCCCCGGCCGGATAACTGTCCCGGAGCAGGGCCAACTCTATGCCCCTGCCAAGCCGGCTACGCAGACGCTCGATCACTTCGTGGTATTTTTCTTTAATGCCGATGACCGCCCGTTGGGCGCCGACCAACTGCATGGCCGCCGCCAACCCGGCCAACACCCCATCGGTCTGGTGCCGGAGCAATTCCTTATCTTTATGTAAGAGCGGTTCGCACTCAGCAGCGTTCAGCAGCACCGTATCGGCCTTGGCCGACAACTTCACATGAGTGGGAAACCCTGCTCCGCCTGCGCCGACGACGCCGGCTTGCCGAACCTGTTCCACCGTTACCGTCGCCATCATTTACCCAATCCCTTTATTTTTTCAAAACCAGTCTTTCTAATATAGCTTGCCTCGGAGGGGGAGGGTAGGTTTTCGGGGAATTTGTAAGATTGTACCATTTTAGCCGAATGGAGGGGCGTGCTTGCCAGGCCCCCAAAACGGCGATCCAAGGGAGATACTTCCCAGGGATCGGACCTCCGAAGCAGCTCCCTCCAAGAGTGTTTTCATTGGGCTAAAGTGTTACGGAGGATTTTGCTCGAATGAAAATGCCCTGGGGGAGGTATTTGTCAGGTCCGCCTGGCCGCCTCTGCCCGCCGTGGGAGAGAGCGGCCAATTGTCCGGTTGCCCGGGGGGCCGGCATCGGGCCCAAGGAGCGTGCCCATCCACTCGGCGAAAATGTTACGGGAATTGCTCTCGGCCCTGGGTGCGGAACCGCCGCCAATCAATGCCCAGTTTTCGCATCCGTCCGCGCAAGGTGTGCGGGTTGATCTGGAGGAGGGCTGCCGCTCCGAACGGCCCTTCGATCCGGCCTTTGCATAGGGCCAATGCCTTTTCGATATGCTCCCGCATGGCTTCGTCCAACGGGGCTAGGTTATGGAGGTCGCTGGAGCTCTGGGCAGCGTGCATGGGTTCGTCGTTTCCGGGACCGGGTCGTTTGGTGCCCCAGCTATCTGGGCCATATGGAGCAGCCACAGGAGCTGCCATAGGTTCACCTGGCCCAGGCGGACCAATTCCAGAAAATGCCGTCCTCCCCTGAGGGGTAGAATCCCTCGGCCCAGCCAGAGGGGGCCCTGGTAAGCCGACGGGTACCGGGGCACAAAGGGGCGATGGATAGGAGCTGGCCGGATATGCTGCTGAGCCGACGCCGGGATAGCTGCCTGCTGCCCCCGCCGGGAGGTCCCCTGTATCCCCGGTCCATGGTGAACCGGCCGCTGTTGGGCCGGGCACAGGAAACATGCCCAGCGCCCGGGCCACTTCCAGGCGTCGGCCTTCGCCCAAAATGGCGGCCCGGTCGATCACGCTGGCCAGTTCTCGGACATTGCCCGGCCAATTGTAGGATTGTAACAGAGCGATGTCCTCGTCGGTGGGCATGACCACCGGCAGGCCGAACCGTATGGCCGCCCGTTGGGCAAAATGCCGGGCCAACGGCCCAATGTCTTCTCGTCGGTCCCGAAGCGGCGGCAAAAAGATGGGAAACACAGCAATGCGATACCAGAGGTCTTCCCGGAATCGGCCCTGGGCCACCATGGCCGCCAAATCCCGATGGGTGGCCGCCACGATCCGGACATCGACATGGATCGGCTGTTGCCCGCCTACCCGTTCCAGCCAGCCATCCTGCAGAATCCGGAGGAGCCGAACCTGAGCGGCCGGCGGTAATTCGCCGATTTCGTCCAAAAGCAGCGTGCCGCCGTCGGCTCGCTCAAACCATCCTTGGTGTGTTTCTACGGCTCCGGTAAACGCGCCCCGCTCATGGCCGAACAGGTGGGAATCAATGAGTTCCGGCGGAATGGCTCCACAATTGACCCGCACAAACGGCCGATCTGCCCGGGCAGAACGTTGATGGATGGTTCGGGCGATTAGCTCCTTGCCGGTGCCGGTTTCCCCGAGCAGGAGTACCGGCACATCGCTTCGGGCGACCAATTCCACCCGCTCCATGACGGCCCGCAGACCGGATTGGGCCCCGATGATGGTGTCGGCCAGTTTTTGCCGGCCCAGCCGGGTGAGCAACGATTGGCGTTCCGCCTCGGCGGCTTCTCGAAGGCGCTGGAGTTCCCGAAGGTGTTCATGGTTTCGCAAAGCCGCGGTCAACGGTTCCACCACGCTCTGGGCGATTCGCAGATGGAAGGGCCGAAACCGCTCCCCCGCCATGGCCTGAAGAATCAGCAGGCCAAACCGATTTTCCATCCACGGCAAAGGGGCCAGGAGAAGCTCTCCGGTGATCCCCTTGGGCAAAAGGGCCTGGAGCACGGGGGGCCGGCAGCGATCTGGCCGAAACCGAACCAGCTGGCCCTGCCGACACCAATCGAAAATGGCCGGTAGCTGTTCAGAGGCCAATTCGGTTTGGGCTTCGGGCAGTTGGCCTTCGGCCGGGGCAATGGCCAATGTCTCTACCAGGCAGCGATCCTGTTCAATCCCACGCACCAAAAGCCGAGCCAAAGGCAAATACTCTTTCAATCGGCTGGCAATGGCCAGGGCGGATTCTTGAAGGGCGATATGTCGGCAGGCTTCCCGCCAGAGGTCGAGTTGGAGTTGGCCGAAGCGAACAAGGGGTGTACCCATGGGGGCCTCCTATGCCAGAATAAAAGACGGAAATTCTATCTCATATGATACCATAATCTGTATTATAACATAGAAAAACCAGCTTATTATCTAGTTTATGCTATTGCCCTTCTTCCGGTTCCTCTCCCGCCGGCCCCTTCTTCCGTTTCCCTTACTTTGGGCCAACACTGCGACATCCTAACCCTTGATCCAAAAAGCAGTTAGAAAAAATCCCCCCTTCCTCACTCCGCTTCTTGCCGAAAAGTCTTCCTCCGAGCCTCTTCCGGGAACCCGAATTGCATAAAGCAACATGCCGTCCGGTATCGGACCGGCAAACGCCTTTATCTTTTGGGAGATTCTTCATGAACTTTGCAGCCGGGATGGCCACGATGAGGAAATGCCCAGGGAATGGCCAACCAGTCCTTTCCTTGGGAACAGGCTGGGTTACGTTCAGGGGACCCCCCCTCTTGGGGATTGTCGGCTTCGGGTTGATCCTGGGCGGCTGCGGCGTCGAACCGACGGAACACGCCTCCAGACGGATCGAAACCCCGGTGATCGAATTCTTAAACGTCTCCTATGATCCGACCCGGGAGTTTTACCGGGAGCTGAATGAGGCCTTTTCGGCCATGTGGGAAGCAAAGACCGGCCAAAAAGTGCTGGTCCGGATGTCGCACGGCGGCAGCGGTAAACAGGCCCGGGCCGTCATCGACGGCCAGGAAGCTTCCGTGGTTACTCTGGCCTTGGCCTATGACATCGATGCCATCAGCCGAAAGGCTGGGCTTCTGCCGTCGGATTGGCAACGTCGGCTTCCGGAGAACAGTTGTCCCTATCGTTCGACGATTGTGTTTTTGGTTCGGCGGGGCAATCCGAAGGGGATTCGGGATTGGCCGGACTTGATCCAAGATAATGTTCAAATTATCACTCCCAATCCGAAGACCTCCGGCGGCGCCCGGTGGAACTACCTGGCCGCCTGGGGTGCGGTCCTCAAACACGAGTTGGGCGCCTGGAGAAAGCTCCGCGATCCGGCGTTTTCGGCCCAGACGGCTTCCGCCCAGCAACAGGCACGGCGGATTGTCAAAGAACTGTTTCGCCGGGTACCGGTACTGGACAGCGGCGCCCGAGGGGCCACCATGACATTCGTCCAGAGAAGAATCGGCGACGTGCTTTTGGCTTGGGAAAACGAAGCCCTCCTGGCCGTCCAACAGCTCGGCGTCGGGGAAGTGGAAATAGTAACACCATCCGTGAGCATTTTGGCCGAGCCGCCTGTTGCCCTGGTCGATGGGGTGGCCGATCGGTTGGGGACCCGGCAGGTGGCCCAGGCGTACCTGGAGTTTTTGTATTCGTCGCAGGGGCAGCAGTTGGCGGCAAAACATTTTTATCGCCCGGTTCGACCGGAGCATGTGCCGCCAGACCGCCTGGCCTATTTCCCCAAACTGGAACTTTTTACCATCGATGAGGTGTTCGGCGGCTGGGACAAAGCCCAAAGGGAGCACTTCGACGACGGCGGCGTTTTCGACCAAATCATGCAGGAGATTCAAAAAGGCCGGTAAGCCCAATCCATTCTTACCTAGGGAGGGTTCGCCCCCATGTTATTGCCGGGCCGAAGTACCCAGCGAGTGTTACCCGGTTTTGGGCTCAGTTTGGGGCTGACGCTCTTTTATTGGGGCCTGGTTGTTTTTTTGCCGGTGGTAGCACTGGTGGTGCGGGCGGCTGGAATCCCCTGGGCGGAGTTTACCCGGACGATGGCAGACCAACGGGTCTTGGCCGCCTTGGGGTTAAGTTTTGGTGGAGCGGCGTTGGCGGCCGGCCTCGACAGTGTGTTCGGATTTCTAGTAGCCTGGGTTTTAGTACGGTATCGGTTTCCAGGCCGACGGTTGCTCGATGCCCTGATCGACTTACCGTTTGCCTTGCCCACGGCCGTTTCCGGCATTGCCCTGACAAGCCTTTATGCGTCCAGCGGGTGGGTGGGCCGGTGGCTGGCACCGTTGGGCATCCAGCTGGCGTATACTCGGGTTGGGGTGGTGATGGCACTAATGTTTATTGGGTTGCCGTTTGTGGTGCGCACCTTGCAACCGGCCCTGGAGGAGTTGGACCCGGAGTTGGAGGAAGCGGCGGCCTGTTTGGGGGCGGGGCGATGGGCTACCTGGCGGCGGGTCATCCTGCCGACGCTTCGGCCCGCACTGCTTACCGGATTCACCCTGGCATTTGCCCGCGCGGTGGGTGAATACGGAACTATCGTCTTCATTTCCGGCAATTTGCCGATGAAAACGGAAATCGCACCGTTTTTGATCGTGGTGAAACTGGAGCAGTACGATTATGCCGGGGCAGCGGCTATTGCCCTGATCATGTTGGCCGTGGCCCTGATGGTATTGATGCTAATCCACCGATTGCAGACTAGCTACGGATTTTTGCGGGGATGAAAGGGCCGGGAGCGTTTCTGGGGGAGTCGGTTTTTTCCATTACGGCAACGGAAGCAGGGAGTCGGAGATGTCTGCCGCGAGGGTTTCCAAGTGCCATACCGATTTCCGGGGGCAGATGTCGGCCCGTTGTCGGACGGAACCTTGGCCGATCCGGGTGCTGCTTATTCTGGGAACGGTGCTTTTTTTAGGGATGTCCCTGGTTCTACCGCTGGTGGTGGTCTTTGTGGAGGCCCTGAGCAAAGGGTGGGGGGCGTATTGGGCGGCGCTACGAGAACCAGACACACGGAGTGCTATTTGGCTGACGCTTCTGACGACGGCCATTTGTCTCCCGGTGGGGACGTTTTTTGGGCTGACGGCGGCCTGGTGTTTGGGTAAGTTCGATTTTCCAGGCCGGAAACTGCTGCTGGCGATGTTGGATGTGCCGCTTTCGGTTTCCCCGGTGGTGGTGGGATTGATGTTTGTATTGGTTTTTGGCCGGTACGGTTGGCTGGGCAATTGGCTGGAAACGCATGGGATCAAGATCATTTTCGATGTGCCTGGGGTGGTGCTGGTAACCCTGTTTGTTACGGCTCCCTATGTGGCCCGGGAATTGATCCCCCTGATGGAAGCCCAAGGGACGGAAGCGGAAGAGGCGGCCCTGGTACTGGGAGCCACCGGTTGGCAGACCTTCTGGCGGGTGACCCTGCCCCAGGTAAAATGGGGACTACTGTACGGAATTATCCTCTGTAATGCACGCGCCATGGGCGAGTTCGGAGCAGTTTCTGTGGTGTCCGGCCATATTCGGGGCAAAACCAATACCATGCCGCTGCAAGTCGAAATTCTGTATAACGAATACGATTTTACCGGGGCCTTCGCCGTTGCCTCGTTACTGGCCGGCTTGGCCCTGGTAACGCTAGTAGTGAAGAGCTTCCTGGAATACCAGTCCGCCCGGCAGCTTGCTCTGGCCGAGTCCACCGGCCCGAAAGTCCCCGAATCCGGCCTGCGGGAGCCACCGCTAGACGGCCATGCTGCCTGCCGAACGAGGCCGATCAAAGAATCGGCTAACATTTTAGCCGAATAGAGGGCGATCTTTACCCTCTCTCCTTCCGGGAGAGGGCCAGGATGAGGGGGAACTTCTTGGAGGAGGAAGGTTGTGCAGCTCCATTTGCAGGCCGAAAGACGGCATTCCCTATGGCCCCCTCACCCGGCTTCGGCTTCGCCTCAGCTGGCCTCTCGACGGCGGGGGGAGAGGCGAGTGGCTCCATTTGGCTAACGTGTTACAAACCAGGGAGTTTGCGTCTCTACCATTTGCGAAAATCCCTAGGAGGCCGAACCGATGAGCATTGAAGTACGCCATATCAGCAAGACATTTGGCCGGTTTCTGGTGCTACGGGATGTGAGTCTCCGGGTGGAGACGGGGGAGTTGGTGGCCTTGCTGGGGCCATCCGGTTCTGGGAAAACGACGCTTTTGCGGATCATTGCCGGGCTGGAACAGCCGGATCCAGGCAGCGGTCCGATCCTGTTTCATGACGAGGAGGTGGGCGATCAGCGGGTAGGGGACCGGCGGGTGGGATTTGTGTTTCAGCACTATGCGCTGTTTCGCCACATGACGGTTTTTGAGAACGTGGCGTTTGGCCTGCGAGTGCGGCCCCGACGGCTTCGGCCCTCTGCGGCGGAGATTCGGCAAAAAGTGGAGTGGCTCCTGCGTCTGGTGCAATTGGATTTTTTGGCGGATCGGTATCCCCAGCAACTCTCCGGCGGTCAGCGGCAGCGGGTGGCCTTGGCACGCGCCTTGGCCATGGAACCCAAGGTGCTCCTGTTGGACGAGCCGTTCGGCTCCCTGGACGCCAAAGTGCGGCAAGAATTGCGGGGCTGGCTCCGTCGATTGCATGACGAAATCCATCTGACCAGCCTCTTTGTTACCCACGATCAGGAAGAAGCCCTGGAACTGGCCGACCGGGTGGTCGTCATGAACGAAGGTCGCATTGAACAAATTGGCACTCCCGATGAGGTCTTCCATCAGCCCAGGACCGAATTTGTGGCCAGTTTTTTGGGTCAGGTAAACCGGTTTCACGGTCGGCTGGAGGGGGGCAAAGTGCATTTTGCCAGTTTGCAGTGGGAATCACCGGAATGGGCCGAGGCGGAAGCCGGTCCGGTGCATGTATTTGTCCGGCCACACGAGCTTCAGGTGGCTATGTGCCCGAACGGCCAGCCTGCCCTTGCCGCCCGCATCCAGCAGATTCATTCCGCAGGTCCCAAGGTGCGTCTGGAACTGGTCTCAGAAGAAGGCGGTCAGAAACTGCTGGCCGAAATCACCCAAGATCAATACCGCAGCCAGCCGTTGAGCGTCGGAAGCCGTGTTTTCCTCTGCCCCCAAACCATCAAGGTCTTCCCTTGCCCTTCTCATGGGCCGAAAGAGGAGTTGCCGATGCCGTAATCGCCGCTTTGGCCAATTTCCGTTCGGCGGAAAGGGTATCCGACCGCTCGGATTCGGGGCCAGATCCTTCCACGGTGAGATGTTAGCCGAATGAAAAACCCCGGGAGGGACCTGCTTCGGAGGTCGGGCCCCTTGGAGGTATCTGCCTTGGACCGCCGCTTTAACGGGTCTGCCAAGTACGCCCCTCCCTGCGGCTAAAATGTTCGAATAAGTCAACCTACGCCGACACAGATCGTCGGGCGCACAGGTCGGCGCTGGTGGAAGAAGTGGCGGCAAGATATTTGCACACCAAAACCAAAAGCGTTTCACGGTCCAGCGGTTTTTCCAGATACTCATTACAGCCTACTTTCAGACAGTCCTCAAGCAAATAGCGTTGGGTTAGCGCAGTGAGGGCGATGATAGGTCCCCGGTATCCGAGTTGGCGGAGTCGTCGGGTGGCCTCGAACCCGTCCATCTTCGGCATCAGCATATCCATCAGGATTAAATCATACGGGGCCACCTCTCCGCCGGGTTGCATGGATCGTAAGACTCTTTGCACTGCCTCTTGCCCGTCGGCGACAATCTCCACTTCCAGGCCGGCTTTCCGAAGAACAAACTCGATTAGCCGCTGGGATTCCGGGCCGTCCTCGGCCAAAAGAATCCGCGCATGAAATTTCGGGAGCGATGCGAACTGAGTTCTGGGTGAGGCCTTTTGAGCAGCAAGAGTGGGGACCACAAAGGCAGGTTGGCGTTTCATCATCGGCAAACGGAAGGTGAAGACCTGGTGTTGATTGGAGCTTTGGATCTCCATGTCACCTCCCAACAGCTTCGTTAACTTTTGGCAGACATACCAACCGATGGTTTTCCCAGGCGGCCCTTCGGCCTCCTCCTGCGCTGGGCCTATGGCCAAGGCGGTTTCCTCTGTGGGTATCCGGGCAGCGGGTGAAATCAACCGAAGTTGCAGAACCACCGGTTCTCGGTCCGAAACCGTTCGCACCTGAAGCTCAATGCCGTCCAATTCCGTCTGTTCGATCAACCATGTAAGCTTGTACAAAAGGATAGTTTCCAGCCATGCCGGGTCAGAAACAAATGTTTCCGGAACCGTCCCCTCCCATTGTACTCGGAGGAAGAGGCCTTTAGCCTCGGCCTGAGACCGGATATCCTCCACCAGATTGGTTATCAGCTCCTTAGGTGAAAAAGGCTTGGGTTCCGGGCGAAGGGTCCCGGCTTCCAATTGGGACCAAAGCTGGCAGAGTTCTGCTATCATCCGGATGGATCGGGCGTTTTGCCGAATGGCCCGCACGGTCTGAAGATATTCCGGCTGAGGAAGAGTCTCGCTCAATATTTCTGCATGGGCCTGAATTTTTTTGATAGGTTCCCAAAGACGTTGGGCGCTTCGGGCGATCCACTGACTCCACGGGTGCCGCAACGGGGGCCCCGGAGAGTCGGTTTTCTCTTTGCCGGAGGGCACCTGAGCGCATTTGTCTGCCAGTCGGTTCAACTGAGCACCAAGCCAGGCTATTTCATCCGCACCGGATGAAGGGAAATGGATCGGCTCTTTTCCTTCCGCAAGCCGAGCGGCTGCCTCCATAAGCCGGCGGAGTCGCCCCACCACGTGTTTGCCCATCCATAAGGAAGCGACCCCCAGACCCACCAGGGCCGCCACCGTCCATCCGGCTGTCCAGCGCCGGTGCCGGGCCAACAAAAACCCCAGCCGATGGATCAACACTTGGCTTGCCGCTTGCAGCCGGGTCCTTTCCGTCTCCAAAGCCCGGCTAAGCTGTTCCAATGACATCTGCGCCGCGACACTCCCAGAAGAGCTGGCGGAACCTTCAGGGGTTCCGATTACCCCTCCTTCAGGAGTGCCATTCCATCCACTTAAAATTCTGTCCACATACTGCTGCGCCCATTGCTGCCAGGTTTTCCAGGGTAACCCAGAAATTTCGGACTGTTTGGAAAGGGGAAGATTTTGAATATCTTTTTCTGCCAGGGTGTCCAGCAGGGTTTTGGAGGCGGCCAGCCAGGCCTCGAAGGCTTGGCCTTGTGGACCGGATGCCGAGCCAGTCTCCCACCGTCTCCGTTCCCACTGCTGGCAGACGGCAATCTGAGTGCTCAGTCGGGAGAGAAACTTTTGATCGTTCAGGTTTTCCTCCAACTCCTGGCAACTGCGATGGATTTGGGTGAGATAAAGATGATTCATCCCCATGGCCACTAGCAAAATGGCCAACAGCACCCCTGTTCCCCAGGCCAGTTGTCGGCCCAGGGGGCTAGTAGGGAAATTACCCCGATGTTCAACTTGGCTATCAATTTCCATCCGTGCCACCTTGTATTACCCAGCATATCTAAGGGCTTTTGGCCCTGCTACAGTTTATATTGCTTCCCCCCTATGGAGGGGGTGTGCCCCAAAGATTTTCCCGTTCTTTTTGCAATCCAGGTGTCTAGACCCAACCCCCCAAAAGAATGCCAGAAGAAAAGCCACCTACCCGTGTTGGCCCACTTCTTTTGGCAACTGCCCTTCGATTCGGGAGAGTTTTTCCGAGCAAGAAACAATAATCTCTAGAAAAATTTAGCTTAAAAAAACAGCCCGATCTTGTAAAAATCGGCACAATCCTCCCGGGGAGGCAATTCCCTTGGGATTCCAGCGAAATTGGACGATTCCCTGGGCCTTTCGCCTGGGTGGACCGTCTCAAGGGCCTTGCTGGCAAGATCCTTTCTCGTTCCACCGCCTGAAGCACCCGGGGCGAAATCCTTAACCCCCTAAATGAGGGGGCGATTACCTCTCCCGCAAATGGGAGAGGCGGATTGCTTCCTTTGGCTAAAGTGTTCCATCGCTTTTCATTCTTCGGAGGTAAGGGAAGGCAGGGGGCAATTTTTAGATTTACAATAGAGTAAGAAATCTACAAAATATGCAAAAGATAAAAAAGATAAATTAGTTGAGTGAGATAGAAAGATTGGAAGAAACAGGATGTCTAGGAAAAATAATCTGAAAAATTCAAGGGGGATTCCTCCCCCCAAATGGAGGGTCTTGGGCGATCGGCCGGCACTCCCCTTAGCCCTTTGGGCCTGCTGGCTTTTCGGGCAGGTGCTTTTCGCCACCTTGGCTCTGGCGGCACCGCCTGAGGCACCGGCCAAGGGTCTGCCAGCAGAATCGGTCTTGCCGCCGGCCAATCCGCCGGTGCAAAAAAGCGTCCAATATTGGCGGTTTGGGTTTCTGGTCCAGGCGGTGGGCAATTGCTCCGGGCTGACCGGCACGCTGACCATCCCGACGGATTGGCCTGAACAAACCGTCCGGATTCTCCAAGAAGAGTTTTCTCCCGGTCTCAAGGCCCGGTATCAGATGGTCGAAGGGGCCGCCCGGCAGATGATCGTCAGCATCGCCCAACT
>Ga0209017_10001360_pt1 | contig 18948 bp, 13 predicted proteins | sample YNPBryunderm2012_FD_185812 | JGI IMG/M metagenome (GOLD analysis project Ga0209017, IMG submission 185812) | Anoxygenic and chlorotrophic microbial mat microbial communities from Yellowstone National Park, USA - YNP Bryant MS undermat 2012... ... | reverse complement strand
ATAGTTGGCAAAATGATATAGCCCATTTTTAAGTTTTCCTTGACATCCGAGTTATGTTTATTCTAGAATATATATGAGACCATAATATCATAAGTGATACTGATGGAGAAGAGTCTAGTTCCTGGGTTAGAAAGAGGTTTAAAGATTATAGAATTACTTGAGAAGAAAAGAGAAGGGCTTACCTTTGGGGAATTACTAGAGGTAACAGGAATCCCACGACCCTCTCTAGCTAGGATTTTGAATATCTTAGAATCTTATGACTTTATAAGAAATTCTATAGATGGCAGGTACAGACTTGGCTTTAAATTATTATCTCTGGGATACATCGTATACTCACAGTTAGATCTAGTAAGAGAGGCAAGACCATTCTTATTAAAACTTGTAGAACTTACAGGGGAGACCGTAGAGTTAGCCGTCCTTGACAGAGGGGAGATACTTTACATAGATAAGATAGAGAGCCCAGAACCGATAAGGCTTGTGGCACGTATAGGAAGTAGATATAAGACTCTCCATTGTACTGCTATAGGAAAGGTCTTTCTGGCTTATTCAGGGGAGGAATTTTTAAAAGATTACCTATCTAAAGTTGGACTTCCTCCTTTTACTGAAAAGACGATAACTAGTGAAGAGGTCTTAAGGAAAGAGTTGGAAGAGATTCGCTCTAGAGGGTATGCCTTTGATGACGAGGAGGTGAGATTAGGGGTAAGGCGGATAGCTTCACCTGTATTTGGTTCATTTAAGGGGTTGGTAGCTGTAATAGGGATAGCAGGTCCTACATTTAGGATAACTCTAGATAAGAAAGAAGAGCTTGGAGAAATAGTAAAAGAGGTAGCGATGAGGTTGTCAGTGAAACTTGGATATGAGAGTCAAATCAGTGAAAGAAGTATAAAACTTTAAAAAGGAGGTTTACCTGCAATGAGACTTTTAAAGATAATGATCTTAGGTATTGTCTGTATGAGTCTTATGCTAGGAATAGTTTCTACAGGTCTAGGAGTGGAATTACCATCTCCTAAACAGTATAGTACCATCCAGGAGTATCAAAGGATAACAGGCAAAAAGATTCTCAAATTAAACGAAGCTCCTATGTTGGCAGAGCTGGTGAAACAGGGGAAGTTACCACCATTAGAAAAGAGATTACCCGAAGAACCAGCAGTAGTAGAGCCTCTAGAGGAAATTGGTCAGTATGGTGGAAAGATGAGGGTAGCATTTACAGGTGCAGGAGAGGCGAGTGAAATACTCATTCAGGGATTGCTCACTGCCGAAATGTACCGACTCGGCAAACCAATACCGAATATAGTAAAAGATTTTAAAGCCTCTAAAGACCAAAAAGTTTTTACCTTCTACCTAAGGAAAGGTCTAAAGTGGTCTGATGGGGAACCTTTCACTGTAGATGATATTCTCTTCTGGTATGAAGATGTAATTGGGAATAAAGAGCTTACTCCAACTTTCCCCTTATGGCTGACATTTGGAGCAGATCGTACACCAGCAAAATTTGAAAAGATTGATGATTATACTCTTAGAATAACATTTGCCGGACCCAAACCAGATTTTATTCAAAGAATGGCTACTACTGGCCAAAGAGAGATATTTATGCCCAAACATTATTTAAGGCAGTTCCATCCAAAATATCAGGATCCAAAGAAACTAGAAGCTATGGCAAAAGAGGCAAAGTTTGATTTCTGGTATCAGTACTTCTGGGATAGGAATAGCTGGACAACGAATCCTGATAGACCTGTTATGTTTCCGTGGAAGGTCAAAGTTCCATCGCCTAACACCCCAGTTATACTTGAGCGTAATCCGTACTATTGGAAGGTTGATCCAGCAGGGAATCAACTTCCTTATATAGACAGTATCGTTATAGATGTAGTTTCGAACGCAGAACTAATAAATATAAAAGCTATGTCAGGAGATTTAGATTTTCAAGCCAGACATCTCTTTTTAGCAAATTATCCAGCTTTTATGGAAAATAGAAGTAAAGGTAACTACAGGGTATTAAGATGGACCAGGCCTGCTACAGCAGAACCTATGATAGCACTTAATCAAAACGCAAAAGATCCAAAACTTAGAAAATTGTTCCAGGAACGTAAGTTTAGGATAGCACTATCTTTAGCTATAAATCGCGATGAGATTAATCAGGTTGTCTTTTTAGGACTAGGGACACCTATGCAGGCTTCACTCTCTAAGAGGGATCCGTACTATAGTCCTGAATGGGCAAAGGCTTATGCTGAGTATAATCCCAAAGAAGCCAATAAGCTTCTAGATACTTTGGGCCTTACTAAAAGAGATAAGGATGGGTTTAGATTATTCCCAGATGGAAGCCCGTTAAATCTTACCATAGAAGTTGCCCCTATATTTGCTGACTGGGTCACAGTGTGTGAGATGGTTGCAAATTATTGGGGTAAAGTAGGAATAAAGACTGCTATAAAGGTATTACAGGATACTCTCTACTATACACGTGCTAGAGCGGGGGAACCAGATATAGTAGCATTCCCATTTGACAATACTGCTGCCTGGGGAATACTAGTCTTTCCTGATCATGTAATAGGAACTCATTCTGCTGTACCATGGATACCTGAGTATGCTAGATGGTATCTTTCTGGAGGAAAGAGTGGAGAAGAACCTACCGGAGATATAAAGAGAATCTATCAACTCTGGGATAGAGCAATATCCAGTACTAGCGAAAAAGAGAGAGCTTCGGCAATAAAAGGCATTATCGATATTCATAAAAGGAATATCTATCTGATCGGTACTGTAGGAGATTATCCTCTACTGTGTATAGCCAAGAACAATCTAAGAAATGTACCTGAAGGGGTAGATCAGTGGCCATGCTTAGGATTCCCCGAACAGTTCTTCTTCAAGTAAAAAAGTATTAGAGGAGAGGGATGTGCCCTCTCCTCTATAGGCATAAGGAGGAAAACCTTTATGGTCAGAAACATTATACTTATTATCTGTGATACTCTTAGACAGGACTACTGCAAATGTTATGGAGGGTGTGCTCATACCCCAAATGTGGATATGTTAGCAAAAGAAGGAGTTATGTTTACACATTTTCTCCCAGCAAGTTTTCCTACAGGTCCGTTTCGTAAAGACATCCTGACAGGAAGATTTACATTTACCTATCACGCCTGGAGAGGAGGATGGCAGGAAAAAGACTATCTAATCACTGACGCATTTAATAAAGCAGGCTTTACAACAGCCATTATCGGTGATACTATGACAGTAGGTTCATTCGATTCACACTTTCAATATGTGGATTTTATTAGAGGGCAAGGGCCTGTAGCTCTATACCCAGTAGATTTTAAGTTGCCTCTTCCTGCAGATGAGAATAAACTTCGCACTCCTAGAGAAAGGCTTCAGATTTTAATGGAACAATGGGTAAGGTGGAGAGGAGAAGAGGATAGATTTGCCCCTCGAGTATTTAAAAGAGCTCACCAGTGGCTTGAAAACTTTGGGAGAAAGGCTAAAAGATTCTTCCTTATGATAGATTCATTTGATCCACATGAGCCGTGGAATCCACCTCGATACTATATAGACCAGTACGACCCCAATTACGAAGGGGATGAACTTTTTGAGCCTGCTTATGCTCCGAGCGGTTATGCCTCTGAAAGGGAAATACAGCATATGAGAGCAATGTATGCAGGAGAAGTAACAATGGTTGATAGATGGCTTGGATTTTTTCTTGAAGGGGTTAAATATATGGGGCTATGGGATGATACTGCTATTATCCTCACTACTGACCATGGGTTTTATCATGGTGAACATGGATTAATAGGAAAGGTAGAGTTAGATAGAGATGGAACGATTATAAGACGATGGCCTCTTTACGATACAATAACTAGAATACCTTTAATAATTAGAATCCCAGAAGGTCCTAATGGTGAAAGGTACAATGCATTATGTCAGACACCGGATTTAACAGCAACAATTTATGATCTAGCAGAGATTGAAATACCTAATGCTTGTCAGGGAAAGTCTCTAATTCCGGTTATTAGTGGAAAAGCTGATAAAATTCGAGACATCACTATTACAAGTCATACATATGTAACTGATAAAGAGTGTCGTTGTCCAAGTTCTATTCGCACCGAAGATTGGCTCTATATTTATGGAGGTGACGAATGGCAATATGAGCTTTATAATTTAAAAGAAGATCCGGGGCAGGAGAATAATATCTTTCAAGCAAATCAGGACATAGCCGAAGAATTACATAAAAGATATATCAGCTGGTTGAAAGAGATGAGTTGTCCAGAGGTAAGTATAGATTTGAGATCCAAATTTAATGATAAACCTAGAGAGAGTTTACCGTATGCCAAATTAATCTAAAGAGGAGGTTGAGTGAAGTGAAGTTGGTAAAGTTGTTAGTTTTAGGTCTCATTAGTATCAGTTTAGTTTTAAGTTCAGTTTCTTTTGCCCTTAGTAAAGAGATAAGCTATCCGAAGCAGTATAACAGTCCTGCTGAGTATCAGAAGATTACAGGTAAAAGAATTACTAAGTTCAGTGAAGCTCCTATGTTGGCAGAGCTAGTGAAACAGGGGAAGTTACCACCAGTTACCAAAAGACTACCTAGCGAACCTTTAGTCATAGAACCCACAGAAGAGATTGGTCAGTATGGAGGGACGGTAAGAATAATCCATACAAATCCTCAAAACTTTGAGGATGGGGTAAATATAATGGGTAAGGAATCCATATTGACCTTCGATCCTAAAGATGGAGCAACGATACTGCCCAATCTGGCAAAATCCTGGATATTCTCTAAGGACGGTAAAACACTGATATTAGAGCTTAGAAAGGGTATAAAGTGGTCTGATGGACAGCCTTTTACGGCTGATGATATAGAATTCTGGTGGAAGGATGTAATACTGAATGATGAGTTGACACCAGCCAAGCCAAAGGTATGGTCACCTGGTGGGAAATTGATGAAACTAGAAAAGATAGGCCCTTATAGTATCAGACTTCAGTTTGCAGTATCTTACCCTGCCTCTCTGATCCAGATGGCTGCATGGGCTACAGAGGGTGGTTTCTATCTACCCAAGCATTACCTGAAACAGTTTCACATCAAGTATAATCCTCAGGCTAATGAAGTGGCTAAGAAGGAAGGATTTGATTCTTGGGTGAGATTATTCCAGTCAAAATCAGCAATAGGATACTTTGATGGAATTCAGAATCCTGATGCTCCAGTTATAAGAGCCTACAGGATAGTAAGTAGGACTCCAGAAGTAACAATCCTAGAAAGAAATCCCTACTACTGGAAGATAGATACGGCAGGTAATCAGTTACCATATATAGATAGGGTTAGGTTGACCTTGGTGACAAATGTTGAGGTATATACAGCAAAGGTTGTAAGCGGAGAGGTTGATCTTGCTCAGTGGAATACCACCCTAGATAACTACACGCTTTACAAGGAAAATGAAAAAAGAGGAGACTATCGTGTAATAAACTATCAAACCGCCTGGCCCTCTATGGCTGAGATATTCTTGAATCTCAACCATAAAGATCCTGTAATGCGTAAGATATTCAATGACCTCAGATTCAGGAAGGCACTGTCTCTGGCAATAAATAGAGAAGAAATTAATCAGATGGTATTTCATGGTATGGCTGAGCCGTTACAGACCGTTATACTACCAAGGGGTGGAAGATTCTGGGATGAAAGATTGGCTAAACTTTATACCGAGTATGATCCCAAAGAGGCTAACAGACTTTTAGATGAGATGGGTCTAGATAAGAAGGATAAAGATGGTTTTAGATTAAGACCAGACGGAAAACCTCTACAGATCACTATCGACTACTGGCCAGGAGAAGGTGGACCGGCAAAGATCTCTATAGTAGAACTTGTACAGAACTATTGGAGTAAGGTTGGAGTAAGGACCACATCAAGACAGCTTGAAAGAAGTCTGCTTCAGACAAGAAGACAGGCAGGAGATATAGATGCTACCATATGGCATACAGGGCAATGTTCTGACCCATTATGGATATTGAATCCGTGGCATTTCTTACCTGTATCCTGGGAGTTTACCACCGGACCTCAGTGGGCATTGTGGTATACTACATGGGGTAAATCTGGTGAGGAACCTCCAGAAGAGGTTAAGAGGGCTCTCAAACTCTGGGAGACTGTACAGACGTCTTTAGATGAGAAAAAACAGATAGAAGCCGGAAAAGAGATGCTGAGACTCTTTGTAGAAAATCTCTGGGGTATCGGTACTGTAGGACTACAGCCTTGGCCAGTAATAGCTAAGAATAATCTCAGGAATATACCTGAAGGCGGATTGCTCGCCTGGGACTGGGTATATCTTGCCAGGTATCGACCAGAACAGTTCTTCTTGAAACAGAAGTAAGAAGAGTTAATTAGAGGGGGATAGAGGGAAGTAGAAGTCTCTTCTATTCCCCTCTATATTATATTATGAAAGGAGGAAGCATCTATGAATGTTATACTGATAGTATCAGATACTCTTAGAAGGGACTTTCTCGGTTGCTATGGGAATAACTGGGTCCATACAGAAAACATAGACAGGTTTGCCAAGGATGCTATCATCTTTGATAATGCCTATGCTGGATCTTTTCCCACTGTTCCCAATAGATTGGATGTTTTTACTGGAAAGTTTACATTCACCTATAGGGATTGGGCACCACTACCCCAGAATGAGGTGGTGCTAGCTGAAGTTTTAAACAAAGCAGGATATATGACTATGATGATAGCTGATACTCCTCACATATTGAAGGACGGCTATAACTTCCAGAGAGGATTTTATGGTTGGGAATGGATAAGAGGACAGGAAAACGACAGACTCAATACAGACCCTATAGATATAAAGTTCCCCTGCAATCCTAAAAAGTTAAGAAACCCCTATGATGCGGTAACCCATTACCTAAGAAATACTTACTGGAGAAGATACGAATCGGACTATTTTGTAGCTCAGACTATGGAGACTGCAATAAGATGGCTTGAGAGAAATTACAGACATGAGAGATTCTTCTTATATGTGGATACATTTGACCCCCATGAACCATGGGACCCTCCGAGATGGTATGTGGATATGTACGATCCAGGTTACGAGGGAGAGGAGATTATATACCCAAGGTATGGGCCTGCAGATTATCTCACTAGAGAAGAGCTCAGACATATGAGGGCTCTATACGCAGGAGAAGTTACCATGGTAGATAGATGGGTTGGGAGATTACTGGCTAAGATAGAAGATCTGGGCTTATTTGATAATACTGCCATAATATTCACCACAGACCACGGATTTTATCATGGAGAGCATAACCTCACTGGAAAGAGCATTATACTGGAGGAAAAGAACTATCATGGTCTTGCACCTCTGTATGAGGAGGTAGCACATATACCGTTGATAATTAAACTACCAAACACTAAAGGCGGCTGGAGATGCAAGGCATTTGTCCAACCTCCTGATATAATGCCAACAATACTCGACCTATTGAAGGTGGAAGATCCAGGAACTACTCATGGGAAGAGTTTCCTACCAGTCATTAAAGGTAAGGTAAAGTCCATAAGAGATTTTGCTATCACTTCTCCAGCTATCATATATGGTCCTACCGCCGGACAGAGGATAACTGTAACTACAGATGAGTGGAGGCTCATATATGCTGGAAATCCCGAGGCTGTTAAGGAGCCTTCATTTACAAGTATTGTAGATGGTATTCAGAGAGAACAACATCCACTTGGCGAGGTTAAGTCTGAACTGTATCACATAAAAGAAGATCCGAGAGAAACGGTAAATCTTATAGACGAACATAAAGATATAGCTATAGAAATCCACAGAAAACTTCTTGAGTTTCTTAAATCTGTCGGCACTCAGGAGAAATATCTGAAATTCTGGGATAAAATATAGAGACCTATGGAGAAATTATTATGGCTGAAAGAAGACCAAACATTCTGATGTTTTTTACTGACCAGCAGAGGTGGGATACCGTAGGTGTATATGGGAGTCCTCTAGGTTTAACGCCAAATATAGATACACTTGCTAAAGAAGGAACTATATTTAACCTTGCATTTACAAATCAACCAGTTTGTGCCCCAGTCAGAGGTTGTATCTTTACAGGACAGTACGCAACCACACATACAGTCTGGAGGAATGGGTTGGGGCTTAAGGTAGAGGATGATACCCTAGCCCATTGTCTTAAGAAGGCTGGATATGAGGTTGGTTACATTGGCAAATGGCATCTTTCTCCTGATGAGCTGGGTCCCGGATATGTCCCTCCAGAGTACAGGGCAGGCTTTGAGGACCATTGGGAGACTGCCAACCTTCTAGAGTTTACCTCACACCCCTATGATACAAATCTATACGATAAGGACGGTAACCTCATACATATCAATGGCTACAGGGTGGACGCATTAACTGAAAGGGTTATAAACTTTATCGAAAAGCCACATAACAATTCATTCTTCTTGGTTGTCTCTTATCTAGAACCCCACCATCAGAACGATATGAATAGATTCGTTGCCCCTCAAGGGTATAGAGAAAAGTATGCCAACTCTTTTATCCCTTATGATCTAAGACCCTTCCCAGGAGACTGGCAGGAGCAACTGCCAGACTACTATGGATGCATAGCAAGACTGGATGAGTGTTTTGGAAGAATAGTGGAAGCGCTTAAGAATAAGGGAATCTTTGAAGATACCATTATAGTATTTCTCTCAGACCATGGTTGTCACTTCAGGACCAGGAATACAGAGTATAAGCGCAGCTGTCATGAATCCTCTATAAGAATTCCTCTCATCATTTATGGACCAGGATTTAACAGATCTCTGGTAATCCCTGAATTAGTAAGTCTAGTTGATGTTGCACCTACCCTTCTAGATGCCGTTGGACTTCCTATACCTGAAGTTATGCAGGGTAAGAGTGCTATACCTCTTTTGAATAGAGAAACTAAAAACTGGAGAAACGAAGTGTTTATTCAGATAAGTGAATCCTGCGTAGCCAGAGCTATAAGGACAGAGAGATGGAAGTACTGTGTGATAGCAGAGGATAAGGATGGCTGGTTAGACTCAGAGAGTGATACCTATATAGAGTATCAGTTATATGATCTCTATGCTGATCCTTATGAACTTATCAATCTAGCTGGCAGGAGAGAGTACAGAGATGTTGCCAATGAGCTAAAAGAGAGATTATCAAACAGGATAGAGGAGATAGAGGGTAAAAAGCCAAAGATCTTAGACAGGAGATTCTATCCATAAGATAAGAGAAAGGGGATGATATAAATGAATCTTATCTTTATAATGCTCGACAGTTTTAGACAGGACCATATAAGCCTTTATAACGAGGGTAAACCTGTATTTGAAGGTGTTCCTCCCTGTAATACCCCCAATCTGGATAAATTTGCCAAGGAGAGTATAGTATTCTACAATGTATATCCAGGTGGACTTCCAACCATCCCGGTAAGAACAGAACTGATGACAGGTCAGTTTACCCTCCCCTACAGACCATGGCAGCCGCTGACAAAAGAAGATATAACGATAGCTGAGATCCTTAGGGAGGAAGGTTATGTGTGTGGGCTTATATCCGATACATATCACTATAGGGCTCCGGGGATGAACTTCCACAGAGGATTTCACTCTTACAGATGGATCAGGGGACAGGAGTACGACCCTTATACTTCCTGGAAGTCGAGAAGAAACGTCAAAGACTATGTGAATGAGAACTATACACAGGAATGGAGAGATAGGGTAGAACAGTACCTCAGTAATACAGATGATATGGAAGATGAAGATAAAAGATTTCCAGCTCAGGTCGTATCTCAGGCTATAGAGTGGTTAAAGAAGAGCAGAGGACATAAAAAGATATTCCTATGGATAGATTCCTTCGATCCACATGAGCCATGGGACCCTCCTGAGAGATTCGATAAGTATACAGATCCAAACTACAGAGGACCCAGATTGATACTGCCAATGGGAGGAAAGGCAAGTGATTGGGCAAAACCAGAAGAGATAAAGTATATCCAGGGTCTATATGCAGGAGAGGCAGAATTTGTAGACCACTGTCTGGGTACTTTATTTAACGCCTTAGAAGAACTCGGATACTATGAAGACTCTCTTATAGTCATAACAGCTGACCATGGACATCCCCTCTGTGATCATGGAAAGTTCTTAAAGGGTGCCGACAGGATGTACGGTGAATTATTTAAAGTACCATTTATTATGAGATTCCCCAAGGGCGAATATGCTGGTAATAAGATTTCTGCTCTCATCCAGTTCCCAGATGTCCTTCCAACCATACTGGACATAATCGGTCTCAGAAATAATACATCCAGTATGCATGGTAAGAGTTTCCTGCCGGTAATAAAAGGAGATAGAGATACTCACAGAGAAGCTGTTATTATAGGTTACTATGAAGGTATAGACCGCTGTATAAGAGACTTACATTGGAGTTATGTGCAGAGGCCAGAGGAAGAACCAGATGAACTATACAACCTGGATAAAGATCCGAGAGAGAAAAATAATCTCATAGATAAGTATCCCGAAGAAGCCTTAAGACTATCTTCCATATTTGGTTCCTACTTTAGAAATAGAAGAGCTGGAAGAATAGTAAAAGGAGTCCAGGGCAAATATGAAATGAGCTCAAGCAGTGTGGAATAGAAATTCTTCTCAATGATCTTTTCAAATTAATCAACTCCTTTCTTAGGATAAATTAGTTTAGAAATCTAATTATACCCTAAGAAAGGAGTTTTTGTAATAAAAATTGATGGGGGGAGATGAGTGACACGTGATTCTTGACAGGCCCCTCTATTATGCTAGAATATATTTGCAAATTTATCCTTTAATGAGGGAGGTGGTAGAGATGCTTTATATTAGAATTAGACTAAAGAAGGTTATCCTTTTTACTGCCGTCTTATCTGTTTTGACTTCTGGGATAGCTATGGCAAAACAGATTACTCTTTCAGGCAGATTATACTACGGCCCTTCAAATAACCGGACTCCAATTCGGTACGCAAGAGTAGAAGTCTGGGATGACTGGGGATTGTACCCTTTGGCAAGTACTCAGACCGACAGTGAAGGTAGATTTACTATCAAATATGAGAATAATGCACCGGGGGATGGCCTTGATCAACGTATTGATCCTAAGTTAAAGGTCATCTGTAGGAATGAAGGAGTTAATGTTCAAGGTCCAGGGGTCATTAATTATATAATACCAGGACCTCTCAATCTGATTCCTGGATTAACAGACTGGGGTTTTACTACTGAAGTGATAGAAACAGGACTGAATCAAAATCGTTCCAATCTTGTTTATGTGGCTCCAAGTGATCGCTGGCCCGCATTTGCATCCTTCTCAGCGATGTCCGATGTCTATTATAAGTTGAGGTCTGTTTTAAAAGTTTCGCCCACCCCAGAAAGAGTAATAGCAATTTGGCCTTCAGCTGTCTCACTGGCGAATGATCTAAAACATATGTCTGAAAGTAATATTAATCAGGGTGCTTCTTCGACAATTTTTGCTATTTTCCTGAGTCTAGAGGGAGCATCTTACCCTAATGAAGCTCAGCATGAATATAGTCATGCCCTGATGCATTATGCTTATTTTCCAGATTTCTTTTATTTCGGTTCTTCAGAACCGAATAATCCAGAGTCGGATTTTGTAGAAGGGTGGGCAGAATTCATCCCTCGTTGGGCTAGAGATAATGATTATACAGAGAATTCTATCGGCTCTAGCCACTGTGAGAGTGGTGGAGGATTTGATACAACCAATGTGCTTTGGGATTTAGTAGATTCTGCTCAGAGTAAAGATGAAAGTCCAAACTATGATGACGACCCAATTAACGACCAAAGTCAACAGACATTTAAGAAGATTTGGACCATCCTATCTCAGGACAAACCTCATAATTTAGCCGATTTTTGGAATGCCTGGAAAAGAAGATACCCAGCTTTAGCGTGGGAAGTTAAATGTTGTCTAGTAAACAACAATGCTAAGTGGGTCACTATAAAGAATAATCAACCGAAAGTTTCAGATATAAAGATAAACGGTAAGACAATAAATAGTGGTGATATCCATTCAGGAGTTTTGACGATTAGCGCCACTGTAGAGGATGAAGATGAGATAGATATACCACATTTGAAGGCCTACTTCTTTGTTAACTTTCCTTCTAGTCCAAGGTCATGGTACTGTCTAGGTGTTGATAATTCAATCTCTAATAAAAATGCTACAATTACCTGGGACACAAGAAGATCTTGGAGACCAGTCTATCCTTATACGAGTGGACAGGGATATTACGGAGGCGGCGGTCGTATAGATCCAATATCAAAGGACTTCCCCGGAATAAACTCAGAAGAAGGGATAAAATTAAGGGTCTTGGTAACAGATGGTATGCCCTGGGATCTGAGTTCTAGCAATTCCTTTATAGACTCTCAACCGTTCAACATTATAAATACTACTTCTAGTATTATAAGTCCTCAGGTAGAAGCTTCTACTTTTAACCTTCCCAGACAGTTTTCCTCAGTTCAGGGCGGTAACAACTGGTACTACTATATTGGAACACCTTCAAGATTCCACAACGCCATATTCGATAATATAGTTGCACCCTGGGGGACATTAAACAACTACTCGTGGAATGGAGGAGCTGGATATTCAGGTCCACGTTACTTACAGATTACAGGACGAGACCTAAACGATTGGAGGAACCCAGGTGTGGGTGGATGGTTACTTCCAGGGGAGGGATCCGATGTAATGTTGGGCTGGAAGGCAGAAAGACACGGAACAGTATACATTTCAGCTATGCTAAATACCTATTGGGTAGATGCAACGTCTATTAGCTCTAGAGATGATGGTATCTTATTTTCTATCTGGAAAGGTGATCAGCGTATTATAGAAGAATCAAGGGTCTTTCGAGGGAATAACGAGTCTAATCGAATCCCCTATGTTTTTAAAAAGGTCACTATAAATGTTACACCAGGAGATATGATATATTTTTATATCCACAGAGGAAACTGGCAAGACTGTGATGAGATGTATTACAGCTTTACTATAAGTTATGACTCTAATGCCGATTTAGATCATCCTCATTCTACTCATAGTATTAGCGGAAGAGAAGTTACTCTATCAGCGAGAGATGATCAGAGTGAGATATTCTCTATAGAATATGCTTTTCATGACAAGAACACTAACAGTTGGTTAGCCTGGAGTAGATATGAGAAACCATTTACACTACCCGTTAATGTAGATAGGTTTATCTATCGCGCTATAGATAGTGTAGGAAACTTAGAACCATACCATATAGTGTTAGTGGAAAGATAATAAGTAAGCTACCGACAATAAGAATAGAAACGCAATATACCTGTTTTTGCCTTTTGATTTTCAGTATACCCCCGATTAGAGTGAATTAGTGTCAAAGTTACTAAAAAAGGCTAGCTACTTGCCAGCTTGAAGATGTTTTCTAACCTCTTTTCGTCCCAATCTTCTATATATTTTTCTACCTCTCCCAAGAACTTGCTATATACTTCTATAGCCTCTACTATATTATGTCTATTGGTATAGAGGATATCTCGCCAGACAGAAAAACTACTGTGCGCCAATCTGGTCATATCCTTGTAGCCTCTACCTGAATAGACGATATCTCCATCAACTCTATCTCTGGCTACTACACTGAGGCAGGTAGAGATAATTTGTGGGAGATGACTTATATAAGCTACGAGCCTATCGTGGTCTTCTGGATTTATAAAAACAGGATTGGCTCCAAGTAGCTCTACTATCTCCTTCACAGTAATTATAGTCTTTTCTGATGTATACTCTGTTGGGGTTAAGAAGTAGGTAGCATTTAAGAATAGATCCTTCTTTGCATAGTCTATTCCGGTCTTCTCCGAACCTGCCATAGGATGTCCGCCTATAAATCGGGTCAACTTTTCTTCCGGTAAGTCCCTTAACTCTTTTAATATAAATCCTTTGGTACTCGCCACATCTGTCACTAAAGTATTTCTGGTTTTTTCCAGCACCAATCTTATAAAGTGTGGTACAACTGAAACTACTGTGCAGACAAAGATTACATCTACCTCTGGTGGGGATTCTAAAGGGGCTACCTCATCTATTATCTTCAGGCTGAGAGCCTTCTCCAGAGGCTCTTTAGACCTGTTCATACCCACAATGCTGTATCCCTTTTCCTTAAGAGAAAGGGCAAGAGACCCCCCTATAATACCTAGACCTATTATCCCTACAGACTTCATATACTTCTTCCAACAGCTTCTGCTACCTTTGCAAGTTCTCTCATCAAAGTCTGGAACATAGGGATATTCAGGGATTGTGCTCCGTCGGAGAGAGCCTTTGCTGGCTCTGGATGGACCTCAATTATCAATCCATCAGCACCTGCAGCCACCGCTGCTTTTGCCATAGCTGGAACCAACTGCCATCTTCCAGTTCCATGACTCGGGTCGACAATAACAGGTAGATGGCTGAGTTCATGTATAAGTGGAACCGCTGTCAGGTCAAGTGTAAATCTTGTTGCCTGCTCAAAGGTTCTGATGCCTCTTTCGCAGAGTATCACCCGATGGTTTCCTCTAGACATTATGTACTCTGCTGCCAGGAGGAATTCCTCTATGGTTGAACTCAAGCCTCGCTTTAAAAGTACAGGTAACCTGGTCTTACCTACTTCAGTTAAAAGCGGGAAATTGCTCATATTTCTCGTACCTATCTGGAGTATATCCGCATACTGACTTACAAGTTCGACATCTCTCGGATCAAGCACCTCGGTAACTATTGGTAGTCCTACCTCTTTCCCTGCCTGATAGAGTAATTTAAGCCCTTCTTCTCCCAGTCCCTGGAAGCTATATGGAGAGGTCCTTGGTTTAAATGCCCCTCCTCTCAGTATTTTGGCATTTGCCGCCTTTATTGCTCTGGCTGTAAGCATAATACTCTCTTCATTCTCTACCGCACAGGGACCAGCCATTACCACTACCTCATTTCCACCTATCACAACCCCTTTCACATTTATCTGCGTACCCTCTTTCTTCCATTCCCTACTTGCAAGTTTGTAAGGTTTGAGTATAGGTATGACTCTTTCTACACTTGGGAGTGATTCTAACTGCTGTGCCAGTAGCAACTTATGTTCATCTTTAGCCCCAATAACTCCTATGATGGTCTTCTCTACCCCCTTCGAAACATTTACCCCATAACCTAAACTTCTGACCCTTTCACATATAAGTTCTATATCTCTTTCTGTAGCGTTGTCAGAGAGTACTATTACCATATTCGCCTCTCTTACACATTCGTAAAGTCCCGGAGTTCAATCATTTTTTAGTATACCTCCTAATATTTCTGGTGTTACATTCTTGAATTCTCTTACATCTCCTATCTTCAATGGAATTATAAACGATAAGGAACTTGTAGTAGCCTTTTTATCTATATAGAAATACGGTATCAGGTCCTTAGAGTCCAAACCCTTAAGTTCTGTTGGCAGATCGAATCTCTCCAAAAGATTTCCTACCCTATCTCTAAGAGATGGGTCTGTGACTCCCATCGCCTCTCCAAGCTTAATGGCATACATAATACCTATCGCTACTGCCTCCCCATGGAGATACTTTCTATAATTGGTGGCTGACTCTATCGCATGGGCAAATGTATGCCCAAGATTCAGGACCTTCCTTATGGCTTTATCCTTTTCGTCCATCTTTACTATCCTTGCCTTTAATCTTATAGCCTTTTCGATAGCGGTAATCAATGGATATCTACCACGTTCAAGTATAGAGAAGAAGGATTCTCCATCTATGATTCCCGCCTTTATTATCTCTGTCCATCCAGAGTTAAGTTCCCTCTGAGGGAGGGTTTCCAAGAAATCAACGTCTATCAGTACACCCTTGGGCTGGTAGAATGCACCTACCAGATTTTTCCCCTGTGGAAGATTTACCGCTACCTTTCCTCCAATACTCGCATCAACCTGAGCTAGCAGAGTTGTTGGTATCTGATAAAAGTCTATCCCCCGCATATAGGTAGCAGATATAAAGCCACCTGTATCACAAATAACACCGCCACCTAGGTTTATAATACAGTCACTGCGAGTAAACCTGTTTTCTACAAGAACCCTATACCCCTTTTCTACAGACCTTAACGTCTTATATCTTTCACCATCTGGCAATACCAATGTGTGTACCTGGAGGAATCCATCTTTAATAGAATCCAGGACCCTTTCCCCATAGAGTTTCCACACCGTCTCATTGGTCACAATTAGAGCCTTTCTATCCTCTTTCGAAGGAAAGAGGGTATTGAAGTCCTCTATAATACCTCTACCTATATAGATGTTATAACTGTTTTCTCCTAGCTTTACCTTTACTGTCCTCATAGGTTGACAACTATTATATTGATCGGTACAGAATATAGCAAATGGATTCCGAATAAACACGCATCTTAATCGAGAAGATGTATGACTCAGGCTTCTCTTTCCAATATCCCCAGGATCTCGTTTATGATATCCTCAGGACTCTTCGTTGCATCTATAGTATAATCGGCTGTCTCTCTATACAGAGATTCCCTCTGAAAAAGGAGGAAACGAACCCTAGCTTCCCTATCCCCCTCAAGTAGAGGTCTTGTGTTATCATCTGCCGTTCTACTTAGCACAGCCTCCGGACTCACTTTTAACCAGAATACCAGTCCTTTATCTTTTAATGCCTTTCTCACTCTTTCTCTGGTTACACAGCCTCCACCAGTCGCTATCACGGTATTTTTATCCTCTATGGCTGTCAGGATGGTCTTCTCCTCGATATCTCTAAAGTAACCCTCTCCATATCTCTTGAATATCTCACTTATAGATAATCCTTCCTTCTCTTCTATCAACACGTCAGTATCGACAAAATTCCTCCCCAAGATCTCAGCCAGCCTCTTTCCTATGGTTGTCTTTCCTGAAGCCATAAAACCTATGAGTATGATGGGCTTATAGAGATCTAACATAGTCTACATAATGAAAGAATCTGTTTTTTATCTCCTCTATGGTATTCCCACCAAACTCTTCCAGAATCTTATCCGCCAAGACCAAAGCCAACATTGATTCTGCAATTACCCCTGCTGATGGAACTATGCATACATCACTCCTCAAAACAACTGCTCTTGTCTCTTCCTTGGTCACAAGGTCTACACTTGGCAGAGGTTCCCCTAAAGTTGGTATCGGTTTTACAGCCCCCCTTACAACAATAGGTTCTCCATTACTCATACCCCCTTCTATACCACCTGCAAAGTTAGTCTCCCTGTAAAAGGGCCAGGGGGAATGAGTCCTATCATACTTTATTACATCAAGTACCTTGGAGCCAAAGTTTTCTGCACTGTAAAAACCCTTTCCTATCTCAACACCTTTGACACTGGGGATACTCATAATAGCCTGTGCTATAAGGCCATCGAGTCTTCTATCCCAGTGGGTATAAGTCCCGATACCTGGTGGAACATTAAGAGCTACCACTTCAAATATTCCCCCAAGAGTATCGCCTTTCTCTTTTGCCTCATCTATAAGTCTAATCATATCTTCTGAGGTCTCTCTATCTGGACATCTCACCGGGGACTCATCAATCAACCTCTCTATATTTTCACTTATCTCCACATCCTCTTCTAACCTTACACTTCCAATAGCCCTTGTGAAACTTATAATCTTTATCCTCAATTCGCTCAGAAGTCTTTTTGCCACCGCTCCAGCTATTACTCTACTGGCAGTCTCTCTGGCACTTGCCCTTTCCCAAATGTCCCTAATATCACTGGTGTGATATTTTATAGCCCCTGGGAGATCTGCATGCCCTGGTCTGGGAACACTTATGGGGGTCTGTTCTTTCTGCCAATCAGTATTCAAAAGGACTATAGATATCGGACTCCCTATAGTTTTACCGTTTCTTATTCCCGAGTATATCTCACACCTCTCGGATTCAATGAGCATCCTCTTCCCTCTTCCATACCCCTGCCTTCTTCTGGCTAATTCTACGTTTATATCATCTTCTGACAAATTGACTCCACTGGGGAAGCCTTCTATTATGGTTATAAGTCCCTTTCCATGCGATTCTCCGGCAGTAAGAAATCTCATAGATATTCCTTGATCGCCTCCTCCATTATATCTACAGGCGGGTCTATCCCTGTCCATATCTTAAATGATGCCGAACCCTGGTACACAAGCATCTTTATGCCATTCAAGGTCCTTGCCCCCTGAGCCTCTGCAATCTTTAAGAATTCAGTCTTAGGAGGGTTATACACAAGGTCTATAGCAGTTGTCTTTTTAGCAATTATTGAAGCTGGAACTCTTAAGTCTTCACCTACACCTTCCATACCAAGTGGAGTTGCATTTACTATAATATCCATAACCCCTAAAGAATCCAACTTGTCGAAGGGGACAAATGTTACCTCTCTATTGAATAAATCCTCCAAAAATCTTATAAGTTCCTTAGCCCTCTCCTCGGTCCTATTTGTAATATATAGATGCTTAATATTGAGTCTGCACAGGCTATAAGCCACTGCCTTACCTGCCCCACCAGCACCTATGAGCAGGGCTGAAGAATTGGATATATCAAGCCCTTCCAGACATTTCTCAAATCCATACACATCTGTATTGTACCCTATAAGTTTTTCTCCGGTCACCTTTATTGTATTAACCGCTTTTAAGACTCTTGCTTCCTCAGATAACTCATCAAGGTAAGGGATGACCGCATTCTTATGAGGTATTGTGACATTAACACCAAGAATGTTTGTATACTTAAGACCCTTTATAAAATGCTCTATGCCTTCAGGTTTTACATCAATGGCAATATAACAGCAGTCAATTCCAAGGTATCTAAAGGCTCTATTATGCATTACTGGTGACATACTATGCTTAACTGGATGCCCTATTACAATTGCTATTCTAGTCGAACCCTTTATCTCCATAGCTCTCTATTATAAATATCTTTGGATAAATTTCAAGTGATTGTATGAGTTACATACATTTGAGACTCTGGATTACATTTTAACATATAATCAATAGGAGATAAATTATTTAAGCTCTTATGTACCCTCTTAGTATTAT